>VFSW01006910.1_pt1 | contig 16586 bp, 13 predicted proteins | sample 5358111 | NCBI WGS metagenome assembly VFSW01 (sample SAMN11554181, study PRJNA540505) | mine drainage metagenome | isolation source: sediment from site ElyBrook_90M | place: USA: Ely Copper Mine, Vershire, VT | collected 2017
CCGCCGGACCGACGGCCAGGGTCGCACGGTGGATTTCAAGAACACGGTGGTCATCATGACCTCCAATCTCGGCGCGGACTGGCTGCCGCGGCTCGACGACCTGGACCCCGACCGGCGGGAGCGCGAGGTGCGCGAGCGGCTGCGCCAGCACTTCCGGCCAGAATTCATCAACCGTGTCGACGAGGTGCTGGTGTTCCATCCGCTCAAGCCGGAGCAGATCGCGGAGATTGTCGAGATTCAGCTTGGCGATCTGCGCCGGCGGCTGGCCGAGCGACACATGACGATCGAGCTGGCGCCCGCCGCGAAAGATCTGCTGGCGCGCCAGGGGTACGATCCGCTCTTTGGCGCGCGCCCGCTGAAAAGGATCTTGCGGCGCAGCATCGAGACGCCATTGTCACGCATGCTGCTCGACGGCTCGCTCAGTGACGGCCAGCACGTGGTGGTGGAGGTCAACGTAGGCGGCGACGGTCTGACGCTCGCCGTCGAGACGCCCACCCCGGCGCGAGTGTAGGCGCGCTGCCATGAAAATGAGCTTGCCGCGCGAGGGAAGGCCCCATTCCATCGCCATTGATGGAGTGGGGCCAAAGGGGAGAGGTCAGGACGAACAGATTCTAGTTGCCGAAGCCGCTCGGCGCCACCGGCGGCGTCATCCCCGGATTGGGGGCGCCCAAACCGAGAAACCCGTATTGGCCGGCGTTGACGGCGTTGGTGATCACCGTCATCAGCTGCGTTTCTTGCGCGCTGGTGATCTCATTTTTCGAGACGGCGCTGTCGAGCTGTGTCTTGACCGCCGCCAGAATCGTCGCGTTCAATGTGGACTGCGACACGCCCTGGTGCGAGGCAATCGTGACCAGCGATTGGCCGCTGGCGAGGTCTGATTGCAGCGTCGTCACCGAGAGATTGAGCTTGGTGGCGATGGCTTGAAGGATGGCCTGACGCGCGGCCAGCAGCGGGCCGGCGGGGAACGCGCCGCGATGGCCTCCCACGCCGAAGCGTGACAGGGCGGCGCAAATATCGCCGCTGGTAAGGCTGCTGATCTTCGATTCGATCTGCGTGGCCTGGGCTTGCGTGAGCTTGCCGTTCGTCACCGCCTGTTGCAGCGCCGCTTTGATCGCCGCCGCGTTGGCGTTGATGAGCTGCTGCTGGCTGACGTGCAGCTGCGATTCCAGCGTCGAGAGGTACGTCTGGCAGTAGGTATTGGCGGTGGTGGTGGTTGACGCCGCTGTCTGATTGCCGCCGTTCACTCCGGAGGCAATGGCCGGCACCGCTGTCGCGATGATGGCGCCCAACACGCCGCCGATCGCGACAAGGCCGAGCACGAAAAGCACGCGAGGCAAGCGCGGTTTGGGTGTGGTGGTTTGATCCAACTCGTTCATCTTTAGGGCATCCTTTCAGGAAAAGGAGCATGATCGCGAGCTTTCGCTCTATGCCTATTATCATACCCCAACATGAGAATCGCGTTAGTTTTGCCGCTGTTTTGTAAATTGAGAGTAAAGCACCGGAGCGTAAAGCGCCGGAGCGTAAAACCCCCCAAAGCACGAGCCTTCAAGGCGCTGTGGATCGCTGTTTGCTCCCCCTCGCAAACAAGAGGGGAGAACGGGGATCGAGGGCCGTCTCACTCACGGATAGATGCCGCGAAACTCGGTCGCCTCGGCCACCCGCGAGATCGCCACGACATACGCGGCCATGCGCAGGCTGATCTGCATCGTGTCGGCGCGCTGCAAGACGTTGTTGATGCTCTCGATCATCATCTCTTCGAGCGTATCGTTGACACGCCGCTCGGACCAGAAGAAATTCTCGCGGTCCTGAATCCATTCAAAATAGCTGACCGTCACACCCCCGGCATTGGCCAAAATGTCAGGCACAACAGGAATGCCGCGCCGCGCGAAGATAGCGTCGGCATCTGGTGTCGTGGGGCCGTTGGCGGCCTCGACGATGAGCTTGGTGGCGATGCGATCGGCGTTGTGGTGCGTCAACACGCCCTCGGTCGCCGCCGGAATGAGGATGTCGCACGGGATCTCGAGCAATTGCGCGTTGTTGATCTCTTGCGAGCCGTGCATGCCCGCGAGCCGGCCATGCTCTTTGATGTATTGAAGCGCCAGCGGCACGTCGATGCCCCTGGGATCGTGGATGGCGCCAAAGATGTCGGAGAGGCCAATAATCTTGCAGCCCGCGTCGTGCAGCAGTTTGGCCGTGACCGAGCCGACGTTGCCAAAGCCTTGCACCACGACAGTCGCACCCTCGAGCGTGCGGCCCAGATATTTCGTGACCTCGCGGGTGACGATGAAGACGCCGCGCCCCGTCGCCTCGACGCGCCCCCGGCTGCCGCCGACCGCGATAGGCTTGCCGGTGACGACGGCGGCAACATTGTGCCCGCTGTGCATCGACAGCGTGTCCATGATCCACGCCATGATTTGCGGATCGGTGTTAACATCGGGCGCGGGAATGTCGACATCGGGGCCGATCATGATCGAGATTTCGGTGGCATAGCGGCGGGTGAGACGCTCAAGCTCGACTTTCGAGAGCAGCGTGCGATCGACGATGACGCCGCCTTTGGCGCCCCCATAGGGAATGCCGAGCACCGAGCACTTCCAGGTCATCAGCATCGCCAGGGCGCGCACTTCATCCAGCGACACCTCCGGCGCGTAACGAATGCCGCCCTTGGCCGGCCCGCAGTTGACGTTGTGCTGCACGCGATAGCCGGTGAAGATCTCAACCCGGCCGTCATCCATGCGCACCGGAAAGTTGACGGTCAGCTCGCGCTTGGGAGTGCGGAGAATGAGACGAAGCTCTTCGGGCAAATGCAGGTGCTGGGCCGCGTCGTCGAACTGGCGTAGTGCCGCTTGATAAAAATCAGCGGACGGTGCCTCGCTGATGGCCATGTGTGCGCTTCCTCCTCAATGTCTGCGGTGACTCGTCCCGCATGCTCCGTTGCCGGCGAGACGCTCATGTTCGCTCCCGATCGACCACGACATCGATCGTCGTCGGCATCTGCCCCCCGATTCCGACCAGCCTGGCTAGGCACGGTCGCACCGGGTCGAAAAGTAGGCCGTCTGCATCTCGGTTTCGGCGATGCCAACCGTCACTATGCCCAGGTGTCTCACCCCCCGCTGGTGCAGCTCCGCGACGAGCCGGCCCGCGAAATATTCGGCGAGCCGCTCGGCGGTCGCGTTATCCACGTCGAGCGCCACGACGCTCGCGCGCGGCAAAACGAAACGCGCGCCGTCACCCATGCGGATTTCCCATTCGCGGTCGGTCGAGCAAATGTCGAGATGTGGATTGTTGAGTGGCAACAAGAAGTGGTGGTTGACCTCGGCAATCAGCGACCGCACGATCGCTTTGACGACGCCAAAATCGAGCACATAGCTGTCGTCGGTGAGATTGTCGCTGGTGATCTCGGCGCTGACCCCATAATTGTGTCCGTGCAACGGCTCATAGGTGCCCTCGAGGGTGATGAAATGGGCCGCGCTGAAACTCAAGTTGCCGCGCTCGATCCGGATCTTCCAACTCACTTTGCCGCGCTCCCCCTGAAAGATACGCCCAGACGGGCACAGGGTTCGAGCGGATTATATCATATCCAGTTGACAGTTCGCACTTGGGCGCGTGCCTGCATGCCGGCATATTTTCGGGAATCCCCGCGCGATATTCAGAGTGATGTGACAAGGAAGCCGCGCCCAAAGGAAAATCATTCCCTCAGACGCGGCTAGCTCGCCAGGGCATACTGAGTGCTGTCGGCATGATCGCGCTCGGCGATTCGCGCGACTTCATTCCTCAGCGATTCGGGCAGAGAGTGGCCACCCTGCTCTGGCTGGCGGCTCTGGCGCTGCCTGGCGAAAAGCAAGACGAGAGCGATCTTTTCGCCGTGAGACCGTCCTGGGGCGCCAGTGACGGCGCGGTTCGCGCGGCCCTTGCGCATCTGCGCATAGAGAACCGCGAAGGCAGTCTTTTCGCCAGCCGTGATTTGGCGCATGATCGCGAGATCGCGCTGCAGGGGCGTCAATTTGCCCTCCTTTCTTCTTATTACTCTGAATCTCAGATTTCCCCCCGCTACCAGATGCGAGCACGCCGGCTGCGCATGGAGCGTCCGCACGTGGGGCAAGCCTTGCGCAGGCCGCGCAAGCTGGCCGAAGGCTGGCGAAAACCGCGCCGCCGCAGCCTGACACGCTCCACCCTGACGGTCGTTCTCGACCGCGAAGTCATCCATGCCCGGACAAAGACCCACTGCTTACGCATGACCACCGTTTGCCTCCAATCCCACGTCATAGGCACCTGCTCGTCTGATGATCTCTTCTTTTGCCGCGCGAGCAAGGCGGCAATGGCTGATGCGCGCTCTCGCGCGAAGCATTCAGAGACAGCAAGATCCCTTGCTGGCAAAAGGTGATGGCGAGCGGAGAGATTTTGCGCGCGCGTCGCCAGCGATTGCGTGGCGGGAGTGCAAGCGCGCGATGCCGGCGTGAAAAAGCACACGCTCGCTCTGACGAGATGGATCGCTTGCGCGCCTGGAGGGCGTTGTAGCGCCACAGGGCCGCGCGACACTGGGAATGTGAGCGGGCTTTTACGCGCGTGACGCCAGCGATCGGGCTGGCTGTGCGCTAACTCTGGCGGCTCTGCCGTGGTAACACAACGGCACAGGGGAAGGCGACGCGGCACCCATCTCGCCACGCGAGCGAATATCCTTGCCTTTTTTCGCTCGCTCGGGGCCACATCAACGATGACGCAAGCCGGCGGTCATCGTCGCGACCGATCAAACGCGGGGAAAGTGTGGTGGCGTTCGTTATCTGGTGCATAGGCCCCTCCTTCTGACGGTGATGCGTCGCCCCAAAAATGGGGGAGTGTGCGGACGCGACAAGCACGTCCATAGGTGACTATACACAAACCTTTGTGATTTGTCAAGGGGGCAATGGACGAAAAAGTGGAAAAATCTCAGGCATCATGCCGGGCGTAGCGTCACTGTGAGGGATCGTGACGCGCCGCGATTTGGCGCGCGATGCGATCCACCCACGCGAGCATGTCGTCGAGATCGAAGGGCTTATGCAGCATCGGTATGGCGAGCTGGCGCACCAGATCGCGCGTGGAGGCCGGCAGGCGCTGCTTTTGAGCGGTCATCAACAGAAAGCCGTGCCGCTCGCGGAGAGCGGGATCTCTCGCGATGCGGCGCAACATGCTCTCGCCATCCATCCCATTCATGATGGCGTCGAGCACTACGACCCACGGCTCGTGTCTGGCCGCGAGAAACGCGATCGCTGACGCGCCTTCAGCGGCCTCGGCCACCGTATAGCCGGCATCTTCGAGGGCAAACCGCAACGCCCGGCGGATCTCTTGGTCATCATCGACGATGAGCACAGAGTGGTGCTCGTGTTCTTCCATGAGACCTCTTGCGCACCTGCTCTCTCTTGCGGATGTATCGGTCTTGCGACCAAAGGAGGTTTCGCTTGCTAGAGTCGCCCACTGGGAGAGTTGCTCATGTGTGTCAGGCGCAGTATATCACGAAAAATCGCAAGATGGCATTACGAAAAACATTCTCTTTGCTCCGGTGAGGATGAAGCAGCGGCGGCATGATACGATGACGTGCGATCGCTCTTCCTCAAGATCTTCGCGATGGAGTAGTCTAGGGGAGTGAGGGCCGTCCGGCAATTTCAGCCTGGAGCGCCCGCCGGTCGAGAGGAGATCAACAGAAAAATGAGCACTATCTCGTATGATGAGTTCACTGCGGTGGATGTCCGGGTGGGACAGATCGTGACGGTAGACGATTTTCCCCGCGCCCGCACTCCGTCGTATAAAGTGCGGGTCGATTTCGGCCCTGAGATTGGCTTGAAATGGTCCAGCATGCAGGCCGGGCGCGATTACACCAAAGAAGATCTGATCGGTCGCCAGGTGGTGGGTGTCGTGAATTTCGCGCCCAAAAACATCGCCGGATTTCTCTCTGAGGTGCTGATTCTCGGCGTCCCCGCCGCAGACGGCGGGCTGTCGCTGCTCGTGCCCAGCCGCCCAGCGACGATCGGGGGCAAAATGTATTGACGTGAACAAAGGCAACGCCATTGGCATCAGGCATGCGTAAAGGTCCCCGCGTCAGCGCTGTTTCTTTCTCAATCAAGAACAGGAATCTCACACCATGCCCATCCGATCGCCGTCCGCTGTTCCCGACGCGCTCCGTGTCTCCGGCCTCCACGAGCAGCCACGCCTGACCGCGCGCTCACTGGCGCCGTGCCCGCCGTGGCAAAGCGCCGTGCCGCGCGCTGTGTGGTCGGCGGTGAGAGCGCTGGTACGCCATCCGCTCATCGCCGTGACGCTGGTCGTGGCAGCCATCTTACTGGCGGGCAGTGTGGGTGAGGCCCGCGCCGCCGCCCGCATCGAGACGCAGGTGGCAGCGACCCGCGCGGGCAACGCCGTGCTGCGCGGCGAGCGCGCGCGGATCAGTGGAGCAATCGCCCGCGCCCGCGCGCCAGCGGCCATCATCGCTCGCGCCGAGCGGCTGGGCTATGTGCCAGCCACGCCCACACCGGCCCCGTAACTGTCCTTGTATGGCGCACTAGGACACGATCGACAGCAGCACCCGCTGCAGAGCGTCGATGCGCGGCTTGGTCGCGCGCTTCTCCGCGTAATTCAGATAGCGGCGCACGACGCGAGCGCGCTGGTGTGACCGTGTCAGCCAGCCCTCGGTCACGAAGCTTTGCACCAGCCGCACCTGCGTGCGAGGGATGGCATCGAGCAGCTGGCCCAATAGACGCAACAAAAAGATCGGGAAGCCGAAAATGGGGATGTCGCCCAGCGCCTCATGCGCGCCTCTGGTCAAGAAATAGATTGGCTTGGTGAAAGCCAGGCGCAACTCGAGCGTCGGGATGATGAACGGAATGTTGGGGCAGACCGCCAGAAAGAGGATCGTGCCGAGGGAGCGCTCGACGCCCCATTGTGCCGCCGCGGACGCGACCTCTGGCTCGGTGCCATAGATCGTTGTCCTGAGAATGTCGCGTGACTGGCGCAAAACACTCAGCGAATCTTGCATTTGCGAGCTATAACGCGCGATGCCGCTGGGAATGACCAGCTTGCTGACGGTGCCGATGGCGGTGTTGGCGCGCTCTTGAAACCAAGACATCACGTGATTGGCGTGATCTTCGTGCGGATCGGGCGTCAGGACCACCAGCAGGCCTTCAGTGACACTCAGCTCGAGCAACAGGCGCGCCATGAGATCGGGATGCTTCGAGCGCTCATCGTCGGCGGCATACACCGGCAGCGCGGGCACGGAGGCGTGGGGCACTTCGCCGGCATCGATGGCCGAGTTGAACAATCCCCCCAACCCGATCGAATCGGCGATTTTTTTGCCAACCTGCTCGGCCCCTTTGATCGATTGGTCGATGCGCGGGTTGCGCGATTGGGTAGCCGGCGAGCCAAACATCTGGTGCACCAGGCCCTCCCAGAGCTGGCGCGGCGCTTCATACTGCGTCGGGTCGCTCGCGAGCGCGTGCCAGCAATCGATCAGGTCCTGCACTTGAATGGTGATCTCGCCTCGACTGTCACGCCGCACCGCCTGAGGATAGCGCTGATCGAGCACGCTCGCTGAGATGGCGATGCGGCTGATGTCCACGTAATTCGGCGCGTGATGCGTCTTCACTTCACGATCCCAGCGATCCAGCCCGTCACTGAAGCGGTGGGTCAATATGGAGATTTGCTCCTGATTAAGCGGGGTGGACTGCTGGAGCGCGTCGTGCAGGGCGGAATCGTCGACGACGTAGACAATAGCGGCGGCTGTTTTGATGAGGTCCGCCTGGCGTGGGGTGATGGTGGAGGGCATTGCCATGTCGCGTTGGCTCCTTTCGGGCGTGTGGCGAAGCGTGCTGTTCTTTATGCATGGTATCGCGTCGTCTAGTCCCGCGTCAAATGTCGCGGGAGGTCATGCGTCACACTCACGGCTCTCTTGCGACTTTGGCGGCCAGAGCATATCATGCCAGAGCAGTGATGACGCGATCACCAGACACACGGAGTGAGAAAAAAATGACCAGCGCAGACGACGCACGCACCATGCCCGCAACCGACGACGAGGCCGCGCGGCTTTTGCGCGGACTGAATGACGAGCAGCGCGCGGCGGTGACGACCAGCGAGGGGCCGGTGCTCATCCTGGCTGGCCCAGGCAGCGGAAAGACGCGCGTCGTCACCCACCGCATCGCCTATCTCATGCAAGTGCGCGGCGTGCGCCCCTGGCACATTCTGGCCGTGACGTTCACCAATAAAGCCGCGCGCGAGATGAAAGAGCGGCTGGTCGCGCTCACCGGCTCGCTGGCCGCCGATCTGCACGTCGGCACCTTTCACGCCATTTGCGCCCGCGTCTTGCGCTCAGAGATGGAGCGGCTCGACTTTGGCCGCACGCGCAGCTTCACGATCCTCGACGACGACGAGCAGCTCGCGCTCATGCGCGCCGCCATGCGCGATCTCAACCTCAATGAAAAGCAATATCAGCCGCGCGGCATTCGCGATATGATCTCGCGCGCCAAAAACGATCTCAAGATGCCGCGTCAATATGCCGAGACCGTCAACAAATATATGGAAGAGATCGCGTCACGCGTCTATTTTCGCTATGACGAGCTGTTGCGCCATCAGGATGCCGTGGATTTCGACGATCTCATTTTGCTCACCTATCAGCTCTGGAAGCGCGACCCCGAGGCGCTCGCCCGCTCGCAGAGCCGCTACCATTACATTCACGTTGATGAGTTTCAAGATTGCAATACCGCGCAGTACGAGCTGGTGCGCATGCTGGCGCTGGGCACGCCCGAAACTGTGGGAATGGGCAATCTGTGCGTCGTGGGCGACGAGGATCAATGCCTGATCGCTGGGACGTTGATCGCGATGGCCGACGGATCTCAGCGCCCGATCGAGCAAGTCGCACCTGGCGACATGGTGCTCTCGGCGTATGGCAGTGGTGATTTTCGACCCGCCCAAGTGATGAGGGCGGCACGACGCGAGTGCCCTGGCGTTGGCGTCAAGATCACGACCCGATCAGGCCGCTCGCTCGTCAGCACTCCAGAGCACACGCACTTCGCCGGGTACCGCCTGGGAATCACGCCGCGACGCAGCTCAAGCCGGCCTCATCTCGTCGTCACGCTCTGTGGCGACCAGCGTGGCGTCACACCAATGCACCGGATCTCAATGGTGGGGAACAACCCACAAGCACGAAGCTCGCTTGAGTCGTTCGGTCTCAGCGCGCGCACAGTGAGAGCGGATGGCGAGCGTGAGAGCTGGCGTTATGAGACGGCAGCCACCAGCATGGCATCGCTCCTTGAAACAGCCGATCTCATCCGCGATGCGATTCATGTCGACGTGATCTTCAATGCGCGTCTTGGGAAAAACAGCGCTGATGCCGAGGTCGTCGAGAGCATGTCACTTCCCTTCGTTCACGCGGCGTCAGTGCGCCCAGGAATGGTCATGTTTGGATCCGACGGCGCCTATGACGTCGTTGAGCGCGTCGAGGAGGTGCCTCTCGATGCGCCTGCCTATGACCTTGATATCGCGGGAACCCACAACTTCATCGCCAATGGGATCGTCACCCACAACTCAATCTATGCCTGGCGCGGCGCCAGCGCGAAGAACATCTTGCTCTTCGAGCGCGACTTCCCCAACAACCAGCGCATCACACTGGCGCGCAACTATCGCTCGACGCAAAACATCCTCGACGCCGCCATGCAAGTCGTGCGCAAAAATCCCGACCGCATCGACAAGCAGCTGTGGACCGATCGCGGCGCCGGCACGCGCATCGAAGTACGCGAAGCCTTCAACGAAGAAGCCGAAGGCCAGTTCGTCGCCTCGAAGATCCGCGAGCTGCAAGCGCGCGGCGAGGTCAAGCTGTCGGAGTGCGCCGTGCTCTATCGCACCAACGCGCAATCGCGCGCCATCGAGGAGCAATTTTTGCGCGCGGGCGTGCCCTATGTGGTGGTCGGCTCGCGCAAATTTTACGAGCGCAAAGAGATTCGCGATGTCATCGCCTATCTGCGGCTCATCAACAATCCGCGCGACGTGACCAGCTTGCGGCGCATCATCAACGTGCCAGCGCGCAAAATCGGCGATGTGACCATCACCGCGCTTATCACCTGGGCCGAAATGCTCAAGCTGGGACCAGAGGAAGCTATCGCTCGCGTCGACGAGCATCCCACGCTTGGGGCGGGACCGCGCGAGGCGCTCAAGCGCTTTGGCCTGTTAATGGCCGATCTGCGCGCCGACGCCAAAGCCATGACGCCCGACCGGCTCATCGACAAAGTGCTCGAGCGCACCGGCTATGCCGGCGACCTGCGCGACGGCACCGAGGAAGGCGAGGAGCGCTGGCGCAACGTGCTCGAGCTGCGCCGCGTCGCCGAAGATTACGGCGAGATCGATCCCGACACCGCACTGCCGCTCTTGCTCGAAAACATCGCCCTCATCGGCGGCGCCGACATCGCCCAGACGAGCAACGAAAACCCCGATCTCGTCACCGAGAGCCGCGACGCCGTGACGCTCATCACGCTGCACGCCGCCAAGGGGCTTGAGTTCCCCGTCGTCTTTCTCGTCGGGATGGAAGAAGGCGTCTTGCCACATTCGCGCTCATTCGAAACACAGGCCCAGCTCGAAGAAGAGCGCCGGCTCGCTTATGTCGGCATGACGCGCGCCATGCGCCGGCTCTATCTGGTGCATGCCTTTCGCCGGTCGTTTTATGGCGGCAGCTCCGTCATGCAAGAGCCGTCGCGGTTCATCCGTGACATCGACCAACACTTGCTCGACATGGGCGACGAGGAGGGTGGCGAGAGCCAGTCAGGCCGGCGAGCGAGCGCGCCAGGCGAGCGCTCTGTCGCCGCGAAACCGCCGCGCCGCGCCGGCCCCACGACCGGTGGCAAAGGCGCTGGCCCCGCGCCTTACGTGCCGCGCGATCAGCGCTCTGGCGCTCTGGGGCGCACGCCGCCGCCGGCATCCACGCCGCTGGCGCCGCCCACCGCGCCAGCTCCCACGCAGCCCACCCCGGAGGCGCCCTCGCAGCGTGACCCACGCCCTGGCGATACCGTGCGCCATCGCATCTATGGCAAAGGTGTCGTCGTCAAGGTCATCGCCGAGCGCGACACCACCACCGTCGAGGTGCAGTTCGAGCGCGAAGGCATTGGCCGCAAGACGCTCGATCAGGCATTCGCCCGGCTCGAAGTCATCGAATGACCGCATCCTCTCTCCATTGGGGTGGAGAGTCGTGAAGGTAGGTGATCACCCCTCGCTCGCCCCTGGTGTCTTGACGGTGATTGGCGGATGCATGCCAGCCTCATTTTCGTGATAGGGCACGTTCGTCGTCACCAGATTGGGACGTCCCAGCAGCGCGAATTTCAGCCAGAGCGCCGTCTGATTGTGCAAGATGGATTCCCACCAGTGCTTCGCGACATATTCAGGCAGCACCACCGTGATGATGTCATCCGGGTTCTGCTTTTGCAGGCGATCGATGAAATTGAGGAGCGGGCGGCCCAGCAAGCGAAATGGCGACTGGATGATGGTCAGATGCGGGCCGAAGACTTCTTCTCGGCGCATCTCCCCGTTGGGGTCGGCCTTTTCAATGATGACCGGCTTCACGTCATCCGACTCGATGTCGGCGGGCAACGGACCGCCCCGAAAGAAGCGCTGCTTGACGATTTGCGCTTCCCATTGCGCTTTTAGCTCGCTTTCTTCCTGGTCGTCGAGGGTGACGTGCACCGCGATGACGTAGGGCGTCATGGCCCGCGCATAGGCCAGACCGCGCAGAGCGAGCCGGTTCAGTGATGCGATGGGCACCACCGCAACGTGGCGAATGTCGTAGGGATGGACTTCCGGCATGTCTTCGATGCGCTTTTTTACCGTCTCGTAGTGATGATGGATCGCGTGAAACAACCACACCAGCAACGGCACGAGAATGACCACCACCCACGCGCCGCGCGGGAATTTCGAGACGACGATGATCAGCGTGACGATGCCGGTCGCGATCGCGCCGACGGTGCTGATCACCATCCCGCGCTGCCAGCCCGGCTCTTTGAGGCTGCGCCAGCGCGCCACCATGCCGGATTGCGACATCGTAAAGGCTGTAAAGACGCCCAGCGCGTATAGGTTGATGAGCGCGTCGGTGCTGCCCTGAAAGACCACCAGCAGTATCGCCGACAGCACCCCCAGCACCACGATGCCCGTGTTGAAGGCTAGCCGGCCGCCGCGCAAGCCAAAGATGTGCGGCATGAAGTCGTCACGCGCCAGAATCGACGAAAGACGCGGAAAGTCTGAGAACGAGGTGTTGGCCGCCAGCGTCAAAATCAGCGTCGTGGAGAACTGAAAGACGTAATAAAACCAGCCGAACCAGCCGGTGGCCACGAGCGACGCGATCTGTGAGATGACCGTGGGGTGGCTGTTTGGATAGGGCGTGATGCCGAAGCGCCAGGTGAGAAACGTCGTGCCGCCATACATCACGGCGAGCAGCGTGGCCATCCATAGCAGTGTGGTGGCGGCGTTTTTCGATTGGTCGCGCGGGGTGGCCCCGCTAAAGACGGGCACGCCGTCGGCGATAGCCTCGGTGCCCGTCATCGCCGAGCACCCTGAAGCGAAGGCCGTCAGGATCAGAAAGACGCCGAGCCGCTGATCGCCGACAATCGAGGTGACTTTTGGAGGCAGCGCATGCAGCAGCCCGCCGGGCGAAAGTGCGGCATGAATCAGGCCCACGCTGATGATGATCAGATAGCTGACGACGAATAAATACGTCGGCACGGCGAAGATCGAGCCGCTCTCGCGCACTCCACGCAAATTGACCAGCATGATCAGGCCGATAAAGAGGACGCCCAATAAGACGCTATAGGGCGCCAGTCCGCCAAAAGCGGAGACGATGGCATCGACACCCGCTGAGATCGACACGGAAACGGTCAGCACATAATCGATCAGCAGTGCCGCCGCCGCCACCAGCCCGAAATTTACCCCCAGGTGCGCGCGCGAGACGATGTATGAGCCGCCGCCCGTCGGATAATGCATGATGGTCTGGCGATAGGAAAATGCCACGATGGCCAGCAGTGAGATGATCGCGAGTCCAATGCCCAGATTGATCGCGGAAAAACCGACGCCAGCGACGACCAGCACCGCGAGCGACGCCTCGGTGCCATACGCCACCGACGAGAGCGCGTCGGACGAGAGCAGCGCCAGCGCCTTGATTTTGCCGATGCGCTGATGAATGGCTCTTTCAGTGGGAATCGGATCGCCCAGCACGATCTCGCGAAACTTTTTCCAGACAGAGCGGGTCTCTGGCTCGATCTGCCGGGCATCGACGCGCGTGTAGTCGCTCTCGTCGCTGACACCCGCGCGGTCGGTGTTGGGGAGCAAGATGCGCACGAAGCGGTGATAGGGGCTGCCAGGTGTGGATTTTACCGGCTCGGCGGTCGGCGTTTTTTGCTCTGGCTCGGCTGCTTCGCCAGGGACGGCCGGGGTCGGCGCATCGGCGTGAGTCGGACTGTCAGCCGTGTTGTGTGTCAGCGCCGTCCCAGCGTCCGTTGCCACATGGCCGTTTGCTCGTTGCTGGCCGTTGGGCGTCGTCTCGCCGGGCACCAAATCATGGAAGCCGCGCTTGAGCCGATCTCGTAAGCTAATTTTGCTTCTCTTGCCTGCGCCATTCTTGGTCGGGGAGCGCGCGGCATCATATTTGCGGCGCGGAGACCTCCGCCTTCAGGCAGTGGGAGGAAGCGCCGTCCGCCCACGGGCGGACCGTCCTTTCCTGGTGCTTGCCCCTTGTGGGGGCTGGCTTTTGGTATGCAGAGTCAGCCAACTGCCACCGGTTACCCGGGTAAGGTTTCCCTCGGCAAAGTTACTGGGAGGTTGTCTCCCCGCAGGGATTATCGGCAGCACTGGCTCGCACCCCGTCCGCCTGTTTAACCACCGACCGCAGAGCGTGAGACTGGGACGCCATCCCACGGTGCCTAAAATATCTCCCGTAACGTAGGGTTTTCGCAGCCTTTGGGATTACCAGGATTCGCTCCTGGCAAATTGTTTCCCCCTGAGTCTGGTCAGGTCCAGGCTTGAGCGATCAAGCCCCTGCCTTTCAGCCGTGGGGTATCTGACTGACTGTGTCGTTACATTAGGCATGGCTGTGCTTTGTGCCGGTGAGCGCCCAACCACAATGATAGCCCACTGATAGTATACGGGTCAAGAAAATACGCCAGATAGCGACACGTCATCGCACGATCAAGGCCATCCCCGTTGAGGAAAAGAAGGTGGCCGCGACAAGTTCGCATCTCATTATGGATTCGCGAATACGCTCCACGCGCCGTTGTGATAGTGGAGCAGGACGGGCGCGATTGGCCCTGAGCCAGTGGGAAGCTGCTGGCCGGTCGCCCAGCCCTCGGTTGCCGACACCATAAAGATCTGCTGTGGCTGAATATTTGGCGGAGCAGCCACATCTGACCACGTGCCGCTATGATAATGCAAGAAGGTGTTGCCAACAGCCCAGCCCTCCGTTGGTGACACCAGAGAGATATTCCCCAGCCCACCGACATCGTCGCCAGGCAGCGGCGTTTCTTGCCATACCCCGTTGATGAGGTGCAGCAGCACGTCATACGCGCCGGTGTCCGCCCCTGGAATGAGGATCTGGGCCGACCCCGTCGCCCAACCGTCGGTTGCCGAGAGCATGAAGACACTCACCATGCTGTAATTGACCTGATAGCTGCCGGCGCTCAGATTTGGTGGAGGCGCAAAAGTGACCGGAGCCGCCTGCCCGCCGATGATATGCACCATAACGGGGCTGCCGGGATTGTCGCCGGACGTGCCGCTAGCGGCCGCTGCCCATCCCTCAATCGCTGATACCATCGAGATGCTCGTGACGCGATAGGCTACGCGAAACGCCAGTTGCCATTGCCCACTCGCGAAGCGCATGATGCATCCGTCGCCACCGGCCCATCCGTCGGTCGCCGACAGCATTTGAATCGTGTCGAGCGTGCAGCTTGTCGGGATATGTTGCGGCTTCCACTTCGTGCCGTCAAAGGCATATATGGCACCGATCCTCCCGGCACTCCCCGTGTTCCCAACGGCCCAGCCCAGTGTGGGCGACACCATCGAGATGCCCGCCAACGACGGCAGGGTCGAGCCGCCAGGCTGGGCCCACACGCACCAATGCCCCTGCGTGAAATGGGCGATCACGCCTGGCGGATTGAAATCAGCCGGATTGCTCTGATCGAATCCAACCGCCCAACCCTCTTGCGCTGAGAGCATGGCGATAGATGTGATACGAGTGGTCGCGGTGATCGGGCCACCGCTGCCGCACGGCAGCGTGGGGGTCGCCGTAGGCGAAGCGAGGGTGCCAATCGTCGCTGTGGGGCGCTGTATTATGCCCGGCTGCGCGGATCGGCTCGCGAAGAGCACATTCGCCAGCAATGCGATGACCACGACAGCCGCCAGCGCCACGACCAGCGAAGCGACGCGCCGTAGGGGCCGTCCACTTTGCCGGCGCGGTGGCGCGTTCGACATCCGCATGACGTCCTCCATGCTCACAAAGGGGAGGGCAATCCGGCCCGCGAAGTGGCGGCGCAGCCCGGCATCGACGACATCGTGCGCCTCCAGCTCGCGGCGGCACCAGGCGCACGTCTTGAGATGGTCGAGCAGCACGGCGGCTTCACGCCGATCCAGCTCGCCCAGGCGCAGCAGCGGCACCAGCGGCGCGAAATCGGCACAGTCCGGTCCAGGCACAGGAGTCTGGCGAAAATGTGGCGTTTTCATGGGTGTGCGATCTCCTGTGGCTGAGCGTCCTGAGCGAAATAGGCGGCCCGCAATCGCTGCTTGGCGCGGGTGAGCCGCTTCTTGGCGGCCTGGGGGCTGATGCCGACGATCGTGGCGATTTCAGGCGTGGTGAAGCCTTGTACGACATTAAGCAAGATACATGCGGCATCCTCTGGCGTGAGGCTGGCGAGCGACGCGCGCAATACCTCGCCCTCGGCAATCCGATCCTCAAAGGGCCGCGGCGCTTCGGGATGTCGCATCTGTGAGGTGTCGAGCGATTCCCAGCGAATGACGCGCCGCCTTCGCAGCGCTGACACCGCGCGCCAGTACGCCGCGTGAAACAGCCAGCGGCGAATCATCTCTTCGTCATCATGTCGCGTAAAGGGCGGTTGCTCGCGCTGGGTCAGACGCCAGGCATCGCAAAAGACATCTTGCGCGATGTCGCGCGCTTGCTCGTCATCGCGCACCAGGCCGCCCACAAAGCCAAACAGCGGACCTTGAAAGCGGCGCAAGAGGCTCTCAAACATCGCTTATCGCTCGCTCGCTGTGATCGGGCATCATATGCTCCCCTTTGCCGCTTCCATTCCGCCTGACGGCGCGCACTTGGTTCACCACTCCGCTATCGCGCGAGCGCCTCAAAAGGGGACACTCTTTTGACACTCCGCATAGGCGAAAAGCCATAGCGGATTCTTCCTGGCCGGTCAGCCGTCGCACCAGCGGGCGGCTTCAGGGCTTCGGATTCTCGCTTGCGCGAGCAACCGGCACCATCGCTGATGCCCACCGCGTGTCATGGCGGTCTACGCTTGCCCGCCGAAACGGGTGACGATACGTGCGGTTAACCTTCTTCCCAAACGTTATGTGCTAGACTGCAAGGGGGCAATCTA
>VFSW01006911.1_pt1 | contig 16586 bp, 14 predicted proteins | sample 5358111 | NCBI WGS metagenome assembly VFSW01 (sample SAMN11554181, study PRJNA540505) | mine drainage metagenome | isolation source: sediment from site ElyBrook_90M | place: USA: Ely Copper Mine, Vershire, VT | collected 2017
TTCTTGATCATGGCATCTCTTCGGATTAAATCATAGATAATAATAAATGATTAGTATAAAAAAATACAATTATTATTTATGATTGATGGCATATATAGTGCCAACACGCTCAAACGGGCTACAAGTCTTTCACGGTGAAAGACATTTGATTAACCAGACATAAAGGAATTGCTATGGCAGTCAAGACATACAACGCCGGTGTAAAAGAATACCGGCAAACTTACTGGACGCCGGAATACACGCCGCTGGATACCGACATTCTCGCTTGCTTCAAGATCACGCCACAACCCGGCGTGGACCGCGAAGAAGTTGCGGCCGCGGTGGCTGCCGAGTCTTCAACCGGTACCTGGACCACTGTATGGACCGACCTTCTGACCGACCTCGACTACTACAAGGGTCGCGCCTATCGCATCGAAGATGTGCCTGGCGATGATACCTGTTTTTACGCATTTGTAGCATACCCTATCGATCTGTTTGAAGAAGGCTCCGTCGTCAACGTGCTGACTTCTCTTGTCGGCAACGTATTCGGATTCAAGGCATTGCGCGCACTGCGTCTGGAAGACGTGCGCTTCCCGATCGCCTACGTAAAAACTTGCGGCGGCCCACCACAGGGTATCCAGGTTGAACGAGACAAGATGAACAAGTATGGCCGTCCGCTGCTGGGCTGCACGATCAAGCCCAAGCTCGGTCTGTCTGCAAAGAACTATGGCCGTGCCGTATACGAGTGCCTGCGCGGCGGTCTGGATTTCACCAAGGATGACGAAAACGTCAACAGCCAACCTTTCATGCGCTGGCGTGACCGTTTCGAGTTCGTGCATGAGGCAACGCTGAAGGCAGAACGCGAAACCGGCGAGCGCAAGGGTCACTACCTAAACGTAACGGCCCCGACACCTGAAGAGATGTACAAGCGCGCAGAGTTTGCCAAGGAAATCGGCGCACCGATCATCATGCACGACTACCTGACTGGCGGCTTGACAGCCAACACGGGTCTGGCCAACTGGTGCCGCAACAACGGCATGCTGCTGCACATCCACCGCGCGATGCACGCCGTTCTGGACCGCAACCCGCACCACGGTATCCACTTCCGCGTGTTAACCAAGGTGCTGCGTCTGTCCGGCGGCGATCACCTGCACTCGGGTACCGTTGTGGGCAAGCTGGAAGGTGACCGCGAAGCAACGCTGGGCTGGATAGACACGATGCGCGACGAGTTCATCAAGGAAGATCGTTCACGCGGCCTGTTCTTCGATCAGGACTGGGGCTCGATGCCAGGTGTGATTCCTGTCGCATCAGGCGGTATCCATGTATGGCACATGCCTGCGCTGGTCAGCATCTTCGGCGACGACTCCGTGCTTCAATTCGGTGGCGGCACACTTGGCCACCCATGGGGCAATGCAGCGGGTGCTGCGGCTAACCGTGTCGCACTTGAAGCCTGTGTGGCAGCGCGCAACCAGGGTGTGGCCATCGAGAAGGAAGGCAAGTCCATCCTGACCAAGGCGGCAGAAAGCAGTCCTGAACTGAAGATCGCCATGGAAACATGGAAAGAAATCAAGTTCGAGTTCGACACGGTCGACAAACTGGACGTTGCGCACAAGTAACATCGCGACCAAGTCACGATGTCGTCCCGGTCGCGCCTTGCGCGCGACCTGGGATCTATACAACATTTGAAAGGAAATAAAATGTCTGAAGTGATGGATTACAAAAGCCGCTTGAGCGATCCGGCGAGCCGAAAGTTTGAAACTTTTTCCTACTTGCCTGCGATGACTGCGGATGAAATCAAGAAACAGGTAGAGTACCTAGTTTCCAAGGGATGGAACCCGGCTATCGAGCACATCGAGCCTGAGTATCTGATGGACTCGTACTGGTACATGTGGAAGTTGCCGATGTTTGGCGAAACCGACGTTTCCAAGGTTCTGGCCGAGGCCGAAGCCTGCCACAAGGCTAACCCGAACAACCACGTGCGTCTGATTGGTTACAACAACTTCAATCAGTCACAAGGTGCAGCCATGGTGATTTTCCGCGGTAAAACTGTGTAATGCTGTGATCCCTGCCGTCGGCCTTCGTCGGCGGCAAGGGTTTTCCAGTGCATGGGCCAAAGCGACTGCAACAGCCGGTCGTTTTAGCCCTTGTGTTGAACGTTAGATGGAGACCGTATGAGCAACGACATCCTTCAGCAGTACCGTATTCAAAGTGAACCCTATTACCGGCCCGTTTCGGATGAAGTGGAACTCTATGAGGCTACTTACAGCGTGCGCATGCCGATGATGCTGAAAGGCCCGACAGGTTGCGGCAAATCCCGTTTTGTCGAGCATATGGCCTGGAAGCTCAACAAACCGCTGATCACCGTCGCCTGCAATGAAGACATGACGGCCAGCGATCTGGTCGGTCGCTTCCTGCTCGATGCGGATGGCACGCGCTGGCAGGATGGCCCGCTCGCAATCGCCGCACGCTATGGCGCAATCTGCTATCTGGACGAAGTGGTCGAGGCGCGTCAGGACACCACGGTGGTGATCCATCCATTGACTGACAACCGCCGCGTCTTGCCTCTGGAAAAGAAAGGGGAACTGGTCAAGGCGCATCCCGATTTCCAGTTGGTCATTTCCTACAACCCGGGCTACCAGAGTCTGATGAAGGATTTGAAGCAATCCACCAAGCAGCGTTTTGGCGGTCTGGATTTCAACTATCCGGAACACAGCATCGAAACGGAAATCGTCGCCCACGAAACCAAGGTTAGCGCAGAAGTGGCCGACAAGCTGGTGTCCATTGCGGAGCGCGCGCGCAACTTGAAGGGACATGGTCTGGATGAAGGCATCTCGACGCGCATGCTGATTTATGCAGGCAGCCTCATCGCTACCGGTGTCGATCCAGTCAAGTCCTGCCGCGTTGCACTGGTGCGTCCAATCACAGACGATCCTGACATGCGTGATGCACTCGACGCAGCTGTGACTACATATTTTTGATCCCGCAGGGTGATGCCGCCTGACGGCTGACCCTGCATGATGATTTGGGTAAAGTAACCATGTCGATCAATCTTGAAGATTATCAGGAACTGCTGGCCGAGCTTTCGCCGGAATTGCAGAACAGTCTGCGTTTTGCCTGGCTCGAGGCCGCCAAAGTTTTCAGCTCACGAGGCCTGGACAATTATCTCAAGGGGGCCGCAGCGCTGAAGAGCCTGGGAAAAGGAGATGAACTGGTTGCCACCTGGATAGACCATGCACCGCTGGTAGCCAAGGAAATCGGCGAGGATGCCGTGCCTGATCTGGTACAAACCGCGCTTACACTGGCATCCAAGACCTCGGCAACCGTGATCGAGCTGGTTTTGACGACGGCGCCGACTGCGGCCAACCGGTTGGGCGACGAGCATTTGTTCCGCGCCTATTTGCAATTTTTGGGCACCCTGCTCTCGCAAGCACCGCGCGGTGTCAGGCCGATGCTGGAAAATCTGGAAATGCTGTTCAGTCAGCTCACTCTGGGCGGCCTGCGCCGCTGGGCGCTGTGGGGCGCGCATGCGCACCGCACCAATTATCCCGAGCAGACCAGCTATTTCAGCCTGCAATCCAAAGAATCGCTGGCGATGCTGCAGAAAGAGCGCAAGGGCACGCTGTTCATCGACGTGCAGCGCCGTATTAATATGTATCTGCGCGCGCTGTGGGCACGAGATTTTTTCATGAAACCCACTTCCGGGGACTTCGAGACGCGTGAAGGATACCGCCCGTTCGTGGAAGGATATTTCATCCATCTTCCCGACGCTTATGATGATTTCACCCACGGTGAAACCAGGCTGCCGGGGCTTGCGATGTATCGCGCCGCAGCATCGCACAGCGCCGCACATATCGTCTATACCCGCGAGCCGATCTCGGCCGAAGCGCTCAACCCATTGCAAATGGCTGTGATCAGCGTGATTGAGGATGCGCGCGTGGAGACGCTGGCGGTACGCAAGTTTCCCGGCCTAAAGCAGCTCTGGTCCGCTTTGCACACGATCGAACCCGGTCAGTGCAAGTCGGCGGGGGATTATTTCAACCGTCTGGCGCGGGCGCTGCTGGATGACACTTATCAGGACCATGATCCATGGATCATTCAGGGCCGGGTGTTGTTCAAGCAGGCAGCCGACCGCCTGGAGAATAACCAGGTATCCTGGGATATCGGCGTGCAACTGGCGCATGAATTCATGAGCAAGCGCATCGCATTCAACCCCAGAAGCGATCTGCTCACCGCCCCCTATCGCGACGACAATCGCTATTTCTGGGAATTCAAGGAGTTCGATTTCGAAAAGGCAATGGCGGCAGGCTACGAAGCCCCCAAACAGGTGCGCAAACAGGTCAGCCTGATGGAATTCGCCAACGAGATCGATGTCGAAAATGCAGGTGACGATGCGGAAGAAATCTGGGTGCTGGGTACCGAGCTCTTCCCTTATGAGGACTTGGGCATTTCTTTCAACGAGATGGAAGGCAAGGAACCCGTATCCGAGCCCTATCATTATTCGGAATGGGATTATCAGATACAGCTAGAGCGCCCCGCATGGGCGACGGTGCAGGAGAAACGTCCTGCAATGGGCGAACTCAACCTGATAAACGAAATCGTCGCACAGCACAAGCGCACTATAGGCCGTCTCAAATTCCTGCTGGATGCGCTTCAACCGCAGGGGGTAACCCGTATGCGCAAGCTGGAAGACGGCGACGAGGTCGACATCAATGCAGCGATCCGCTCGATGATAGACATACGCATGTCCCAACAGCCCGATCCGCGCATCATGATGCGTTCGGTGCGCAAAGTGCGCGACATTTCCGTGATGGTGCTGCTCGACCTTTCCGAGTCCACCAACGAGAAAGTGACAGGGCAGGATTACAGCGTGCTCGACCTGCAGCGCCAAGCCACGGTGCTTTTGGCCGATGCAATACACAAGATAGGCGACCCCTTTGCGATACACGGTTTCTGTTCGGACGGCCGGCACAATGTCGAATATTTCCGCTACAAGGATTTCAACCAGACATACAATGACGAGCCGAAGTCGCGTCTTGCGGGAATGAAAGGACAATTATCCACGCGCATGGGTGCTGCGATCCGCCACGCGGGACATTATCTGAAGCAGCAGAAATCATCGAAAAAGCTGCTTCTGGTGCTGACCGACGGGGAACCTGCCGATGTCGACGTGCGCGATCCACAGTATTTGCGTTACGATACCAAAAAGGCAGTGGAAGAATTAGCGCGTTCCGGCGTGAACACTTTCTGCATGTCGCTTGATCCCAGAGCCGACCAATATGTGTCGAGAATATTTGGGGCCAGGAACTATATGGTCGTCGACCATGTAGAACGTTTGCCGGAAAAACTGCCGGCACTCTATGCGGGACTGACAAGATGACGCAACAAACTTATGTGGGCATAGACCAGGATAGCAATGCGGGCCTGACGCATCTCGGTCGCGTGGTGCGGGATGCCTGGGTATTCGAAATACTGCCCGAGACAGAAACCTGTGCGGGTTGGGATGCGGCGCGCATGCAGAATTTGTATGAAAAAGTATATGCAGCCTGGGAGCCCTATGCACATTTGCCCAGCCGTCTGCCTGAATCCCTGCGTGAAAAACACACGCGCTTTTACGCGAATGCCATTCATAATGCTCGCGGTAACGGATGGAACCCTGAACTGGGCGAAGACGAATAATCAGCGTTTGGGCGCAGGGAATTTCAGCACGCGTGCCGAACCGGCAAAACGGCCTTTTGCCGCAAGCTCGTTCAGCGCGCGTGGAAACTCGGCTTGCAAACGTGCCATAATTCCAGATGCGCCTGCTTGATAGTAAACTGCCTGATAGGCCACAGGTTAGTCAAGCGATGTGCGTATCTGCGGCTGGAATTTTCGCCAGGCGATGTCGATCCAGCATTTGCGTTCGCCGTCGAGGAAGATGAACTCCTCCTCGTCCAGAATTGCCAGGTATTGCATGGGCCGAATCGGAATGAACAGGCAGCCGTTAGACGTGCGGGCAAGCAAGGTTTGCGCCAGATTGTAAGTCGCTGCAGGCAGTGTGCGCGGCTCGCTGGCAATTTCCTTGTCCCGATAGCAGGTAATTTCCATGGCGATATTTTACGAGAAATGATATGAACAATGCACTCTTTCAATCCGACATCAAAAGTCTGAAATTACTCAATCGCGGCAAAGTGCGCGACATCTACGAGGTGGACCAGGATCATTTATTGATCATCACGACTGATCGCCTGTCCGCTTTCGATGTGGTGCTGCCGACGCCGATACCCGGCAAGGGGGCCGTTCTGACCGCCGTTGCGAACTTCTGGTTCGACAAGCTGCAACATATCATCCCCAACCAGTTGACTGGGATCGATCCTGCAACGGTAGTGGCCGAGAGCGAACGCGACCAGGTCGCCGATCGCGCAATCGTGGTCAAAAAGTTAAAGCCCCTGCCGATCGAAGCCATCGTGCGCGGCTATCTGGTTGGATCAGGCTGGAAGGAATATAAAAAGAGCGCCAGCGTCTGTGGCATTCCGTTGCCTGACGGGTTACGCGAGGCAGACATGCTGCCCGAACCTCTCTTCACTCCTTCCACCAAGGCGGAAATGGGAGCGCATGACGAGAACATCAGCTACGAGGAAGCCGAAGAGCTGCTTGGCAAGGCACTGGCAGCCCAGGTGCGCGACGCCTGTATCGCGCTTTACAGGGAAGCTGCGGCCTTTGCATTGGACAAGGGCATCATCATCGCCGACACCAAGTTCGAGTTCGGCCAGGATGATCAGGGCCGTCTCTACTTAATCGATGAAGCGCTCACCCCCGACTCCTCCCGTTTCTGGCCCGCTGATCAGTACAAGCCAGGCGCAAATCCGCCCAGTTTCGACAAGCAGTATGTGAGGGACTGGCTGGAGACGAGCGGCTGGAACAAGCAGTCACCAGGGCCAGAATTGCCGTCGGATGTCGTTTCCAAAACCACGGAAAAATACCGACTAGCCTTGAAGTACCTCACGCAAAGCCATATCGACAAGCTGGTCGCAGGCTATGTAAGATTTCGCAAAAACACGTATGAAAAGAATCAGATTCTGTTCGAACGCCTGACAAGGCAGGGGCAGTCTCCCAAGACGATAGTGGTCGGATGCTGCGACTCCAGGGTGGATCCTGCGATCGTGACCGATTGCGATCCTGGCGACCTGTTCATCATACGCAACGTCGCAAATCTGGTGCCGCCGTTTGAAAACAGCGGTAACTTTCACGGCACCAGTGCCGCGCTCGAATTTGGCGTATGCCATCTCGAAGTCGAAAACATCATCGTGCTGGGGCATGCACAATGCGGAGGCATACAGGCATTGCTAAGCCAATCGACGACAACGCCTCAGGAAGGATTCATCTCAGGCTGGATGAATGTGGCAAGCCATGCGAAAAACCGCGTGTTGTCGAGGATGCCCGGAAAGTCGCCGGCAGAACAGGAGCGCGCTTGCGAGCAGGAAGCGATCCTGGTGTCGCTGGACAACCTGCTGACCTTTCCCTGGATACTGGAACGGGTTGCGAGCAAGAAACTGGCGCTGCACGGCTGGTATTTCGACATGGATCGCGGCCAGTTGCTGCGATATAACCCGGTCAGCAACCGCTTCGAAGCGTTTCCGTTCCAATAGATCATTTAAGCCTCATTTAATCAGGAGCTCAACATGGCAAAAAAGAAAGCGGCATCCACGCCCAAAATACTGGTCGGCATACTCACAGGCAGCCCCAATGACCTGCCCACGGTGGTCAAGGTGCGCGACACCTTGAGCGAACTCGGCATCATGAGCGAAATCGTCGTGGCATCTGCGCACCGCACGCCGGACAAGGTTCTCAACTATATCGATCGCGCTCACAAGGAAGGCGTTCAGGTCCTGATAGGCTGCGCGGGGGTGGCGGCTCATCTGGCTGGCGTGATTGCAGGACACACGAGGCTGCCGGTGATCGGACTGCCGCTTTCAGGCGGCGTGATGTCTGGGCTCGACGCATTGCTTTCCACCGTGCAGATGCCGCCCGGTGTACCTGTGGCGACAGTAGCGGTGGATGGCGCGAAGAATGCCGCGATGCTGGCTGCGCGCATCCTCGCGTTGAAATTTCCTGAGATCAACGATGCGCTCGATTTTGCCGCAAAAAAAGAGCGCGCAAGATACGACCAGACTGCGAATGAGGCGCTCGCGAAACTGACCCAGAAATAAACCCGTCTGTCACCCGCTCACTAGACGCGGGGGACGAAGCTATCTGTCCTGACGGGCAAGGTGCGTGAGTGCGGAGTGATGGTAAGCCATTTTGTGATGCGCAGAGGCATGTCTTACTGCCAGATGCCTATGATGCGAAATGGATCGCGCCACCTTCAGTCTTTGTTCCGGTCTGACATGCTCCCAATCGGCATTCCAGTTTCTCAACGTGCCGATGCTGACATGGTATCGGCGCGCCAGCTTGTTCAGCGTATCGCCTTCCCTCACCTTGAACCCCTCGCTCTCCGGCGTATTCAAACTGTCCGCCTGCAGATGCATGTTGAAGGGCTGAAACCCGTCTTCATCCGCTCCCTCGCTGACCGGCACCAGCAGCATCTCGTTGGTGCTGATGCGCGCGCGCGCTGACAGGCCATTGACCGCTTTCAATTTTTCCAGCGTGAGCCCGAAACGCGGCGCAAGGTGATCGAGCCGCTCTCCCATCTTCGCATGATAGGCCTGCCAGCTGACTAAAGGCTTGTCGTATTTCTGAAGGTTGTTCTGAAAGGTCTCGACCTTGTCCACCGGCAGCAATATGTAATCAATGTTGTCGTGCAGGATCACAGGCCGGTTGTTTGCGGGATTCAACGCGACAAACTCGTCACGGGAAATATCCGCAAGCTTTGCAACGAGCTTGACATCGATATGTTGACTCGTGGGAACCACGGTGAAATAGGGTTTGTTGGGAATGTCGGACAAGGTCAACCCGTAGATCGACGGATTGCTGACGATATTCCTGATGGCGATGAGTTTGGGCAGATAGTTGCGCGTCTCGTCGGGCAGTTTCAGGCTTTCATAATCCACCGGCAAACCCTTCCTGCGGTTCTTTTCCTGGGCGCGCTGCACGGCCCCCTCCCCCCAGTTGTAAGCCGCAAGCGCCAGGCGCCAGTCGCCGAACATCTGATGCAGTTTTTCCAGATAATCCAGCGCGCTTTGCGTCGCGCTGATGATGTCGCGCCTGCCGTCATACCACCAGTTCTGCCGCAGTCCAAAATTTCTGCCGGTGGCAGGGATGAACTGCCAGATGCCGGACGCGTTGCTGACGGAATGCGCACCGGGATTGAAACCGCTTTCTATCATCGGCAGCAGCGCGATCTCGCTGGGCATTCCGCGTCGCTGGACTTCGTTCGCGATGTAGTACAGATAGCGGCTTGCCCGATCCGTCATGCGCGCAAAATACTCGGGTTTGCTGGCATACCATTGTTCGTGTTTGGCGATCAGGGGGCTATCCATGGCAGGCATCGCAAAACCGTCTCTCAAACGTTGCCAGACATCCTCTTCTGGGAGAAGCGTAAGCTTGACATCATGCGCATTCGTGAAGGTCTGCGGAACAACATCCAGCGACGTACTCAGCATGAGCTTGTCGTCTGCCTGTGCGCCAAGCACGGCTGTTGCAAACAGCAATGTGAGTATCAGTCTGATCAATGGCACAAATCTGGCCCGGTGGAATCTAAAAAATCACGCAATCGTAGCCGAGTTGTCGGGGGCGGGTCAATGCAAATTCTAAATCTCCCGCTTTCTTGCACAGCGATCTTGTGCGAACATACAGACTCGAGGCTTTGGGCTTGGCGGCATGCCAACATGCTTTGCGGCCCGATCAAAAAAATGGATGCAATCACGTAATCGGCTTTTGACATTCGCCAAGGAGATGCAATGACTTTAAGACGGCAACTGCTGTTGACGATCCTGCTGTTTTTTCTTTTGATGTTCACGGGCGTATCGATGATCAGCGTGAACAACACCCGCCACTACCTGGTAAACCAGATGGCCTCCTCTGCACAGGACACGGCAACATCGCTTGGCCTTGCACTCGCCTCGCAACTTAAAAAAAACGACCTGAAGGCGATGAGTTCCACGGTCGATGCGATCTTCAAGCGCGGCCATTATCGGGAAATCCTCGTCGAATCCACCGATGGCAAGCCTTTGCTCCGTCGGACATCGCAGGTCAGGATGGAAGGCGTGCCGCAATGGTTCGTCGATCTGATTCCCCTCGACGTCCCCCGCGCCCAGGCTCCCATCCTGTCCGCCTCGGGGCAGGCCGCAGTCGTCTATGTCAACAGCCAACCTAGTTTTGCATATGAACAATTGTGGCACAACAGCACCGGCGAGTTGGCCTGGATTTCGCTTGTCGGATCAGGCGCGCTGATATTGGGATTCATCGTTTTGCATTTCATGCTGGGATCGCTGCGCGCCGTCGAGGAACAGGCCGATGCGATCAGCGACAGGGAATATCCGGTACAAGACAGATTGCCCTGGACGACCGACCTGCGCCGCGTGGTCGAAGTGATGAACAGGATGTCGGTCAGGGTCAAGCAAATGTTCCAGGAACAGTCTGCGTTGACTGAAAAACTGCGCGCCGAAACCTACATGGATACGGTAACGGGATTGGGCAACCGGAATTACTTCAACACTCAGGTCGATTATCTGCTCCATGATCCCGAAAAGTTCTACAGCGGCACGCTTTTCCTTCTGCTGCTCGACCGCTTCAAGGAATACAACAATCTACACGGTTTCGAGGCCGGGGATGAGATTCTGGTTGAAACCGCAGAACTGTTAAGAGTAATCGAAAAGGAAGCGCCGGGTTGCGTGATCTCGCGCATGTCGGGTGCGAGCTTTGCGCTGTTCGTGCCTAATGTCGATCTGGAGGCATCCGAAAACATCGCGCAGCGCCTTGTCGATGGACTGCACCTTATCGCAGGAATGAGCACGTTCGATATAGGTCATGTGGGTGTCGCGCTTTACCGGAAAGGAATGAACGCCGGCAAGCTTCTTGCCGAGGCGGACATGGCGCTGCGTTCTGCGCAGTCCAGGGGCGAAGCGGGCTGGCACAGGCGCGATGATGCGATTGCAAAGATTCCGCATATACTTGGCGCCAACAACTGGCGCAATCTTTTCAAAAAGGTGCTCAAAGAAAAAACCCTCTTGCTGCAGTTGCAAACAGTCATCAGCGCTTCAAACAAAGAATTGCTGCACCGCGAGGTCTTGCTCAGAATCCCGGACGAAGAAGGTGAACTGCTGAATGCGGGAATTTTCATGCCCATGGCCGAAAACCTGGATTACTCTGCCCAGTTCGACAGGCAAGTGGTGGTGGAGTTATCCAAGCTGATCAGCAGCTCGGAGGACAAATTTGCAGTCAACCTGTCCATGCATTCCATACGCGACCAAAATTTTATTTCGACGCTGGAAGCGATACTGCGTGCGCTGGGTGCGAGAGCCCGGCAGTTTCTATTCGAGTTCCAGGAATACGATGTCGTAAATCATCTCGAAGCCGTGCATGAATTCATCACACGCCTGCAATCTCATGGCTGCGAATTCGGCGTCGACCACTGCGGACGTGGGTTTGCCTCATTCAGTTATCTCAGCACGCTCAAAGTGCATTACCTGAAAATTGACGGCAGCTACATCCGGGATGTGGACAGCAACAAAGGCCACCAGTTTCTGGTGCAGTCGATCGCAAAAATCGCGCACGAACTCGACATCCGCGTGATTGCAGAGGCGGTAGAAACGATCGCCGAGCGCGACATGATCATGAGCCTATATGTCGACGGATTACAGGGCTACCTGATCGGCAAGCCGGAAGCCATGGCCTCTTTCTGATTTGGCCTTCGGCTGTTTAAGCCTGCTTCATTCGAACGGATGACGCAGCACGATGGTCTCTTCGCGGTCAGGACCGGTCGACACCATGTCCACCGGAACGCCGCACACCTCTGCGATGCGGGAAAGATAGTTGCGGGCGGCCAGGGGCAAATCCTCATATCTTTGCACGCCCAGCGTGCTCTCCGACCAGCCCGGCATCTCTTCATAGATTGCCTGGCAGTTGGCCAGTGCATCCGCCCCCGCAGGAAGGATGTCGCTGTCCATGCCGTTTATGCGATAAGCAACGCCGATGCGCACTGTCTCCATCCCGTCCATCACATCGAGCTTGGTCACGCAAAGACCCGACACGCCGTTGATCTGAATGGAGCGCTTCAGTGCAGCCGCATCGAACCAGCCGCAGCGGCGCGGACGCCCGGTTGTCGAGCCGAACTCATGGCCGCGACGGGCAAGGCCTTCGCCTATCGGATCGCATTTTTCCACCGCATCATAAAGCTCGGTGGGGAAAGGCCCGGACCCCACGCGCGTGGTATAAGCCTTGGTGATTCCCAGCACGTAGTTCAGCATCTGCGGGCCGACGCCGGAACCCGAGCAGGCAGCGCCCGCGATACAGTTGCTGGAAGTGACGAACGGATAAGTGCCGTGATCGATGTCCAGCAGCGCGCCCTGGGCGCCTTCGAACAGCAGGCTCTTGCCATCCCGGTTCGCCTCATACAAGGCGCGCGGCACGTCCATCACCAAAGGCATGATGCGCTCGGCCAGCACGAACGTATCGTCCAGTGTTTTCTGAAAGTCCACCGTCTCCGCATTGAAATAGTTCTTCAGGACGAAGTTGTGATAGTCGAGCACCTCGCCAAGCTTCGCGGCAAAACGTTCGCGGTGAAAGATATCCTGCAGGCGGATCGCGCGGCGCGCCACCTTGTCTTCATACGCGGGCCCTATGCCGCGCCCTGTGGTGCCGATCTTCGCATCGCCCTTGGCCATCTCGCGCGCACGGTCGAGTGCGACGTGATAGGGCAATATCAGCGGACAGGCCTCGGAAACCTTGAGCCTGCCATACACATTGATGCCGGCCTCATGCAGTTCGTCCATTTCCTTCAGCAGCGCCTCTGGCGAGAGCACTACGCCGTTGCCGATATAGCACATCACATGTTCGCGCAGGATACCCGAGGGGATCAGGTGCAGCACGGTCTTCTTGCCATTGATCACCAGCGTATGACCCGCATTGTGCCCGCCCTGAAAACGCACCACGCCTTGCGCGTGATCCGTCAGCCAGTCGACTATCTTCCCCTTGCCCTCATCGCCCCACTGTGTACCGATTACAACGACGTTCTTAGCCATCATGAAGCCTTCAAATTTAGAGTTAGTTGGAAATCACGGCGACTTGCCAGACACCTGCACGCAGCACCAGTTCGCGATTGCATTGCAGTTCTTCCAGATCACCCGCGCTGCCCGGCAAGGCAACCACGACCGCTTCGCCGGATGCGCGCAGTTTTGCGATAGCCTCGGTCAACGCTGCATCCACCGCATAAGGGGCGCGTATCGCAGGCTGCGCGGGTCTGGGCGGCAACAATCGATACAGTTGACGCAGATCCATGCTGAAGCCGGTCGCTGCGCGCGAGCGTCCGAAGCTTCTGCCCAGACCATCGTACCTGCCGCCTAGCGCAATCGCATCGTGGCTGCCCGCATGGTAAGCCGCAAACACCATGCCGCTGTGGTAATGATATCCGCGCAGATCGGCAAGATCGATACCCAAACTTTGCGCATTCAGCCTGTCAGCCACGCTTTGCAAATCATGGAGTGCTGCAACGATCTCGGGCAAGGGCGGCAGCATGTGACGCGCCCTGCCAAGCACCTCGTGGCATTCGCCATACAGCGAGGGCAACACCCTGATCGCTGCACGGGATGGCGCATCCAGTCCCGCGGTCAAGTCGTGCAAGGTCGTGCTGTCCTTGTTCTGCAGCGCTGCAAACAATTCGCGCTCGAGGCTTGCATCTATCCTTGCATGCGAGACCAGCGCGCTGAACACCCCCACATGCCCAAGATCCAGATGCACGTTCTCCACGCCCACCAGAGCGAGCGCCTGCAACATCAGTTGCTGAATCTCGAGATCGCTCTCTATCCCTGAATGACCGTAAAGCTCCGCGCCGATCTGCAGCAGTTCACGCGTGCGGTTCAAGCCGGCAGGTATGGTATGCAAAACGCTGCCCGCATAACAAAGGCGCGCAACACCCTGACGGTTGAGCAGATGCGCATCGATGCGCGCGACTTGCGGCGTGATGTCGGCCCTGAGCGCCAGCGTGCGTCCGCTCAGTTGATCGACGAGTTTGAAAGTGCGCAGCTCACGGTCATTGGGCTGCCCGGTCAGATGTTTTTCATCTTCGCCGTCTATCAGCAGCGACTCGGCATATTCCAGAAGCGGGGGGGAGACCAGCTGATAACCGCTGCGACGCAGCAATTCGATCACCGCCGACCGCATCGACTCGACCCACTGTGCCTCATCCGGCAGCATGTCATGTATATAGTCGGGAAGTGACCAGTTTTGCATTATTTAGTCCAGTACAATATCAACAGACCGGAAAGCATCGCGATCACGCCGATAAAACGAAGCTGTCCATCCGTCAAGGTGACCAGCTTCTGGAAGGTTGCGCGCCAGATATCGGGAAAAATAAACGGTATCAATCCTTCAATCACCAGCATCATTGCAAACCCCAGCAGCCAGTAACTCAGCACTACTTGGCCTCCTTGCCGGGGTTCTTCATGTACTTGAAGAAGGCTGAGCTGGGATCCACCACCATCACGTCGCTCTTGTTCCTGAAGCTTTGCTTGTATGCTTCGAGGCTGCGATAGAACGCATAAAACTCGGGATTTTTGCCAAATGCCGCGCCGTAAATCGCGGATGCCGTGGCATCGCCCTCGCCCTTGGTCTGCTGCGCCTGACGATACGCCTGGGCCAGAATCACTTCGCGCTGCTTGTCCGCATCCGCCTTGATCTTCTCGCCTTCGGCAGCGCCTGAGGCGCGCAATTCATTCGCCACCCGTTTGCGTTCCGCATCCATGCGGCGATATACCGAGTCGCTAATTTCGGGAGGGAAGTCGACGCGCTTCAAGCGCACATCGAGCACTTGCACGCCGATTTTGCGCGCATCCGCATCGATCTTCTTGCGCAGCACATTCATGATCTGCTCGCGCTCACCGGACACCACCTCATTGATGGTGCGCTTGCCGAATTCCTCGCGCATGCTTGAATTCACCGTCTGCTTTAGACGCGTATTGGCGCGCTCCGCATCGCCGCCCACGCTGATGTAATACTGCTTGACGTCGATGATGCGCCATTTGACGAACGAGTCCACCATGACGTTCTTCTTCTCGGCCGTGATGAAACGTTCCGGCTCACCCGTATCCAGCGTCTGTATGCGCGCATCGAAGAAACGCACGTTCTGCATCAGCGGCACCTTGAAATACAGGCCGGGCTTGGTTTTCACGCTGACGATTTCACCCAGCTGAAACACGATTGCATCCTGGCGCTGGTCCACCACAAACATGCTGAGACTCAGCATGATGAGGGCTACGACAACACCTATCAGCAGGTTGGCGACACTGGTTTTCATCGGGCCTCCCGATCACGGCTCAGCAGCGAATCACGAGCTCGCTGCGCCGCATTGTTATCATTGCTCTGGGATGTGGCGGGCTCGGTCTTGCCCTGCGGCGCAACCTCCGCAGGAAGAACTGGCGCACGGCTTGCCTCCATCAACTTATCCAGCGGCAGATACAAAAGGCTGTTGCCGCTCTTCTGATCGACCATCACCTTGCTGACATTGCCCATGATCTGCGACATCGTATCCAGATACATGCGCTCGCGCGTCACGGCCGGCGCCTTCTCATACTCGACCAGAATCTGCTTGAAGCGGCTGGCGTCGCCCTCTGCATTCGCAATCACGCTTTGCTTGTAGCCTTCAGATTCCTGTATCAGGCGCGCCGCCGTGCCGCTCGCACGGGGTATCACGTCATTCGCATAGGACTGGCCTTCGTTCTTCTGCCGCTCGCGATCCTGCCCTGCTTTGACCGCATCGTCAAAAGACGCCTGTACCTGCTCTGGAGGCTGTGCATTCTGCATGGTCAGCTTGCTGATCTGAATGCCCGATTTGTAGCGATTCAGGATATCCTGAATCAGCTTGGTCGCGGCCGCAGCCACTTGCTCGCGGCCCTCGTACAACACGAAGTCCATCTTGTTTTTCCCGACCACTTCGCGCATCGCCGACTCCGCCACCTGACGAACATTTTCATCGGGATTGCGGTTGTTGAAAAGATATTCCGCAGGGTCGCTCAGCGTGTACTGGACCGCGAACTGGATATCGATGATGTTTTCATCTTCGGTGAGCATCAGCGATTCTTTCAGGATTTTGTTCTTGACGTTGTCGCGATAGCCTACTTCGACCGTGCGCACCTCGCTTAAGTTGACGATCTCGACCGTTTCGACCGGATATGGGATATGCCAGCGCGGACCGGGCTCGGTCGTCTCCACCATTTTGCCAAAGCGCAGCACCACGCCTCGCTGGCTGGCATCGACGATATAAAAACCGCTGGCAAGCCAGATCAGGATCACGATGACGACGATCAGGCCGATTCCGCCGCCATTCATCTTCGGCATGCCAGGCCCGGCATTCTTGCCATCACCGCCCTTGCCTCCCATCATGGAAGACATCTTCGCATTCAATTTCCGCAGCAACTCATCCTGATCGGGCGGGCCACCGTTCTTATTGCCCCATTTCGGGTCATTCAATCCCCTGG
>VFSW01006912.1_pt1 | contig 16586 bp, 18 predicted proteins | sample 5358111 | NCBI WGS metagenome assembly VFSW01 (sample SAMN11554181, study PRJNA540505) | mine drainage metagenome | isolation source: sediment from site ElyBrook_90M | place: USA: Ely Copper Mine, Vershire, VT | collected 2017
GTTCTGAATCTTATTTCTCTCGCCCAACCAGAACATCCTGCCCGCGTATCCGACAACACCAAGACATTCACCAAGCTCTACGAGATTGAATAGGTTGTTTCCTGGTTGGTCAATCGAAGCAGCGGAAAGAAGCGTGGCGTCGGTGAAGTCAATCGTGGCCGTAGTGGAAGTATTGTCCTGAATGACCGTACCCGTTGTGCTCCCAATTGTGGGCTGAGGAATCCAGAAAAAGAAGGCTCCCCCTGCGGCGGTAAAAAACAATACTCTTGCTACCACGTTCGATGGGCCGATAGGAAGATTGTTTACTGTTACCGGCAAAGTTCCAGCAGCAGTCCAGCTTATGATTGGAGAAGGCTTCGTAAGATAGCCTTGGCGGGTCAGAAAACTGCAACAGAGCTTATGAACCCCTGCGGAAATATTCCCGGCAGGCGTGGAAGTCCCAGCGGCACCAGCCGCTCCAAGATTTCCCGCCGTAGCCATGAAGGTAAAGACTGTGCCAGAAGCAACCGATACGATGGTTTGCGTGCCGTTGTATCCAGCCACGCCAGCCCCAGCGATGACCACCTGCATCCCCGCGCTCAAAGGAACGGAAACAGTTAGCGTGACAGTAGAGAGCGCATCCCAAACACTTCCTACAACTTCAGCGGCATGGAAAACTGTTCCAGGGATTTCTATGAAAGTGTTTTGGTAGGAGAACAGAACAGTGTAGGTTCCATTATAATTCACCGTCCCCGTAATTGTGATTACGTCTCCAGTTTTTACGCCGTTCCCAGGAGGGGTTGTTATTTCGTAGTATCCGAACGTGACTTCTAGGCTGTCGATAGTATTAATCGTAACCGCCGCTGGCTGCGTGATACTGGAGATATTCCGAACGAGAGAACTACCGTCAGCGGCAGAGGGAGATTGTCCTGGCCCAACTTGGCTTACCCGGTCAAAGTTTACAGAATCGAATTGCCTCGGCATGTCCAGACCAAACAGACCATCTGAAAATGCCATGTACTCGCGTCCAAATTGAGTAGTCGATTGCCCGAAAGTTCCACCCGTAACTGTGCCGACAGAAGTAAGAACTCCTGTAGTTTCCTCTGCCCAGACTCCGCCCAATCTATCGAGCGCCAACATCCAGTCAGAGCCATTTAAGAGTGTGAAGGTCTTAAGGTAATTGATGGTGGGATTCCCGGCAATCGCGGAGAATATAGAAGTCAGTCCAGCGCGGGTAAACACCGCACCGGGATTGAAGTCCACATCCTGATTGTCAGGACAAGCGCCTTCGGGCAGCTCCAGCGCAGCATCGGCGATGCAAAGACCGCCGAAAACTTCCAGGGGAACTTCTACGCCTTCAGGTTGCTGAACCGTTCCAGCGAGTCCCTTATAGGCCGCTGCGAATGAAGGCATTTAGACCCCGTATTGGAAAGAGGCTTCTCCGACAATCTTGTCGCCGACTGCTCCTGCATCGGTCGTACCATTTGCCATTTCAATCAGTGGCCCGGTAGTTGCGTTCTGACCGAAAATCTGAAGTTTCCCAGATGAAAGGGATGGAACGGCACCGGGATTGTAGGAGTATTCCCAACCGGAGTTACCAGACTTCTGACCCCATATCTGCACCCTGGTAGGAGCAGACGAGGATATAATCAACGCTTGCCCCGCAAAAGACAGAGGAATACCCGGAGTGGCGTATGTCCCTGCGGAAATGACCACGGAGAATGTAACCCGCAGTTCGTTTGTGGTTCGTGAAGTTCCTGTTACTGTGACCGTTGCTGTTGATGCAGCCATCGTTTATTCTCCTTAGGTACTTCTGTATGGTCTTTTACGATGAGACGCTCGCTGATTAGCTCTCGAATTCTTGGTGGCCATCTGAGCGATTTGCGAGTCCGCCGCTGCCGAAAAGTTTCCAGCTAAAGCAGAACCGCGTGAATTCGCATATTGAGCGGCCAAAAGATTCGCTAAGATGTGGTAGGCTCCCCGAATCAAAATAGGGTCTGTCCCAATCGTGATAGCAGGGAGCCTTTTGTTGTAACGAACGCGAACATCGTTCGTTTGGGTACTTCCGCGCAAGTAAACTTTATCTGACCACCATCCCCATATCCTGAACTTCGACTGGGGAAGGGAAGCAGGAATGCCGTCATTTGAGAAGTTCATGTCGGTAAAAGTCTGATTGGAACCTGTCTGACGCTCCGAAAGGCGAAGCGGCTTACTAACCATGTCTACGGGAAGTTGTGGCGATGCGTTCTGATTTGTACCATCGAAATATCCGTTGTCATCCAAGTAAACACGGATGGCTGGGTCAGTAGAAGCGGTCGCTCCGAGAGGCGTAAGAATTACTTCGTTCACGAATGTTTCCACGCCATTATTCGTTAGCTCTTCCTGAAGCCAAATATATGCCTGGTTGAGCATCGGAATCGTGGCGATGGCGGCGTCGGTGAGGATATAGCCAGCCGCGATGTAAGCATCGTTGACTATGGCCCTTGCTAGAGTGAGAGCGTCTTCCGCTGCACTATATGCGGTCGCCAATTACTTTGTGTGCTCCCTGCGGATGTCGTTTGGATTACCCTGCACCGTGTTTTCCTTGATGAATCCGAACATGACAGCTTGTTCCCGCGAGAGCAGCCCGGAATCAAACGCTTTCTGCTTGTCGATAATCGCGCCGCAGGAGTGCTTGACCGTGTTGACGCGCATCGGACTCTGGCAAACCGGGCAATCCACCATGTCATGAACAGATTTCGACCACGCCGTTTCCTGCTTGGTGTACTTCGCAGCCCGAAGATGGTTTGCAGTAATCTCTTTGTATCCATTAGGGTCTTGGGAGTAACGATTGCCTTCCTCGACCAGGGCTGTGTAGGTCTGAAATAACTGCTCCCTCGCAGCTTTGACTTCCTCGAATGACGGCACCGGAGTCCACGATACGAAGACTCCGTATTTCTTGAGGTTCCCCGTGTAAATCGAAGTGGCAGTCTCGTTCATGATCTGGTCTGAAATCTGCTTCGATGACCAAGGATTCCAGTCCATTGTTCCATCGCCAGCCTTGGTTGCATATTCCTCGAAAGTCCAGTCAGGAATCACCAGAGCTTCGCTGTACTGCTCCCCGTCCTTGCAGGGAGGCACGACGTAATCGCCAAGACCACCCATGCCGACAACCCATCTCTGGTCGCTGACGTTGAACACGTAAGCCTTCGGCCCTTCTGGGAATGTTGGCTTGGGCTTTCGATTCCTTTGATTCATGGCCTGAACTGAGGCCATCGCTGCCGCTGCTGTCATGCTTCCCGTACCTGGCATTTCTTCTCCCCCGCTACCCATCGTCGCCGGTGCGACCCGGACAGGGTGTATGTGTCCCTGAGTAGGGGTGGGGGCGCGTATGCGAGCCGCCCCCGGTTAGTTAAAATTAGTACCCAGTGGGCAATGCGATATTGCTGATGAAAGTTCCGCAGAGCACATTGGAACTGAAAATCTGTAGCCCGGTGATGAAGTAGAACAACTGCGCTCCACTCAAGCCACCGCTCGCTCCGTAAACAGGGAAGACCGTCTGACCACCGAATTCAAGGTAGTCAATCGGCTGCATTTCTGCCCGGCCCCAGTTCTTGAGGCACAGACCATCAATGCGCTGTTGAGCGGCATGAATCGAAACATGAACCGGACGCCCGGCCATCGTCGCAGGGGCGGAATACTTCAACATATCCTGAGACGCCTTGCCGGGTAGCTGATTCTGGATGACTTGGGATACGACGATGCCGACGTTCTCCCAGGCCGCTTCCATGTCCGTATTCATGTAGAAGATGAACTTGTCTTCGTTCAGGATGTCGCGTCCAAGAGCAGTTCGTACCTGCTGGAGAGCGCGACGAACGATTCCCTGTGTCAGTGCGCCGTTGGCGGCGTTGACGGTTGGAGTCGAGAGCTTGCCGGGGTAAGTCGCCCGGTTCAGGCCCATGATGGTTCCAATGTTTCCGTTTACCTGGAAGAACTTGATGCCGAAAAGACCGGAACCGGCTACGCCAGAAGAACCATCAGCCAAGAGCAAATCTCCGGTTATCGTACCAGCAGGCACGTTCACCATTGAAAGCGTCTTGGCTACGTTATCCACGGAGCCGATTGTCGCAAGGCCACGGCTGACACCGCCAAGAGCTGGGAAAACTTGAACGTCCTGGTTATCATAAAAAACGGCAGAATTTCCGTTTATGGTAAGCAGGTTTCCGGCAACCGTTCCAATCGTTCCCAGAGTATTCGAGCCATCACCTTGTAGAAGCGAGTCCAGGAACTTTCGGAACTGCTTCATGTTGGTTTTGACTTCCGACTTCACGACGTTCTCTACCGCCTTAACGTCCTTGTTGGTAGCGAATTCCGTGAGTTTGGTGATTTCAACGGCCCAGGTAAAGAACACGGGAGTCAACTGAAAGGCATCCCAGGTCGTACCGTAACCGCGCCCGAAATCTCCGCCATCGGGATTGGCTTGACGGCCCTTGCCGCCTGCGAGTACCTGAATCGGTACGCGCATGTTGCGGGAAGAAACAGCATCGTCTTCCTCTTTTAAGATTAGGCCCAGAAAATCGTCGTCCTGCTCGTACAGGAGAGGAACTTCCGTCCTCACATGCTCAAGCTGAAGGCCGATTGTTTGGGCATCAACAAGTGCGCCCATCGGTTATCCTTTTCCGGCTACCAGGAAATTCTCTCTGGCTTGCCTTTGATGTATCCGGTGCGCCGCAGAATCATGTCGTCCGTGGTTCTGGACTTGTCGATTTGCGACGGTGACGGTGGCTTCGATTGCCTCACTTGAGGCGTGCCACCAGGAATGTCCTTGCGCGATTCGTTTACCTTCGCCTTGTTCTGGTTCTCTACCGCTCGCGCTCCGCCCACCGAGGTAAACAACTTGTAGACGTTGCGTACCACTTCGGGCATGAGCATGTCGATTTTCTAGTTGGCCAGTTTCGCCGCACCTTCACGGTTGCGCTTGCGAATGTAGGAATCGCGCTGTGAGCCAAAGACTTTGTCCTTTTCAAGAAGTTTTCCTAAGCGGGAAGCTATATTTTGCAGCATGACATTCTCGGCGTCAGGATCGAGTTTCTTGCCCTTGAGATATTTCGCCAGTTCAGCGCGTGCCGATTTCTCGGAGTGCGTGTGGACATCGGTGACGTAGGAACGCATAAATTCCGTATGGCGCTCCTGCTCCCACGATTCCTTTTCCTTTTGAAATCTCTCTCGTTCCGGGTCGTTGGTTTCTACCGGCTGTTTGGCAAGTTCCTCGAACTGCGAAAAGAAATCCCATAGCTGCTTGATTTGCGCCTTGGCCCCTTCATCCTGCGTACCGTTGTAGAGGGCTTGCAGTTTTTCCTTTACCTGCCCGCCGTTGTGGGTCGCTACGAGGATGCGAGACAGTGCGCGGTCATAGCTCTTGGAATCGGACTTGTGCCAGGTCGTCAGAAGATTCGGCATGTTACGGCTTGCCGCCGCCGCATCTTCATCGAACAAGGCTTGCGAGAATTCAGGATTGGCGTCGAGGAAATTCTTTGACAACTGGCTCCATTGCTGGAGTTCGTTGTCCTTCTCGGCAATCCCTTCTTCACCGCCTACCGATTCCCACTTCTCCCGCAAGTCAATCGCTTCTTGAGGGGTCTTGAAGCCTGCCTTCTCGAACTGGATAGCCTTGAACCATCGGGCACGTTCCGCCGCATGAGTTTTGAAATACTCACGCAGTCCCTCCGGTATCTGTCGGCCATCCCCCGATAAAGCGGGGTCTTCAGTTCCCGTGCCATCCGTATCGGTTTGAACCTCTTGGGTTCCAGCATCCGATTCTGCTGTTTCTGTTTCCGCGCCTAATTGAGTTTCTTCGGAAACATCGGTGGTTGCGCCTTCCGATGATGGTGAGGCATCGGGTGAGGCAACCGTGGTAGAAGCCCCCACACTTGGGGCTACGTCTGCTACCAAAGTCTCTGGCATTGTCTATTTCTCCTATCGTTTCCCCGGTTTCGCTGGTTCGACCCAGCCGAGGTGTCCGAGCCTCGTGGAAACAATTCTTTATGCAGGCGCAGGTGCTTGCTGCGCTGGTTTGGGCGGCGGCGCAGCGGCTCTTTGTGTCCTGGGGGGAGGCGGAGGAGGAGCCGCTGCTGCCTGCTGCTTCTGCAATTCGTCCCAATGAGCTATCCCATGTAGCCTGACGTTCTCGTAGCCCATCGGATTCAATGTCTTAGCCTTCAAGCCTTCTACCGAGTTCATCCAATGCTTTACTTCTTTGAATTCAGCGTCATGGTCATCGAAAATCGGGTCAACTGGAATCGTGGACAACATCGGCGGCGTAGGAACTTCACCACTCAAGGCACTCTGCTGTTGAGCTTGAGCCGCTGCTTGTGAAGTCTGAGGATTTCCGGCAATCATCGGATTTTCCATTGGCTCTGCTTCAAGAAGCTGCTCAATTTCTGCTATTTGCTTGTTTCTCGAATCAAGGCCGGGAATATCGAATTCCTCGATCCCGATTAAGTCCTTGATGACCGCAAGATTGTCAGGAGTCGAAAGCATGGCCCCAATCTCAGGCGTCGTAGCTGCCAAAGGCAAAATCTGCATCAATACAGACCGTTTCTGCGTGTAGGATTCAGGGAAAGTCTCGTCCGTGTCAGGAAAGGCGATTAAATCTCCCTTCAAGTCCTCAATCATTATCGAAACAGTCTTGGGCTGTCCTGACTTCGATGGAAATTGCTGTTCGATGTCTTCGGTGCGATTTGCAGCCGCGCAACGTATGGCCTGTAGGTAAATCTGGGAGTAGAAGCCCTTCATCGCTCGCCAAACCAAGCCGATTCTTCCCATTGCCTGGTCGCGTGCCATCGCGTAGCCAGAAGCCGTCTTCTGGTCGGCCATTGCGCCGCCAAACAACGCAGGTTGAGCGCCTGTTAGGAATTGAGCGGTAGGCCCTGCAAGTTCCTGTTGGAATTGGTCGAAATCTGCACTTACGGTTGCCGATGGTTCGCGGTAAATGTTGTCTGCGATTGAACTTCCAGGTGGAACTTTCATCCCGAAGGTCTGTCCAGGCTGCGAAGTCTGCTCCTGCATCGCTTCAACATCTACGATTTCCTGATTGACCCAACGGTCACCAATCCCGTAACTTTCAGTCTCCATGCGAATATTGGCGAGATCGTTGGTTTGGTCTTGCACCGGCATCAGCGTGTGACCAAGAGAATTTCTATCCATCCCATCGCCGGGAAGGGCGTGCATTAGCGCCCAGTGGTCATCCATCGACTCATTACGGGATTCGCAGTAGGTATCTCCGGCGTAGCGGACGTAGCAACCATCGGGGAATAGCTTTTGTAGCTGCGCCCGCTTCGCTTCGTCTTCCTCGGCAGTAAACGCTGAAGGTCTAAACCAAGTCTGCTGGTCAGTGACGAGATATTGAATCTGGTCGCCACCCTGATTGAGTACTTGAGTGCCCTGCATCACCGCGATTCTTGCGATGCGCTCGTATTCGTCTTCCCCACCGCCAGATGACCCGGCATGAATCTGGCTTGCCTGTTTAGGGAAGGCAGATTTCATGATTGTTTCATCAACTTCGCGGCTGAGTTGCAGGTAAGAGCATTCGGAGAGTTCGTTGCAGACAATCGGGACTTTTACTTCGAGTTTCCCGTAGAAGGAAATGACTTCTTGACCGATTGGCTCGCGTTTTGGCTTCGTGGACTCGTCGTCGAGGTCTTCTTCTTCCATTCCACCGGAAAGTTCAGGAGGTTTCGGCCCAACATTAGCGGTTACGCCTTCATCTTCCTCGTTATTTTCGTCCTCGTCCTTGTAGCCGAACTTTTGACCGTCCGTAACGTATCTTGTGTGGGCGCAAACACGCCCGTCAGTCCAAAGCAGCCGGGCAACGTCAATCTGCTTATCCGACATCTTGTTATTGTGCTGAATAACTTCCTTGAAGTCCTCGGCTACCTCGGAAGCTCGAATATCTGCGTTTTTATTGGGGTTTTTCGGGGAAAAACGAGTGGTAGGTTCGTTTTGCGTCAGTACTGCGATGATTTGAAGCCCATAAGCCTGATAAATATTGGTTGTGTAGGCGAAACGGGGCATCTCCGCGCCCTGCTGATCCGCCGCAGGGCCGTTGGTGATGTTAAACGGGAACTGAAATGACTGTTCCTTCGAGTTCCAGAGCAGGTATTGCATCGTGCGCCAGTAATATCGCTGACGTTTCGCTTCTTTCACCTCGAAACGGCGAGAAAACTTGTCCTGCCCGGCGAACTTGACCACCAACATCTTCAAACACTGTTGCAATTCCTCTGGGAGTTCGGAATTGTTGAGGTCAAGATTCTGGGCTGGGCCTTCCTTCGGCGCAATTTCACCGGGAGAGAAGTTCTGTTGTAGCGATTGGTCTTTGTCAGCGAGAACTGATGTTGGCATCAGTGACGTGCGGACGCTAAGGCTTTCGCCAATCTCGCCCGCTTACCTAAAACTCCAGAATCTCCAGAATGTTCACTTGCAAATTCGGCTGTCGATTTCCCGGCACGAGCTGCGGCCCGCTTGAAGATTCCTTTGTGCCCCTTTGCTTTTATTTTCTTTGCTACACCCTGCATCCAATGTTCGGCCATCAGTGATTCCTCGATGCGGCGCGGTGAAAGAGTTTTTTTCTCTCAGGAAGTTTCTTAGGACTCCCTGTAGCGCCTATCCATTCCTTCACGCCGCTGGCCCCAAGTGCTTTCTTGGCTGAGGCTGTATGGAGCCAGCGGAATTGACTCTTGCTAACGGCTGGCATCTCGTTTTGCCGCTCTCCATTTTTTCGCTACTTCGGAATGGTTCCATTTAGAACGATTGTTCGCTTGTTCTTTCCAAGTGGCCCATCGGCAGTTAGAAGGTTCATAGTTCCCGTCGTTGTTGATGCGTTCTAGAGTCAAGCGACCATCCGGTTTTGGCCCCATGTCGGCGATGAAGTTTTCAAAACTGTGAAGCCACTTTTTGCAGACCTGGATGCCACGCCCACCATAGCGATAGAAGTAAGCATCATTCTGGTCATAGCAACGCGCCTTCATTTTGCACCATGCTCGATATTCCGGAGTTTTCTTTCCTCTGCGAGCGTAGCCATGAGACAGGCGTGTTTGCGGATGTATTTCCCGAGAAATGCAACCACAGCTTTTGCTGAGTCCACGGGAAAGAGAGCTGACCATTACTGCTTTTTCTGCTTTCTTTTCGCATGAACATCGGCATAACCAATAAACCATCCTTCTTGAATTAGTATGCGAGCGCCGAATAACTGTCCAACGACCGAATACTTTACCGCTTAAATCCGTTGCTGGTTTTCCCATGAGCTAGCCGCCTCCATTTGACGGCAGCCAGCATCATAGCATGGAAACCTTGTATATACTTCAATTCTTAACCTCAAGAGTCGCGGCAAGCCCTTGTGCGCCGGGGTTATTTGTAGCCCCAGTTCCAATGTAGTAGACGACGATGCGGGCCGGAGCGGTCAAGTTAATCGAGGATGAAGGAGCAACGGCGGTTGCCAGAGAACTTCGTACCAGAGTGGTTTGACCAGCGGCCAGAGCGATGTCGCCCCAACCGTTTACTAGAGCCGTACCCGTTGCGCCTGTCGTGGCAACTTTGACGGTGCAGGAGTACGTCCCGTTCTGAGCTGCGGCGGCACCGGTTGCCGTGGTCTTCAGAGCGCACAGAGCTATAGGAATCGTGGTTGAGTTCGTACCTGCGGCGTCCCAAGCGATACGGATTTCATCCGAAGTGTCACCGCCGTCCGTGAAGGTGAAGAAACCAGAGACGGTAAACTCAGCGCCGATGAAGTTGAATGTGTTGGCAGGAATCGTCCAAGTAGCAATGGCGTTGGGAATTGTCGTGGCTGAAGAACCTGAAGCAGCGTACTTGACGACGTTCGCCGAAGAGATGCCCGGAGCGCCAATCCTGTTCCCCGGAGCATAGGAGTAAGTCACCGAGGAGTTGGAAATTGGCACCATCGAAGCGGCGGTCATGGCCAGAGAACCGAGAGACGTGAAGTGTTGCCCGGTGTTGAGCGAGATGGTTGTAATCTGCGATCCGCCAGTCGTAAACAGCCCGGTTGAAAGAGCACCGAACGTAGAGACCGCCTGCCCGTAAGTCGCATTGGCTACCGCGCAGGCCGGAGTTGTAGTCTCAATCGTGGTGAGCGTGCAGTTCAATGCCGTTGACGGAATCTGATAAGCCTGAGCGTATGTACCGGCGTCGAGTGACAGGTACACAACGTAGCCTACCGCACCCGGAGAAGCTACTGGAGCCTGTACGTCGATAGCCTTAGCCGATACGTCGGTAAATGTCGCGGTCAACGAGCACGGCCCTTCGTTGCCCATGATGTCGACGTAGGCCACGCAGCCGAAAAGAGCGCCGCCAGCGTAGGAGGCCGAACCTGCTACGGTCGCATCCGAACATAACTGGTGAGTTGCATCGCAAGCCGCTTGAGCCGTAAGAGTCGCGGGGATGGCCAGAGCCGCGCCGGTAGGAGTTGGATTCCACATGCGGGTAGTTCCTGTACGTTCGTCGCGGATGGCGACGTTCGCATAAGGTACAGCCGCCGTGATGATGGCGTTCGTTCCCAGCCAGAGCTGGTCGATAACTACCATACCTCCGCCGCCCTTAAAGGCGTCGTTAATGGCCTCTTGCAGCCCTCCAGTGCCGGAAAAAATCATCTCCCCGGAGCCGTGAGTGTTGGCGAATGTCGCCGTAACCTGGCAAGTCCCTTGCGGAGCGCCGATAGTGCAGCCAGATACCGCAGTAGGAGTTACCGTCTCGACGTTCGCGCCAATCCCCACCGTAATTGGGGCATTGACGTTAAACACCGCGACAGGCACGCCGGAAGGCAGCACAGCCACGGCAGAGTTGACCGTAACCGTTGCCGAACCCGTAGCGGCGTTGCCCGTGAGGATGCGAATCGGAGCACCAGCAAGTCCGTAGTTATATTGCGATGCCACGAACACACCGGCAACCCGGCTTTCCGCCGTTTGCTGTCCGTAAGACGGAATCGCCGCGAAGATAAAACCCAAACACAGAACAACACTAAGCAGCTTTTTCATTTCTTTTGCCTCTCCACCAATTTGGATTTTCCGTCTTGTAACGGATTTCAAACGTAACCCTGGTACTTAACAAATTCCCTGAAAGAGTCTTCAGGTATCCCTTGAGGAAATCGATATACGACGGCGCATCGACCCACCACTGTTTAGCCACGAAGAGCGCCGTCCATGTCTTCCATGTTGCTCCCGGACGAATAGCCGGTGTTGTCGTCCTTGGTCTGTTCCTGCATCCCCGACTCGCCGAAATGCCCGTGAACGTGGTTCATCGCTTCGTGGAAGCTGTCGTGATGAATGGGTTCCGACTTCCCATCGTGCGTCGAGTAGTGGCCGTCTTCGTGCTTCGTGAGCGTAATCTTGTTTTCGTTACCCTCACCGGGATGAGCGCCCTGCTTGTGAGGCTCCTTGATGGCGGCTTCGCCCTTGGTTTCCGCTCCACGATTCATGCCACGTCCGAATGCCGGATTATCGTAATGCTTCATGTTGCCTCCACCTTGACGTTGGATTTAGGTTCGTTGGCGTCAGCCCAAATTCTGTGCTCTTCTTTGCGAATGTAGTCACGGGCCGAGGGCCGCTTCAGAAGGGGCTTGAATTCGATAGGCTTCGTCGGCACGGAAACCTGATGCTTAACGATGCCGGGAATCTTCTCCAGGAGCTTCTCAATGGTCGCGTGGGCAATCTCCAGCTCATCTTCGAGGAATCGCGTGTAGGCGAAGGCTCTGGCGAGGTTCAATTCACCTGTCTCCCGCCAGGACGATAATCCCCTTCATGCACGACCTTGTTTACCGGCATGGCGTCCTTGCCACGATGCTGCTGCCCTGTGTAGGAGTGTGGCTGCTGCGCCCAGACTGGAGGCATGGCGTTATCGAGAATGGCGTCGGCCCTCGACTCCCAGGCCAAGTCCTTCTGCCGCTCGCGCTCGACAATAGCCTGTCTCCGCTTATTCAAAGACATGCCCTGTTTACGCCGAAGCTCGTTAATCGCCCCTTCGATGAAGCCCATGCTCAATTCCATAGCTTCGGTCACGATAAGCTGCTTCCCAGAGCCACAGAACAGAGTCGCAGGCTTCTCAACCTCAAGGATGCACACACACTCGTAATCGCCACGAGACGGGTAAGCTCCGTCCGTCAACAGTCCAGACTCAGGATCGACCATCTCTCGCTCCCATCGCCACGGAGAGCCGTAGGCTTCTGGCGGCAACCAAGTCTCAAGAATCCATCTATTGCCTTTGTCCTCGCCATACTTCGGCATCCAACGATACTCGGCGATGTCTCCACGTACCGGGTCATGCCACACCGCTCCGCGCTGAACCATTCGATTCCAGCCCCACACAAGCCTAAACATCGGCTCGCCAAACCTGTTTAGCCCTCCGTAAGCGGTCAAGAGCGTCTGGTAAGGTAATGGTACTTCGCGGCAGGTCTTGGTCTCACTCATGGTCGATTGGCCGGACTTAACTGGCTTCGTGATATCTCGTACTCGATAATCGCTTGCATAATTAGGTCTTCGACAGACGTGGACTCTTTAGCTGCGAATCGATGAAGCCACGCGAATCTCTCAAAGGGAATCCTGAGTTCTACTTCTACGACTGGTTCTTTACCCGGCAACGATGACCTCCATCTTCTGCACGCCCACATCGGTAATCGTCAGCGACGAAAAGCCACCTGTCCCACCACTCGCCGGCGTGAAGTACAAGAACATCCCTCCAATGCCAGCCGATGCTCCTTTCTTCAGTACCATCGTGCCAGGAGTACCGACTACAGGCGTGTAATTTACCGTCACATCAGCAGTTACGTCGGCATGGCGAATGTAGACGAAGAATGCCGTAGTCACCGGCAACGGTATCGTCGCTACCCCGTTTACCGTCTGGAAGGCCAAGTCAACGAAGACAGCCGTGGCCGAGAACAGGATAGCTGATAGCAGACGTTGAAAGACTTGTAGCGAACTCGTTGAATCTACGATGGTTATGGCAGGTGAGCCTTGATTCGCTGCTAGATTGACGACCTGATTAGCCATAGAACTGTCTCTGCGCTCGTTTCGGCCTGAAGATGAGATTGTCGGGCTTCATCCCGCCATGCTGGTCTACGAGCATCTTGTGTAGCATGTGCTTCTTGGTGAAGTCAGGTACGGCATCTAGCCTCTCTGTCAGCTCGATTGTGAAAGGCTTCTTACCTGGTGATAAGAAGGACTTTAAGCCGTAACGTGCACTATCATAGGCGTCGTCACCAAGCTGCCCTTCCGTAGCATCGACCTTGAGAACGTCTTCAAGCCCCTCCTCGACGATAAGCGTAGGAATCGTCTCAATCAGCTTTGGGCAGTTCTTCGAGATTATCCACAGGTCGTTGTCGAGCAGCTGATACATCAGCCTTGCCCCGCCTACGCGGTCGTTGTCGGCCATCGTTGGGTAAGGCAGCCCTGAAAGCCTGTAGCCCTCGTATATCTGGTCGGCAACCGTATTGGCCGAGCCTCGCTTGGCAAAGGCGTCAGGAGATAGGTAAACAGCGTCCAGCTTGTCGGCGCCTGCCATCGACCCGAACATGCGCCCTAGAACCTCTTCCGAGATGCCTGGATGATGCTCCTCTCGATAGGTGAAGATTCTCTGACGGCCGTCCGTCTCACGAGCGTGTAGGTGCATCGACGCCGGATGCTGAAAGCCCCAGTCTATCGATCCCCACTTCTTCCACCAAGGCTGGATAGGGATTAAGTGAGACTCCATTGTATGACGTAGAAGGTTGAAAATAGAGAAGTACTGACCAGCGAATATATCCCAGTCGCCGTTGAGGAAGGCACGTCTGAGATGCTTCGGTAGAGCATCCAAAGTCCGTTTATAGCCTTCGTCGTTGGCATAGACCGGATTATCTGCGAGCGTTGCTTTGATGAAGTCATATTCCTCCGCCTTGTACTTCTGCGGCTCTTCCATCCCTGGAGGGGGGACTTTGTCAATGAATAAGGCTTTGACGAACGCATGGCCGATGTTGCCAGGGTTCGATGCCCCGGCCATGCACGGAAACGTCCCCGGCACAGGACATCGATTTCGCGTAGTCAGAAACTGCCACATCTTCAGCGTGAAGTGAGTCAGCTCATCGACACCGATAAACAGGTACTCAGCTCCCTGGTATTGGTAAACGTCATTCTCCGACTGACAATGTCCGAAACGCGTAGTCGATCCATTGTGCCACGTAACTATGTGCTTTGATTCGTTGTAGTTACGATACAGGTTATTCGGAACGCCGCGTCGAAACTCCTTAATTAACGACTCCTCCAACTCAGGGAATGTCCTGCGAAGCAGAAGCGTGTCAACCTTCGGATACTTGTTAGCCTTGCGAATCGCTTCCCACAGCAAAGCTTTGGTCTTACCAGGGCCCGCTGCTCCGCCGAATAAGCGATATTTAGCTGGAGACCGGTGAAATTGTTCTTGTCTGGGAAAGGCTTTGTAGAATTGCCTGGGGTCGATCAACTCAGTTTGTAACCTCGGCCATCCCGCCACATTGCCAGCAGTGATAGCCCTTTATCTGTCCGTGAAGACACATTGCCACTTGTCTGACAATTGGCGATTGTCTGACAGGAGTTTCTTCAATTGTCGGACGATTGACTTCAGAGTTACCGGCGAGGAACGCTTCAATTGCCAGCCGAATAACCTTGGAAGGATTCCCTCTGCGTTGAATTTCAGCCAATAAATCGTTTGGAATTCGTACCGTAACTCGCGTCGATTCATCCGCAAGTCGTTGTCTCAATTAGGCTTTTCCTTCGATTGCTCGTAAACAGGCGCAGAGAGATTCGTCCAATCCACTTCTGGAGCCTTTTCTACCTGGATTCTATCCGAAAGGATGCCGACAGTCGTTAAGACCTTGCAGGCCGCTTGTAGGCGAATACGTTCATCGTCCGAATCGAGAGCCTGTTCGAGAATCGCGTAACATCGCGGAATCAGCATCAAGACTTCTTTGTTTCCACGTTCTACGAAACTGCCTAACTTTGAATTTGCGATGATATTCGTTACTGTATCTCGAGCGATGTGTAACTCTCTCGAAATAAACGACTTAGACTCACCTGAAATGAATCGCGCTACAACCTGAGCTTTTAGAGGTTCTGACTTGTAGGATTCGACTAGATTAGGCTCGATTTCGCTCATGCGACTACCTCAATTGGGACGACGATTTTACGACCTTGCGGGTCAGGGATTAAGTCTGTCTGGCGAAAGCTGATGATTCCCCTTGAGGGGTAAGTCTTAAGCAGTTCGATTAGGTCTTCGACGCTGACTTCCAGAGGCAGAGTCAATGTCGCATAAGGGATAGTCTCAGGCACGAGATTTGCCTCGAATCGGCGGCGAATAGTCCATCTCAGCCTCAAGCTGCTTTAGCCGAATTTCGCGCATATATGCTTGCAGCCCAGCCCACATCTCATCCTCTATGAGCTTGGAAACTTGCCGTTTGGTCAGTTTCTTTGTCATGTAACGATTTGTAACGTCAGGGGGCCGTATTTTCCCGATTGCTTGACACACCACAGCTCCCCAGAAAAGGCTTTCTGGCGGTCTGGGAATAGCTCTATTCGCATGCGACCCTTCCAGCGTCCGCCCCCGCCTGCGACGATTCCGCGAGCTTCCTTGACTCCGACTTTGTAAGAGGTGGATTTGTACGGGATAACTTCAACGAGGCTATTGTCTTCGGTCGGCATGTTTTATTGTAGATTGGCTGATGACGGGTAATTAACTCCCATTCTCTGTCTCTGGCTTGCTGCTCGGTCTTGCAGAAGTAGATGTTGATCCGTGTGCATTCAGCTAGGGCTTGACGGGCTGCCGTATGCGCCGGATTAGACATCCGGTTTATTACCCGCCTGCTAGAGCCAATGTAGAGCGCCTGCGTCCCACTCCAGAAGATATAGACGCCTGGGGTAAGCAGCGCACGTAGGTCATTGGGAGCGATAGAAACGACTTCCCCGTAAGTGTGGTCTTTGGGGCAACGATGTTCGATTATGCGGACAGGGACACTATCGCTAGAGGGAATTTCGGACTGTTCGCTACGCGGTTGCAGTTTCCGCTCCTACACAACGCCTTGACGCCGAACTCTACCAGCCTTTTCCTGGCCTTCCCGCGACGACTCACCAGATACGATGTTCCTGCCGAATTGCTCTTGACAATCTCCGTCAGCGCGAATATTGGTTCCCCAGATGCCTTCGCTATCTCTCTCCAGGTAGGCATAAAGGCTAAGTAAATATCCTCTCGAAGCCGAACACCGTTATACACGACATATCGCTTCGTAGTCAATTCAGCTCTCCAGATTTGGTAGGGAGTTTTAGGCTCTTGTTCTTGGGGTCGTAAATTACCTGTGCTAACCCGCCGTAGCAGCCATATACTGGCACATCAGCATCAGGTACGGGAGTCTTCGCATTGGTGAGATATTCAAGCGTCTCTTGAGCATGAACCAATCCACAGGGCCGTTCAGCTCGATTGCAGCGTTCTTGTAAGAGCTTAATTTTGCGATTTAGCCTGCTTATTTTGCTCTTGAGCTTGCTCTTTTTCATCGTTGCGTCCCCTTGCGCCGATACTACTACAAAACCAGCTAAAGAGGTTTGTTGATGGCAATGACATGCTTCTTG
>VFSW01006913.1_pt1 | contig 16586 bp, 12 predicted proteins | sample 5358111 | NCBI WGS metagenome assembly VFSW01 (sample SAMN11554181, study PRJNA540505) | mine drainage metagenome | isolation source: sediment from site ElyBrook_90M | place: USA: Ely Copper Mine, Vershire, VT | collected 2017
CGTGGGCTGCGGTCGTTGTATCACCTGGTGTCCGGTCGGCATTGATATCACCGAAGAGGTTCGCGCCCTGCGGGAATCGCCCGCTTCCGCGAAGGAAGGCAATCATGGAAACTCTTGAGCGCATCATCGCCGAACACCCCTTCTTTGCGGGTCTCGAATCGTATTACACGAACCTGCTGACGGGGTGCGCTTCTAACGTACGCTTTGACGCTGGCACTTACATCTTCCGGGAGGGCGAGGAAGCGAACGAGTTCTATCTGGTGCGGTCGGGCAAGGTGGCGCTCGAGATCTTCGCACCCCAGCGCAAACCGGTCATGCTGGCAACTCTGGGCGAGGGAGAGGTTCTGGGCTGGTCGTGGCTGCTACCGCCTTATCAGTGGAGGTTTCACGCGCACGCCGTCGAAGCCGTGCGCGCGATTGCCCTGGACGGGAAATGTCTGCGTACCAAGTGCGAACAGAACCACGATCTCGGCTATGAGATATTGAAACGCTTTGCCCAGATCATGGAGCAGCGGTTAGAGGCGACGCGGTTCCAGTTGCTCGATGTTTACGCCGTTGGACGATGACTATGGCCACCTCACCCGCCACCGATCCCATGCTTCCGCAGTCGTACTCCGTGCGCCAAGTGCTCAAGGAAACTGCCGATACCTTTACTCTGACGCTGGAACCATCCGCCGGAACTGCCGGAGCAGGCGGGAACCGATTCCAGCCAGGACAGTTCAGCATGCTGTGGGTGTTCGGTGTCGGGGAGTTGCCGATCTCGATCAGCGGCGATCCCGCCGAGCGCGATCGCCTGGTGTATACGGTGCGTTCGGTCGGCCAGGCTACGCACGCGCTGGTGAGTCGCGAAGTCGGCGACGGAGTTGGGGTGCGCGGCCCATTTGGAACGGGGTGGCCGGTGGAACAAGCCGAAGGGCGCGACGTTCTCGTGATTGCCGGCGGGATCGGGCTAGCGCCGTTGCGTCCGGTGATCTACGAGGTTTTGAATCACCGCGAAAAATATGGGCGGCTGGTGGTTCTGTATGGCGCACGCAGTCCGCGCGACCTTCTATATCGCAAGGAATTGACGGCGGGGGCCCGACAGCGCGATACGCAAGTGCTGGTGACGGTTGACTACGGCGGGTTGAGCTGGCGCGGTCACGTGGGCGTGGTGACGACGCTGTTCAAGTATGCGCGATTGCAGCCGGCACGGTCGATGGCCTTTGCCTGCGGACCGGAAATCATGATGCGGTTTGTCGCCCGCGATCTCGAAACTCACGGGCTCGCCCGGGAGAACATTTACCTCTCGATGGAACGGAACATGAAATGCGGCATTGGTTTCTGCGGACACTGTCAGCACGGCCCACACTTCATTTGCAAAGATGGCCCCATCTTCAGCTATGACCGGATGCGGCCCCTATTGGACAAATATGAGCTCTAAAGTCAGGCGCAAGCCCCGGATCGCGGTCTTCAAGTTTGCTTCCTGTGATGGTTGTCAGCTGAGTTTATTGGATGCAGAGGACGAACTGCTGGGCGTGGCCGCGGCGGTCGAGATCGCGTATTTCCCCGAAGCCTCGAGCACTATGCTCAAAGGGCCCTATGACATCGGTTTGGTCGAAGGATCGATTACCACGCACCACGATGCCGAGCGAATCCAGGAAGTGCGGCGGCAATGCAAGATCCTCGTCGCTATTGGGGCCTGCGCTACAGCCGGAGGCATTCAGGCGCTGCGCAACTGGAAGGACGTGGATGATTTTATCCGCGTTGTTTATGCCACCCCGAAATATATCAAGACGCTGAAGCTTTCCACGCCCATGGCTGAACACGTGCCCGTGGATTTCGAACTGCGGGGCTGTCCCATCAATAAGTACCAACTGATCGAACTGATCACAGCCACGCTCGCCGGACGCAAGCCGAACGTTCCGACCTACAGTGTCTGCCTGGAATGTAAGCGCAAAGGCAACGTCTGTACGGCCGTGGCGAACGGCGTGGCCTGTCTGGGGCCGGTAACGCAAGCCGGTTGCGGGGCGCTGTGTCCCAGCTTTGACCGTGGGTGCTACGGCTGCTTCGGCCCGATGGAGAGCCCCAATACAGGGTCGCTGAGCAGTCAGTTCCGCATTCTGGGCCAGAATAGCGAGGAGATCACTCGTGCCTTCCGCGGCTTCAATGCCTGGGCCTGGCAGTTCCGCAAAGCGGGTGAGGAGAGCGAGCGGACATGAGCAAGCCAGCGGCGAGAACAATCAAGGTTGACGTTTTGGCTCGCGTCGAGGGCGAGGGCGGTCTTTACATCAAGCTCAAGGGCGACCAGGTGCAAGACGTGAAGCTGAAGATCTACGAGCCGCCACGCTTCTTTGAGGCGCTTTTACGCGGGCGGAACTTCGCGGAGGCTCCGGACATTACCGCGCGCATTTGCGGTATTTGTCCCGTTGCCTACCAGATGAGCGCCATACACGCCATGGAAGATGCGTTCGGCGTGGCGATTGACGGGCAACTGCGAGCCTTGCGGCGACTCCTCTATTGTGGAGAGTGGATTGAGAGTCACACGCTGCACGTCTACATGCTGCATGCGCCCGATTTTCTTGGCTATCCGGACGCGATCCAAATGGCCAAGGACCATCCGGCGGTCGTCCAGCGCGCTCTGCAATTGAAAAAAGTCGGGAACCAGATTGTCACTGTGCTGGGGGGCAGAGAAATCCATCCCATTAACGTTCGTGTCGGCGGGTTCTACAAACTGCCGGCACGCAGCGCACTCCTGGAATTAGCGGAGCGCCTGAAATGGGCGCGGGACGCCGCCCTTGAGACGGTGCGCTGGGTGGCCACACTGCCCTTTCCGGACTTCGAGCGCAACTACATTTTTGTCGCTCTGCGCCATCCCGAGGAGTATCCATTCAACGGCGGCCGCATTGTATCGAGTGACGGATTGGATATACCGATCGGCGAGTACGAGACCCATTTCGCCGAGGAACATGTACAGCACTCCAACGCTCTGCACTCGGTGTTCAAACAGCATGGCGCATATTTCGTCGGACCGCTCGCTCGCTACAGCTTGAATTTTGACCGCCTTTCTCCTCTGGCACAGGAGGCAGCACGGGCAGTTGGACTGGCGCCTGTGTGCCGAAACCCGTTCAAAAGCATCATCGTGCGCAGCGTTGAGATCGTCTATGCCTGCGATGAAGCCTTGCGCATCATCGAGCAGTACGAACCGCCGGAGAACCCGGCGGTCAAGGTCCATCCGCGCACCGGTACCGGCTGTGGCTGCACGGAAGCGCCCCGCGGAATTCTGTATCATCGCTACCGCCTGGACGAAGGGGGCGCGATCCTCGAGGCCAAGATTGTTCCTCCTACTTCACAAAATCAGAGAATCATCGAACAAGATTTAGAGGAATTTATCCCCAGGTTTCTGGACCTTCCGGAAAAAGAACTCAAATGGCAGTGCGAGCAAGCGGTACGAAATTACGATCCCTGCATCTCGTGTGCGACTCACTTTCTCAAGATTGACGTGGAAAGGAGCTGAATTTCGATCCGATCAGCGAGAGCTCTGCGACTGAATTATGCGGGATGAAACCTTTCGAAACGCGGACATTTTGGTGATTGGAATCGGCAACGCCTACCGCGGCGATGATGCCGCTGGACTGGTGGTGGCTCAGCGGATTCGAGACCGAACCGCAAAGCACTTTTCGGTTTGCGAGCACACCGGAGACGGCGCCTCTCTGATGGAATTGTGGACTGGCGTTGACCTCGTCATCGTCATCGACGCCATGCGCTCCGGTGCCGAACCTGGAATGGTCATTCGCTTCGATGCCACGCTCCGCCCGCTACCGGCGGCAATTTTTCACAATTCAAGCCACACGTTCAGCCTGCCGGAGGCAATCGAATTGAGCCGCGTCTTAAAACAGTTGCCGGGTCATTTGATCGTCTACGGAGTTGAAGCACGGGACTTCGAAGCCGGAGCGAATCTTTCTCCGGTCATCGACTCCGCTCTGGAGACCGTTGTGCAGCGCGTATGGCAGGAAATTTCCGAGAAACACATCGGTTCGCAGATCTGAGGGCTCCCCAAGTTGCCTGAACCGCAAGCAGTTGTGGTGAAAACCCTTTAAGGACTGGCTACGCCGGGAGATTCTTGGAATCAAGGAAGACCAAGGAATCTTGGCTGCCGAATACTACTCAGGGCAAAACACAAGCGTGGATTGTCAGGAGTTGACCAGTTTTTCCAGCGCCGGTTTGTTGCGGATGGTCAGGTTTGCGCCCTTGAGTTGCAGTATCTGTTTCTTCTTGAACTGGGAGAAAAGGCGGCTGACGGTCTCCCTGGTCGTGCCGATAATTTCCGCGATTTCTTCGTGGGTCAGCGTCAGCTTTACTTGCAGCGGATCACCATTACTTGGAGCGTTGGACCATTCCAGCAGCAATTTCGCGAATCTTTCGGATGGGGAGTTGCTCAATCCAAGGGTACGGATTCCCTGATACGCAGAGTAGTAATTGCGGCTTAGCTGTTCCGCGACCCGCAGTGCAACCTCGCCATATTCCCGTAGAAAGTGCAGCAAGGCATCCCGGGTAATGAAGTTTGCCTGGCCTGGCTCAATCATCTCGGCGGTCACTTCGTAGGGGCGATTGGAAATCGTGGCGCTCAGTCCGAGAACATCGCCCGCCTCCGAGATTTTGGTGATGACGGTCTTACCTTCGGCCGAAGATGTGGAAAGCTTTGCTTTTCCGTTGCAAAGCACGAACACGCCACGCGGCTGTTGGCCTTCAATAAATAGCATGGCAGATTTGGGATAGACGGCGGTGGATCGGATCTCGTTCAACCTTTGCACTGCAGCCGGAGGGAGGTTGCAGAATAAGTGCTCTTCCCGCGTCGGGCAGGTGAGGCAGTTATCGAGGATGTTCAGCCCGTAAGGAGCCTTCATTCGTAAAGGTTTCCGAGCAAATTGTATCACCGAACGGGTTGTGATCAGGATCACGAAATAATGTGACTTCAAACATGGTTTCCAGAACCCAGTAGCGCGGAAAATCAATCGACACAGGAGTGCGTGGACGCTGCTCAGACGGAGGTCTCCATGAGCACTGCAACCGAAATCAAAGATGCAACACATAAGAGCCGCCGGCTTGATAACCGCGTAATTCTAAATGCGGGGATAAGGAAGGGTGACAACACCATGGAGGAAGCACATCGGTTTCGGGTGGTCGCCTGGTGGGCCTCTGGCCGCACCGGCATCGCGAAGTCCGGGTCCGCTCCCAACGCGATCCATTTCACTTCGCCGCCAGCTTTTGGTGGCTTGGAGGGAAGATGGACGCCGGAGGATCTGTTGCTTTGCGCGGTTGCGAGTTGCTATACCACCACGTTTCAGGCGGTCGCTGAAAGTTCGAAGCTGGAGTACACCGACCTGCAGGTGGAAGTGGAAGGCAATATCCGGAAGGCAGAAACAGGGTACAACTTCAGCGAAATCGTCCTTCACGCGAACCTGATGATCGCGCAACCTGAAGACGGGCCTCGAGCCACCAAGCTTCTCCACAAGGCCGAGGGGCTATGTCTGGTATCCCGCGCTGTCTCGGTCAAGCAAACGTTTGAACCGCAGGTCCACGTGGGTGAAACACGAGTGGAAAGCAGCCATGCTTGGCCAACTGACAAGGAGGAGGGTTCCCGATAGAGTTCCCAACCGTGATCGTTGTCGTGCTGGCCAGAGATCACAGCCTGACTTAGTCATTACGGAGAAGATCAGTAATGCGCTAAATCTTCTCGTGCAGGAATATTCCTCTGGAGGTGTTTTGTGCACACAGCCGAAGCCGGGAAGCGAATCACTCTCGAGAACATCCTGTTTGCTACCGATTTTTCGCCATGCTCAAATGCGGCGCTACCCTACTCCGTGTCGGTTGCAAGACGATATGGCGCAACCCTGCAAGCGGCCCACATCTTGCCCACCAAGGCGGAGATGGTTTTGATGTCACCGGAAAGCTGGCCGCCACCGCTGGCCGCGGAAGAGGATGGTCGGACGAAGGCGCGCATCGAGCAACTTGAGAAGCAGATACACGAGCTCCCCCACGAAGTGCTGACGCCCAGAGGCAACGCGGCGGATGTGCTCGTCCAGATCACCCATGAACAGGGAATGGATTTGCTCGTGCTCGGCACTCATGGCCGAGCGGGAGTGGGCAAACTGTTCCTCGGTTCGGTCGCCGAAGAGGTGCTCCGGCGCGCCGATTGCCCGGTGCTGAGTGTGGGACCGCACGTGTTGTGTCCGCCGGACGGCGAGATTGCTTTTCAGCACATTGTTTTCGCGACAGATTTCAGTGAGAACTCCCTGAGTGCGCTGCCGTACGCCGTCTCTCTGGCAGAAGAAGATCAATCACAACTGTGGTTGCTCCATGTGATTGAACAACCTGCTTCGGGCATTTTTGACTTGGATACGGTGAAGGCCTCGCTGATGCGCCGTCTGCACGAATTGGTCCCGCCCGAAGCCGAACCATGGTGCCGGGCGGAATGCTTGCTGGAGTTTGGGCGGCAGTTCGCTCCGCCGGCGGAACGAATCCTGGAGATCGCGGAAGATCAGGCAGCCGATTTAATTGTTCTCGGTGTCCGGCCCGTCTACGGCAAGTTGGGCATGACCACACACCTGGCTAGCACCACCGCCGAGATATTGACGCAGGCAGCCTGCCCGGTACTGACAGTACGCGGTGGACCCGCGAAGTAGTTGGTCGTGCATTGCTTATAAGATACCGGCTCGGTGCAGCTTGAACACGGGAAGTGATCGTGGAGGCGTTTTATGAAAACCCTGGGAGTGGGCAGGCGGATCGCGATCAACAACATCCTGTTTGCCACCGATTTCTCTCCACATTCCGATGCGGCCCTTCCTTACGCTCTGGCGATTGCCCACCAGTTTGGGGCGCGGCTATTTGGTGCCCACGTGCTCTCGTCGAACGACTTCCCTTATCCGTCGGCGGAAGCGTGGCCGGTTCATCTGCAACAGGAAGAAGAATTGCAGGAACAAGTGGTGACCCGTCTGGAAAAACAACTCCGAGGCGTGCCGCACCAGGCCTTGTCTGGCATCGGCAATGTCGGGGCGGTCCTTCGCCGGCTTGTCAGAGAGCATGACATTGATCTGATCGTGGTTGGCAGTCATGGGCGCACCGGCGCCCGGAAGCTCCTCATGGGCTCCATCGCCGAGAAGATATTTCGCCAAGCTTCCTGCCCCGTCCTAGCGGTTGGACCCAAGGTCGTTGACCAGAAACGCAGCGTAGCTGAATTGAATGACATTCTTTTCGCGACCGATTTTGGGGAGGGGTCCGCGGCAACCGCTTCTTACGCCGTTTCTTTAGCCCACGAACACCAGGCACGCCTTTCGTTGCTGCACGTCATCGAGAGGCCGCATCCCGGCGCATTGAGTTCCGAACCAGCTTCCGATTTGCTGTTCCACCGGTTGCAGGAGCTGGTTCCACCCGATACGGACTTGGTGTCGCATCCGGGTTACATCATCCAATCCGGACTTCCGGGAGAACGGATTGTGCAGTTCTCCATCGCACACGAGATAGACTTGATTGTCGTCGGCGTCCACCCTCACGAAGCAGTGAGCGCGGTCACCCATCTGGCGCACACCACGGCCCAGCACATCGTGACGCACGCCGCCTGTCCTGTGCTTACGGTTCGGGGTCGAACTGACCGCGGAATATAGATCTTCGGACAATGCACCGCACCTTAGCGTTCGACGGTAATCGAATCCAGTCATCGACACATCGACGCGGCGCTCTTCGACATGGCAAGATTGAGCATGAGGATCCTGTATGAGTTCGACCGAAGCTGACCTCGCGGGAAAATCGCTGAGCGCTGAAACTTTGACTCCCACGGACGCCTACGGCTTGGACGCCATGTTTGCGCCACGCTCCGTGGCCGTGATCGGCGCGACGGACCGCCCGGCTACAGTGGGAAGGACGATTCTCGAAAACCTACTGCACGGCAAGTTTCACGGCAAGGTTTATGCCGTCAACGCCAAGCACACTGAGGTGTTGGGGCTTAAATCCTACGCGAGCATACGTGATGTCCCCGAACGGGTGGACATGGCGGCGATTGCCACACCCGCCGCATCGGTTCCGCAACTCATCGGAGAGTGCGTGGCGGCCGGCGCCAAATCGGCAGTTGTAATCTCTGCGGGGTTTAGGGAATTGGGAGGAGCCGGGGCTGTACTCGAACAACAGATTCAGGAACAGCTGCGCCGCAGTCCCATGCGCTTGATTGGGCCGAACTGCCTGGGCATCATGAATCCGGCGATCGGATTGAATGCTACTTTCGCCAAAGATGTTCCGAAGGCCGGAAACGTCGCGTTCCTGAGTCAAAGTGGCGCGCTTTTGAGCGCGATCCTCGATTGGAGTCATCGAGAGCAGGTGGGATTCAGCGCCATTGTTTCGACGGGCTCGATGTTGGATGTCGGTTGGGGCGATTTGATCTACTACTTCGGCGACGACCCGCACACAAAGAGCATTCTGCTCTACATGGAATCGGTGGGCGACGCACGGTCTTTTCTATCGGCAGCCCGTGAAGTAGCGCTCACCAAACCGATCATCGTGATCAAAGCTGGGCGATCGCAACAGGCCTCCCGCGCCGCGGCGTCGCATACGGGCGCTCTCACCGGCAGCGACGAAGTTTTGGACGCAGCTTTTCGCCGCTCCGGAGTTTTGCGAGTGCACAATATCGCAGATCTTTTTTATATGGCTGAGGTACTGGGGAGGCAGCCGCGGCCGAAGGGTCCGCGTCTTACCATCCTGAGCAACGCGGGCGGGCCAGCCGTCCTGGCGACGGACAAACTGGTCGCTAACGGAGGGGAACTGACAGAGCTTTCTCCGGAGAGCCTGCAGCGACTGGATGAGTTCCTGCCTGCGCACTGGAGTCACAACAATCCCATCGACATTCTCGGCGACGCGGACCCCGAACGCTATGCGAAAGCACTTGAAATTGCGTCGAAGGATCCGAACAGCGATGGTCTCCTGGTGATCCTTGCGCCGCAGGGGATGACGGACCCGTTACAAATTGCAGAGCGTTTGAAACCTTATGCCAAGCAGTACGCCAAGCCGGTGCTCGCCAGTTGGATGGGAGGCGACAGTGTCGCCGCTGGGGAAGCGGCCTTGAACGCGGCGGGAATTCCAACGTTTGCCTATCCAGACACAGCCGCACGGGCCTTCACGCACATGTGGAAATACACATACAACTTGCGCGGACTCTACGAGACTCCGACGCTGGCTGACCAGGCAATGGATAGCGTATCCCGCCGCGAGGTTGAAAAGATCGTTCAAAACGCGCGCACGCATGGCCGTGCTCTGCTGACCGAAGTGGAATCGAAGCAATTGCTGTCGCTTTACGGCATTCCTGTCATCGAAACGAAAGCGGCAGCGAGTGAAGACGAAGCGGCTTCGATCGCTTCGAAATTTGGGTTTCCAGTTGTGTTGAAAGTTCTTTCAGAAACCATCGCACACAAAACCGACGTTGGCGGCGTCAGGCTAAACCTACAGGATGAAGCAGCTGTCCGTTCTGCGTACCGTGCCATTCAGACTTCCGTCGGCGAACAAGCGGGCCCCAACCACTTCCTGGGCGTCACAGTGCAGCCGATGGCGGAACTTGACGGCTATGAACTCATCCTTGGTAGCAGCGTCGATCCACAGTTTGGGCCAGTCGTAATGTTCGGTTCAGGAGGACAACTGGTCGAAGTTTATCGCGACCACGCCCTCGCACTGCCCCCATTGAATACGACGCTGGCGCAAAGAATGATGGAGCAAACCAAAATTTTCGCCGCGCTTCGGGGAGTGCGGGGGCGTAAGCCCGTCGACATGGCTGCACTGGAGCAATTATTGGTTCGCTTCAGTCAACTTGTGGTGGAACAGCGCGGGATCAAGGAAATTGACATCAATCCCCTGCTGGCCTCACCCGAGCGTCTGACCGCGCTGGATGCTCGAATCGTTTTGCATGGAGCCGACACCGTTCTCGAAGACTTGCCGAAACCGGCAATCCGCCCCTATCCCCTGCAATACGTCTCGACGTGGACTATGCGAGATGGGAATCCAGTCACGATCCGCCCCATCCGTCCCGAAGATGAGCCGCTGCTGGTCAAGTTTCATGAGACGCTCTCCGACCGCAGCGTGTACTTGCGCTACTTTTGCACTCTCAGCCTGAGCCGACGCGTGGCGCATGAACGACTGCTGCGCATCTGTTTCGGCGATTACGATCGCGAAATCGCGCTGGTCGCCGAACGTACCGATCCGGTCACGGGAGAGCACCGCATCATGGCCGTGGGACGCATCAGCAAACTTCACGGCAAGAACGAAGCCGAAGTCGCGGTGCTGGTCTCGGATCAATATCAGAATCTGGGACTGGGACTCGAATTACTGCGACGCGTTGTGCAGATCGCTCGTGATGAAAAGCTGAGCGAAGTACACGCCGAGATGTTGCCCGACAATGTGGGCATGCAGATCATCATGAAGCGCGTAGGTTTTCGGCTTCGAGCCGGAGAGGATCTCGGTTCGGTGCAGGCTTTTCTGGAACTTTGAGCGATTGTGGAGTTGTTTTCAGTGGCAGGAAGCGTTCCTACCTCAAACCCTTCCTTTGTGATCTGGATCACACGTCCGTGTGAGCCATGTTCCCGACAATATCGCATTCATCCGGCATGCTTTATGCAACCGTTCCCTCAGAACGGCCCGGGGCTACAAAAAGACCAGAAGGGGATGTCATGAAGCGTAAGTTCAAGACCATGGACGGCAACGAGGCAGTCGCCAATGTCGCGTACCGTCTCAATGAAGTCATCGCGATTTACCCCATCACGCCATCGTCAAACATGGGCGAGTGGGCCGATCAATGGTCGTCGGAAGGCGTGCCGAATGTGTGGGGCAGCGTACCCCACGTGGTTGAAATGCAAAGCGAAGGTGGCGCGGCTGGAGCGGTACATGGGGCGTTGCAGACCGGAGCACTGTCTACGACCTTCACGGCATCGCAGGGCCTGCTGCTGATGATCCCCAACATGAACAAGATTGCGGGCGAACTTACGCCGACCGCGTTTCACGTCAGTGCGCGTACCGTCGCCGCCCATGCGCTCTCGATTTTCGGCGATCACTCGGACGTGATGTTCTGTAGAACCACCGGGTTCGCCATGCTCTCCTCGAACTCCGTGCAGGAGTCGATGGATCTCGCGCTCATCGCGCACTCAGCTACACTCGAAACTCGAATCCCGTTCCTGCATTTTTTTGACGGCTTCCGGACTTCGCATGAAGTGAACAAGATCGAAATGCTTACCGAAGATGACATGCGCGCCATGATTAACATGGACCGCGTCATCGAGCATCGGCAGCGCGCGCTTTCTCCCGACCATCCTGTTTTGCGCGGGACGGCACAAAACCCTGACGTGTATTTCCAGGCACGCGAGGCCGGCAATCCCTATTACGATGTGTGTCCAGATAAGGTTCAGGCAGTCATGGACAAGTTCGCCCAGGTTGTCGGGCGCTCCTATCACCTATTCGATTATGTCGGCGCACCCGATGCCGAGCGCGTGATTGTCATGATGGGCTCGGGCGCCGAGACGGCTCATGAGACCGTCGACCACCTGAATGCCAGGGGCGAAAAGGTTGGACTGCTGAAGGTGCGCCTGTACCGCCCATTCTCGGTCAAGCGCTTCATCGAGGCTCTTCCCGCAACCGTGCGCAAGATCGCCGTTCTCGACCGCACTAAGGAAGCCGGCGCAGCCCGAGAACCGCTCTATCTCGACGTGGTGAACGGAATTCAAGAAGGGATCAAACTCGGGTACGGAACTCTGAAGACTGCACCAGAAACCGTCGGCGGACGCTACGGCCTGTCCTCGAAAGAATTTACACCGGCGATGGTCAAAGCCGTTTACGACAATTTAGCGAAACCCGGTCCCAAAATCAAAGACCACTTCACCATCGGGATTCACGATGACGTAGGCCACACTAGTCTCGACTACGACGCCGAGTTTTCCATTGAGCCCAATGAGGTGGTGCGTGCGATGTTCTACGGCCTGGGCGCGGACGGCACCGTCGGCGCGAACAAAAACTCGATCAAAATCATCGGCGAAAATACTGCGAATTACGGGCAGGGATACTTTGTCTACGACTCGAAGAAGTCGGGGGCAATGACCGTCTCGCACCTGCGTTTCGGGCCGCAGCCGATTCGCTCCAGCTATCTGATCTCCAAAGCCAATTTCGTGGCCTGCCACCAGTGGATTTTTCTGGAACGCTACGACATGCTGAGCACTCTGGTTCCGGGCGGCGTTTTCCTGCTCAACAGTCCCTATGGCAAAGACGAAGTTTGGGATCGGCTGCCGCGCGAAGTCCAGACGCAGTTGATCACCAAGAAGGCCCGTTTCTTCATTATTGACGCCTATCAGGTGGCTCGCGAGACCGGCATGGGTTCGCGCATGAACACGATTCTGCAGACCTGCTTTTTTGCCATCTCCAAGGTGTTGCCGGGTGAGCAAGCCATTGAAGCCATTCGCCAGTCGATCCGCGATACCTACGGTAAGAAGGGGGACGAGGTCGTCCAGCAGAACCTGCATGCAGTGGATGAAACTCTGGCGCATATGTTTGAAGTGACCGTGCCTGAGAAAGTCACGAGCAAAACAGAAATGCCAGCGGCGTTCGCTACCGGCGCTCCCCAGTTCGAACGCGATGTACTCAGCGTAATCTACGCCGGACATGGCGACGACATTCCCGTGAGCGCCTTCCCTGTGGATGGAACGTTCCCCACCGGCACCGCAAAATGGGAAAAACGCAACATTGCGCTCGAAATTCCTGCCTGGGACTCTAAGATTTGCATTCAGTGCGGCAAGTGCGCCATGGTCTGCCCGCATGCCGTACTACGAATCAAGGTGTACGACTCCAAGCAACTGGAGGGCGCGCCTGCAACATTCAAGTCCACCGAGGTGCGCGACAAAGACTGGCAAGGCCTGAACTACACCATCCAGGTTGCTCCCGAGGATTGCACCGGGTGCGGAATCTGCGTTGATATCTGTCCCGCCAAAAACAAGAGCGAAACTCGTCTGAAGGCGATCAACATGGTGGCGCAGCCGCCGCTGCGCGAACCGGAGCGTGAGAACTGGGATTTCTTTCTCAAGATTCCAGAACTTGATCGCCGCAAGATTAAGATCAGCAATATCCGCCAGCAACAGATCCAGGAACCCTTGTTCGAGTTTTCCGGAGCCTGTTCCGGATGCGGCGAGACACCATATCTGAAGCTGGTTTCGCAGCTCTTCGGAGACCGCTCAGTAATCGCCAATGCTACCGGCTGCTCTTCGATTTACGGGGGCAACCTGCCGACGACGCCGTGGGCCAAGAATGCCGACGGCCGGGGCCCGGCCTGGTCCAACTCTCTGTTTGAAGACAACGCCGAGTTTGGACTTGGGTTCAGGCTCTCCATTGACAAGCAAACCGAATTTGCCCATGAGTTGGTGCGTCGTCTGGCCGGGTCCATCGGCGATGAACTGGCAACTGCATTGCTCGCACGACCGCAGAAAGACGAGGCCGACATTTTCGAGCAGCGGCAACGCGTCGAACTCTTGAAGGAAAAACTGAAGACTCTGGATTTGCCGGACGCCAAGCAACTGCTGGCTCTCGCCGACATGCTGGTGAAAAAGAGCGTTTGGATCGTTGGCGGCGACGGCTGGGCGTATGACATCGGCTACGGTGGCCTGGACCACGTGCTCTCGACCGGCCGCAACGTCAACCTTCTGGTGCTCGACACCGAGGTTTACTCCAATACCGGCGGACAAGCATCGAAAGCCACGCCGCGCGGAGCGGTGGCCAAGTTTGCCGCGGGCGGAAAGCCGGCAGCGAAGAAAGATCTCGGGCTGATGGCGATGAGCTACGGGAATGTTTATGTAGCCAGCGTGGCCATGGGCGCGAAGGATGAACACACGCTCAAAGCGTTCCTGGAGGCGGAAGCCTATAACGGACCCAGCCTGATCATTGCTTACTCGCACTGCATCGCGCACGGTATTAACATGGAGACCGCGATGACCGATCAGAAAGTATTGGTCGAGTCGGGCCAGTGGCTGCTCTATCGTTACAATCCGGATCGCGCTGCCGCCGGTGAGAATCCGCTGATTCTCGACTCCCGCACCCCCACACGGAAAGTCAAAGACGCTTTCCAGCAGCAGACCCGCTTCAAGATGCTGCTCAAGAGCAAACCAGAAGAGGCCAAGTTACTGTGGCAGGAAGCGCAACAGGATGCCGAGACGCGCTTCCACCTTTACGAGTACTTAGCACAACGGAAGTCCGGGCAGTCAGCAACGCCAGTGGAGACCCGCAAAGATCCGCCGGTGCCGGTTGAAACAGTGAAATAGGTTTGAAAGGGCACGGCTTCAGCTGTGCCGAAGGCTGTTAGGACTGGGGCTTTAGCCCCTGAGGCAGCTTGCCAAAAAAAAGGAACGATCATGGATATCAGCACGAAGTACCTCGGAATGCAGCTAAGAACACCGCTGGTCGCATCGGCATCCCCGCTCTCGCACGAAATCAGCGGAATCCGCAGCCTTGAAGATGCCGGCGCTTCCGCCGTCGTGCTCTATTCCCTGTTCGAAGAACAACTGCACAAAGAAGCGCTTGAACTGGAGCTTCATCTCAACGCCGGTACCGAGAGCTTTGCCGAATCTCTCAGTTATTTTCCTCACTCCTGCGAATTCAACACGGGGCCCGAGGAGTATCTGAACCACATCCAAAAGGCCAAAGCCGCAGTCGATATTCCGATTGTCGCCAGCCTCAACGGGGCGACCCTGGGCGGCTGGGCCCGTTATGCCAAGCAAGTCGAGCAGGCGGGGGCCGACGCGATCGAATGCAATATCTACAACATTCCGACCAACACCGAGGTCCTTGGTTCCGAGGTGGAGACGAGCTACGCCGATATCCTACGGGAAGTGAAGATGGCGGTTCATATTCCGGTTGCTGCTAAACTCAGTCCATTTTTCAGCAATCTGGCCAATATGGCGAAGCGGTTGGATCAAATGGGCACCGATGGCCTGGTGCTGTTCAATCGCTTCTACCAGCCCGATATTGACCTGGAAGAGCTGGCGATTAAGCCGAACGTGCTGTTGAGCAGTCCTCAGGAATTGCGTCTGCCGCTCACCTGGATCGGCATCCTTTATGGGCGCGTCCGGGCCAACCTCGCGGCGACGACGGGCGTGTATGCCGCCGAAGATGTAATCAAACTGCTGATGGTTGGAGCGGATGTGACGATGCTATGCTCCGCCCTGTTGCGCAACGGAGTCGAGCACATCCGGTACGTGGAACAGGGCGTTCGACGCTGGATGGAGGATCACGAATACGAGTCGGTGCAACAAATGCAAGGAAGCATGAGCCAGCAGCGTTGTTCCGATCCGGGAGCGTTCGAGCGGGCGCAATACATGCGTGCGGTCAAGGGCCTGCAGCACGTGGCGGCGACGCGGTAGCTTCTTTCTCAGACTTTCACACACATGAGGGAGCAAGTCTCATGCTGCCCCCTCGAAGTGCGCTTCGATTTCTTCCAGCGTCTTGCCTTTCGTTTCCGGCAGGAAGACTGCTGCGGTGATGAAGTAAATCACGGTGCAAGCGGCAAAGCCAAAAAACATGGTTGAGTAGCCGTACTTGCCGACGGTTGGCAGGAACGTTGCGGCAATGGCCGTTGAAACCGCCTGGTTAATCAAGAGCGCAATGCTCATGCCGTTAGAGCGGATTCGCGTCGGCATCAATTCGGAAAGCGCGAGCCACACGCACACTCCTGGACCGATTGCGAAAAACGCCATGAAGACGAAGAGACTGACGGCCACCAGCCAGCCGTTGTGGGCGGTCGGCACCGGGGCAATCAGGGCATTGTCGATTTTCAGCGGCGCGATCCGCGACGCATCGAGATTGGCAAAAGGGTTCGAGAAGAATGCGACCACTTTATTGGCAGGCAAACAGCTCTCGCGTGTGATCTCAATCGGCTTCGCGGCCGGGTCGTCGGAACGCGCAGCCTTGGTCGCGGCGCGAAAATCTCCGTAAGAATAGATGACGACCAACGATGTTGGTCGGCTGGCAATGGCCGCGCCGGCGTCCCCGCTGGCAGAGAGCATCGAACCCGCTAGCTTCTCGTCGTATAGCAGAGTGACCTTCTGGTCGGCATCGGCCATGGACTGAACCGCGTCCCGCGAATCAACTCGCAGGCTTTCCGTCCGGCGAAACAGCGCGCCGGTGCAGAGGAGCGAAACGATAATGCCGGCGCTCCCCACCGACAGCAGGAACTTCCGACCCTTGCGAGCCACCACTAAGACGCCACCGATCGTCATCAGGAAATTCACGATCGTGAAAAGAACGTAGCCCCAATGAGCCTGCACATCGGAATGCCCGCTCTGCAAGAGAATGTTGGTGTTGTAGCCGATGATGGAGTTGACGCCGGTGGCCTGGTTGCACGCGAGAATGACACAGGCCAGCACAAACGGAATTACATACTTGCGGCGCAGCAGCGATTCCTTGATCTTGCCCCCGGTTGAACTCTTCACCCTCTCGGCAGCCGCCGCTTGCTCCATTTCCGCGAGTTCGTTGTCGGATTGGCGATTGGGGGGAGCGCGGAGGAGCGCGTCGTAGGCTGCATCCCTGCGTCCACGGCGAAACAGCCAGCG
>VFSW01006914.1_pt1 | contig 16585 bp, 17 predicted proteins | sample 5358111 | NCBI WGS metagenome assembly VFSW01 (sample SAMN11554181, study PRJNA540505) | mine drainage metagenome | isolation source: sediment from site ElyBrook_90M | place: USA: Ely Copper Mine, Vershire, VT | collected 2017
CGAATAGAAACTTCATACAAGGCCTAGGGTTACCGGATGAGTTTGCATAACAAAACGAAGTCCGATTCTGTCCGGGGTAACCAAGGTAAATGAAGCAGATAGATGGGGTGAAAGTTATCGTTCTTACCCGGGGAGATCTCACGGACATGACGAAACGGAGTATGAATCATGGTCGAAAGAAGGTTTACCGTGAGAAGTCAGCCGAAGCCATAGTACCACATAACTACCAAATGCGGGAAGGGCTGAACCTTAACGAGTGAGTAGTAAATGAATGTTACCAGCATGAAGGAAGGAAAGCAGAAAATCTTTGAGCCATCAAAGACCTGTTCACGGAAAGATAGGACGGCATCCGAAGGCTATGTGGAAGGGCAGACTTTTATGTGGATAACTGAAAACAACCTCACCACCAATGATTATCGATTAGGGAACGGGCTATTAGAACAAATCCTGTCACCCCCTAACCTGAATGCAGCCTTCAAACAAGTGAAGCGCAACAAGGGTGCGGGCGGAGTAGACAAAATGGAGGTAGAGTCCTTAAAGGACTATCTTGTCATAGGCAAGGATATGCTAATTAAGTCCATCCAGATGGGGAAATATCGACCCAATCCGGTAAGACGGGTATGCATACCCAAAGAAAACGGAAAACAACGCCAATTGGGTATCCCCACGGTTGTTGACAGAGTAATCCAACAAAGCATTGCACAAAAACTGACCTCGATTTACGAGCCACAGTTCTCAGCCTTCAGCTATGGGTTCAGACCCAGGCGCAGCGCCCACCAGGCTCTTCGGAAATGTCAGGATTACATTACTCAAGGCTATATCTACGCAGTGGATATAGACCTGGAACGGTTCTTTGACACCGTTAACCACAGTAAGCTGATAGAGGTACTTTCCCGAACCATCAAGGACGGGCGTGTGGTGTCACTTATCCACAAGTACCTAAATGCAGGAGTAATGCAAGAAGACCGCTACGAAGAAACCTATGAGGGTGTACCGCAAGGCGGGCCGTTAAGTCCACTATTGGGAAATATCCTGCTGAACGAGCTGGACTGGGAGCTTGAAAAGAGGGGACATAAGTTTGTTCGCTATGCTGATGATATGGTCATACTCTGCAAGAGCCGCCGTAGTGCCGAAAGGACAATGGAAAGCATCGTGTCTTACATAGAGAGGACGCTCTTTCTAAAAGTCAATCGGAACAAAAGTCAGGTTGCAACCGTGAAGGACATCAAGTTCCTTGGCTACTCCTTTTACCAATTTAAAGGGGAGGGTCGGCTACGGATACACCCAAAAAGTGTAACAAAGATGAAAACCCGGATTAAGCAGCTGACATCAAGAAGCAACGGATGGGGTAACGAACGGCGGAAGGAAGCACTAAGTCAATACATCAAAGGCTGGGTGCAATACTTCAAGCTGGCTGATATGCGTAATCTTATGGAGAAAACGGACGAATGGTATCGCCGCAGGCTACGAATGGTAATATGGAAACAATGGAAACGGATTAGAACCAGAATGGCAAATCTTATTAAGCTTGGCATTAACAAATACAAGGCTTATGAGTGGGCGAACACGAGGAAAGGCTACTGGCACATAGCCAATAGTTTTATCCTGTCACGTACAATCACTAACGATCGTTTACGCAAGGCCGGTTACGTTTTCATGCTGGAATATTATGAAACGGTAAGAGTTGTTTATTAAGGAACCGCCGTATACGTGAACCGTACGTACGGTGGTGTGAGAGGTCGGAAAATAAAGTAGGAGGAATACTACTTTATTTTCCTCCTACTCGATTTTATATGTTCATTTCTTTTTGTTCGTCCAAAAAGAAACGAACCAAAGAAAAAGGGCGCCGGAAAAACTTTCCTGGTCTTAAAGTTTATGATATTTTTGTGTAGAATTAAAAACGACACAAATGAAAAAGCTTTTGTCTGTAATTGTCCCCATAACGCTGATTGTTTTGCTGAATTCCTGTGCTTCTGTTTACCGGTGCGGTAGTCCGAAGCCTGACAAGCTGCCCATGATGGGAAAAAGAATGAAATCGGTTGTGAATGAAAGGGATAGTTTATGCATCAGCCTGGCATCAGAAAAGAAGGTGAATGAAGGGTTGACGAAGGAGCTGGCTGACATGACCGGAAGAAATAAGGAACTGACAGATAACCTGGCCGACCTTGAGGGTAAATATAAGAGCCTGACAAATCTGAGCCTCTCGCAAACCGACAAATTAAGCAGGGCTCTCCAGGCAAAATCAGATGAACTCAATTCCAAGGAGCAACTTCTCTCTGACAGGGAGAAGAAACTTTATGAGATGCAGCAGATCATAGCAAAGCAGGACTCAATAACAAACAGCTTAAACAGCATATTAAGAAATGCTCTCCTGGGATTTAATTCCGATGAGTTATCGGTGGAGATCAAAAACGGGAAAGTGTACGTTTCAATGTCAGATAAGCTTTTGTTCAAATCAGGAAGTTCCTCCGTGGAACAGAAAGGGAAGGAGGCTCTGAAGCTTCTTGCGGGCGTTCTGGATAAAAATCCTGACATTGATATCCTGGTGGAAGGTCATACGGATAATGTTCCGATAAAAACTTCAGTTTATAAAGATAACTGGGATCTGAGTGTAGCAAGGGCCACATCAATAGTAAGGATACTGATGAATGACTATAAAATTGCACCGACCCGCATGACCGCTTCGGGAAAAGGCGAATTTTTCCCGAAAGCTGATAATGCGACCCCTGAAGGAAGAGCCAAAAACCGGAGGACAGAAATAATTCTTTCTCCCAAGCTGGATGAATTGATGAAATTGCTCAAAGTCTGACTATTATGAGGAGAGGCCCGGCCCCGGAATAACAAAGCAAATGGCACAATGGGCTCATAACGGCCAGATTTTCTTCGCATACACGGTTTTTACATTTACAAATTCCCGTATTCCGTGGAGAGAGAGTTCCCTTCCATATCCTGACCGGCCTGTACCGCCGAAAGGCAGCCTGGGGTCGGATTTGACCAGGTCGTTTATAAAGACGGCGCCGTCCCTGAATTCAGTGACCATTGTCCGTGCCTTAACAAGATCGTTTGTAAGTTTTTTCTCTCTCGTTTCCTATAAAATTACTGTAATTATCCAACAAAAAATATCCGGGATTGTTTTAAGATCTGTAATGGTGACAGAGAAGCAATTTTAGATATCTGCCTTTCAGTCTCAGATTTTGTTTAACAATTTAAAATTTTCAGTTATGAAGTATAACCAGCTTGGGAAAACAGGTGTTCTTGTATCGGAACTATGCCTGGGGACAATGACATTCGGTGGAAAAGGTTATTGGGAAGCTATCGGAAAACTGCCACTGGACGAGGTGAAGCTTCTGGTAAAAACCTCGCTCAGCAGGGGCATTAATTTTATCGATACTGCAAATGCTTATTCCGAAGGTTTATCGGAGATCTTACTGGGTAAGGCTTTAAAAAGCCTTGGTATTCCCCGGCAGGAGGTTGTAATTGCCACAAAAGTCAGGCTTCGCATGGGGCCGGGAGCAAACCAGGTAGGACTGTCGCGGCTTCATATAAGCGATTCTGTTGATGACAGCCTGCAGCGGCTTGAGACATCGCACATCGACCTCCTTTATATTCACGGGGTTGACCCGCTGACTCCCCTGGAGGAGACCATGAGGGGACTGGAGGATGTTGTCAGGTCGGGGAAGGTGAGGTATATAGGTGTAAGCAACCATCCGGCCTGGATGGTCATGAAAGCCAATGGCATAGCAGAAATGATGGGCTGGTCAAAATTCGTTGCATCGCAGAACTTTTACAGCATCGCAACCCGCGACGTTGAGCGGGAGATTGTGCCGATGGCTCTCAGCGAAGGCATCGGAATAATGCCGTGGAGCCCGCTTGCCGGTGGTTTCCTTTCAGGAAAATATACCCGTAACAACCAGATCGCGGGAGAGAGCCGCAGGGATACATTTGATTTCCCTCCGCTGGACAAATCGAGGGCCTACGATATTATTGAGCTGATGTCGGTTATTGGTGACCGGCACAGCGCTTCGGTTGCCAGGGTTGCATTATCGTGGTTGCTGACAAGGCCCGGAGTGACAAGTGTAATACTCGGCGCTAAAAATAAGGAACAACTTCTTGATAATCTTGACAGCACAGAGCTGAATCTCAGTAATGAGGAGATGGGTGAACTGGAATCAGCAAGCGCCCTTGCTCCGGAATATCCTGCATGGATGGTAAACAGGCAGCTGACTGGCAGATATCCGGAACCGGCCTGATCTTTAACTTACAGTCAGGACTATTTTGCCTTTCGTCTTTTTTGTCTCTATCTGAAGATGTGCAGCCCGCATCTCACTGAACGGATAAGTCTCTGAGATAAAAGATTTAACAATCCCTTTCTCTAGCAGATCCGCGATCTCCTTCATGTTCTGACCATTTGACTTTACCAGGAAATGATATCCGATACGACCCATAGCCCGGGCTGTTTCTTCAATATTCCGGGAAGAGCCCGAAGGGATTGTTATAATAGTACCCCCCGGCTTCAGTACGCTCAATGAACGTACGGAATAGTCACCTCCGACAGCGTCAAGAACAAAATCCAGATCTTTCAGAACAGTTTCAAAATCCTCTTTTTCATAGTCAATATGAGTTGAGGCTCCCAGGTCCAATATAAAATCCCTGTTTTTTGCTGAAGCCGTACCGGCGACCCAGGCCCCCAGATGTTTTGCCATCTGAACGGCATAATGCCCGACACCGCCTGCAGCTGCATGGATCAGAATTTTATTACCTTTTTTTATCCCGGCATACTCTTTAAGGAGCTGCCACGCGGTGAGAGCGGCCAGTGATGCCGCAGCTGCCTCTTCATGGGATATACTCGCCGGCTTTAATGCCAGGTGTGCCTGGGGTGCTGCGACATATTCAGCGTATGCCTTTCCGTGACCGGGGAAGTTGATCATACCGAATACCTCGTCACCTGTTTTAAAGGCAGTTACTTTCCTGCCTGTAGCCGTAACGATACCTGAAATATCCCAGCCCAGTATTATCGGGGTAAATTCCTTTAATCTCTCCGCCAGTCCTTTACCCATGCGTACTTTAATATCTACCGGATTTATTGCAATAGATTTTACATTTACAAGTACATCATTATCTGATATTTCAGGAAGAGGAAGCTCTGTCATTACGAGATTTTCCACACCGCCGAATGCCTTCAGGATAATTGCTTTCATAATCTGTGATCTATCAAAACAATACTATTAACAAAGGATATTTATGATTGTTTTGTTTTAAAAAGCAGAAGGGCCATTTTAAGATGCGATCATCCCCGATATGCTCCTCCTTAATTTATTCTTCAGTGCCTGTGAAAGACATAATGTGAATGAAAATGTCTGTGTTCCTCTGTTCCATGTTTGTGAATATGTTCATGGATAAGATTGACGCTTGCAAGAAGCTCCTGATCTTCAAGTATTTCACTGGTAGTTCCGGTTTTCCTTATGGTATGTTCTTCGGAAAGAACTGCAACTCTTGGCTGAAGGTGTTCAATAAGATCCAGGTGGTGAGTTGTAAAAATTATGGTCTTTCCTGCATGGTTGAGTTCAAGGAGAAGCTCTATGAAAAAGGTTTGAGTTTTTGGGTCCAGGCTTGACAGCGGTTCATCAACCAGAAGGACTTCCGGATTCATTGTAAGGACAGAGCCGATAGCAACCTTTTTTTTCTCTCCTCCCGACAACATATAGACCGACCGGTCTTTAAGGTATTCAATGCCAAGATATGCGAGGGTCTGCTCTGCCCTTTCAGCAGCAACATCCGGAGGAAGGCCAAGTTGCAGGGGTGCAAAAAGCAGTTCGTCAAAAACAGTAGGGCAGAATAATTGTATATCAGGATTCTGGAAGATATAACCCATGGCCTGTCTTAAGGGCATTCCGGCACCCTGCTCATGTACTGATTTTTCGGTTACAATTGTTCCCCTGAACCTGACTTGTCCCGAATCGGGAAAGATAAGCGCATTTATTATGTGAAGGAGGGTCGATTTGCCGCTTCCGTTGAGGCCAATGATAGAAAACATTTCACCTCTCTTTACCGAAAGATTAATATTTTTAAGTGCGGGGATTTTGCCGTAATAAGAATAGTCTATATTCTCCAATGTAATAATATCTTCCATAACCGGTTCAGAATAATAAAAGTGCTATACCCAGAGCAACGATTACCAGGAGGGCGGTGTAATCGGGATATGTAAAATGCTTTTTGGAAAGCAATTTTACACTTCCCTGGTAACCCCGGGAGACCATTGCATAATAGGTATTTTCATAAATTATCATTGATCTTTTGAAGATGAAGAAGATCCGTCCCCCGACAAGCTTTCTGATACTTATGTTTTTTATATTGCCTGAAAGCCTTGACTTTAATGCAAAGTATGTTTCTTCAATAGTGCGTGAGAGAATAAAAATATATTTATATGCCAGCGAAATTATCATAAGAAATGTATCAGGCACACCGAATATTCTGAAAGCCTTTATGAAAGAGGCGAAAGGTGTGGTAAATACAATCAGCATGGCAAATGAGACAGAATTCAATACTCTTAAGAAAACCAGAAGAACAACCCTGATGCCATTTTCTGTAAAGCCTATATTCCGGGGAATGTCATAGATCCAGAAATGTGAAGGGTTTTCGAATTTTACGACATTCAATATTATCCTGCCTGGGGTTATGATATTAAGCGATGCCGGGAATACAACCAGAAAGCCAAACAGGAATGCAATAATAAAGATTCTCCTGTAGACCCCGGGAATACTTATTCCGGCAATAATGTAAAATATCAGTATCACCCCTGAAGCCAGGATCTGTGCCTGCAGGTTGTTTATTACACTAATTACCACTGCAATATAAATGAGAGAAAATAGTTTTACGTGAGGATTTATCCTTTGTATCAGATTCTCCCTCGTCGCACTTTCTGCCTGAAGATAGATGGATCTTACGGCCCCGGCAGAGTTCAGGATAGTCTTGTCAAGAAATGACAGTTTTGTTCTGCTTACCTTTGGAGGCACATACGTTTCCTGTAAAGGACGGAGTAAATATGCAGGAATATTATTTTCCATTTCTGACGATTAGCCTTGATATCAAAAGCATTATGATATAAGCCAGTGTGGCTCCGAATATTCCTGAAACGATATAATAACCCGATTGATGTACAGCAGATTTATGTCCATTAGCTATCATATAATCAGGCAGAGGGGCCTTCCAGATATCCGAATATCTGGCCAGCCCCTTCGGGACATACCCCGTAAGCTCCTTCAGTGTCTGAGCGGACCATTCCCCCCAGGCATCCCCTGCATTAAAACAGGCAGGTAATAAAATTCCTGCTGGGGTCAGCAGGCAGAGCACCAGAAGTATTACAAGGATTCTTTTCTGAAGTTTATCCATTTTCATTTCCTCCTCCTTTCCTGAAAGCATATATTAATCCCGGCTCATTTCTCAGGAAATATCCGGCGATTATTGCCGTAATGATACCTTCTGCTATTCCGAAGAGAAGCAGATGTTCAACAGCCATGGCAGGGATTGCTATGCTGAGATCGTAAGGGCAGTACAGGGCTTTTCCGTCAGGCGCTGAAGCGATGATCGGTTGTATCCCGAATTCAGTCGCCGTAAGTATCGCAGTAAGAACAAGACTCACATAACCCGAGGTAAAGGCTGCAAATGTCACCCTTGCTTTTTTTGCTGGATTTTTGCTGAGCAGCCTGAAGATATAGTATGCAGCAAAGGGCATAAAAACTGCCATATTGAAGCAGTTGGCGCCAATAGCAGTAATGCCTCCGTCACCAAATATAAGAGCCTGTAATATCAGGGCCACCGATACGGCAATCATGGCAGCCCATGGTCCGAAGAGTATGGCAATTATAGCAGAGCCAACCGCATGCCCGGTTGTGCCGCCTGGTATTGGCAAATTGAACATCATGATAATAAATGAAAATGCAGCTGCCATTCCGAGATAGGGAATGTTGCGTGCAGAGACGGCCTTTTTGACTTTTTTTACCGCCACAGCTGCAGCTGATACAAATAATCCAAACAGAGGAATATATGTCTGAGGACTGAGATAACCATCAGGAATATGCATAGTTGCCTGTCATTTTATTCTTTTCTTCCGGTCTCCCGGAGTTTCTTTTATATGCAATTTCAAAACATCATCTTTTAAGCTATATCCTGCAATTATGAAACGGGATGTCACAATTATAAAAATTCGTGTTACCCTCATGCCAAAAAAATTATTCAGCGCGGCTCATCACAAGTTTGCCGTGAATAATGCCTTTGATTCCGATGAGTTTGCCGGATAGTTCTGTCAGTCTGTTCGATGTGCCCTTTACTGCAATTATCTCAAGGCAATTATCATGGTTCAGGTGAAAATGCTGGGAGGAGAGGATCACATCAAAATACTCATGCTGAATATTATTCGATTTAGCTGTAATATCTTTTTTATGATGATCGTACAGCATTACAATTGCGCCTGCAACTACCTGGTTGCAGTGCCATTTTTTCTCGGCGAGGTTATTTTCTACCAGGTGGCGGATTGCCTGGGAACGGTTTGGTAAATTGTTCTCAAGAACGAAGCCATCCAGGGCCTGGAGAAGTTCCTTTTCGAGACTGACGCCAAAGCGGGCTAATGACATTGTGTTATCATTTATAAAAATCGTGTCATAAAACTAAGCATTTTTATTTAAAGGACAAAAAGTGCTGAATTTCTTAAAAAGCACATTTTACTTTTTCCGGACTGAAAAACAGGGCCGGCACCCGGGCCAATGCAGGATCTGTTAAAGTATCAGAAGATGTTATTATCTTTCAGGGTCTTCATTATGAGCGGAAGGTCAAATTTATAGTGATGATCACCCGGTATTTTCTGGATGATCACATCGCTTCCTGCAAGGAGTTCAGGGATCTTTGTCTTCTCTCCCTGGCCGAATATAATGAGTGTATGTACAGGTTGCATCTTCAGGATCTCATCCGGGACATTATAAGTGTTCTGGCGGCTGCCCATTCCAAGCATATTTGAGATATGGATCTCAAAGTCGGTGCTTGTTTCAGGTGAGAGCAGGACGGAGGAGACAACTTTTGATTTCATATCTTTGGGCATCCTGTTTACAATAAACGGGACTATTTCAGAACCAAGCGAGTACCCGATAAGTATAAACTTATCTCTTCCCCATTCCCTGCTGTAATAATTTAATGCGGACATTATATCCACTGAGGCCTCTTCAGGTGTTTTCCTTTTCCAGAAATATTTTTTAGAATCGAGTCCTATTGTAGGAATTCCGATATCAGCCATCTTGTCGGCTATTGACTGCTCGAAGGAGTACCAACCTCCGTCACCTGAAATAATCAGTGCAAGCGGAGCCGAGTTATCCTGAATTTTAGCATTTGTAATTACCAGGGGGAGCTCTTTTAATTTTTCGCCATCAACTGCAGGCAACCGGTTTCCAGCAGTAGTTTCTGTCAAACGGAGGAATGCTTCCTTCCACTGAGGCATAAAATCGCTCCATTTTGCAAAACCGTGTCCTGTTTTGGGAAGGGAAATCAGTTCAGCATCAGCTGTTTTCTTTACAAAATCCACAACTTCCCCGTAATTGCATACCTTGTCAAGCTCACCATGAAGGACTATCCAGTGATTTCCGAGCTTTGCATCAGGCTGAAGAAAATAGCTTTTGCCAGGGACGCCGGACTTTTCTTCAAGTCCGTTTGTCTCACAAAGCATCTTCGGGAGTTCAATGTCCGGGCAGAAGCCAAGTGATATCCCCCCGACAAATGTCCCCGGCCTCGCCTGTGCAAGAATTCCGTATACAAGAGTGGCCCCGCTTGAGTATCCCATAATTACAGGAGGCTTGTATTCAGCGAAGTCATATTTCTTCTGGATCATTGTTGCCAGCTCAACAAAATCTGTTGCCACCCTGTAACAATCATCGGTACGCTGCCTCAGATCTCTGTAATACCTCAGGATATCGACCCCTATTACCAGGTTATTCATCGCTGAAAATGTCTCAGCAAACCCGACCACTCCGTATTTCCATCCTCCGTCACCTGAGATCATTATTACTACATTCTTTACGGAGGGGGAAGGATTATAAACAAATACTTTCCCGAAGGGTCCGACATTTACCGTGTCTGGTACAGCAGCTTCAGCCACCAGGTGGACACTCAACAACGCAGCAACGACCGTAATAAAGGATAATTTTCTCATTATTCTGACACTAAGGTTTTAATCATGAATATATACTATGCTTAACAGGGGAATGATTGCCGGGATGATCAGGAGCCGAGAAGCTGCTTTACTTTGGAAGAGATCTCCTTCCCGTCAGCTTTTCCTGCCAGCTCCTTTATAGCTATTCCCATGACCTTGCCCATTTCAGCCGGGGATTTTGCACCTGTCCGGGTTATGATCTCCCTGATAACAGACTCCAGCTCCTCATCGCTTATTTTTGCCGGAAGATATCTTTCGAGCACGTCAGCTTCGATCACCTCTTTCTCATAGAGATCCATTCTGTTCTGCTCCTTATAGATTTCCGCAGATTCCCTTCTCTGCTTGACCAGCTTCTGAATGATCTTCAGTTCGTCTTCCGGACTCATGACGGCGCTGGCACCCTTCTCTGACCTGGCAAGGATAAAGGCAGTTTTTGCTGCCCTGATAGCTTCAAGGGCGACTTTGTCCTTGGCTTTCATGGCATTAATCAGATCGCTGGCAATTTTCTCTGCAAGTGACATAATAGAATTTTTAATTATCCGACATTGATAAAATTAATGATAAAGATACAAGATCTGTACCATTTTTCCACTCAATATATTTTTGTTCTGTCGGAGGAGGAAGGATCTTTTACTGTTTCCCCGCTGTTTAATTTCCCGTTCATGGCGTTATCCCTGAACTCTTTGCTTGCATCATAAAATTTTTCCCTGAGATCTATATCTGAGATTAATATTCCCGGAATATTCAGTGGCAGCTTGTTTTGAATAAGTCCGTCCGGAGTAATAAAGTGGCAGGGCCAGCTTTCAGGTACGGATGAATTGGAAAGAGACAACTAGAAGTAATTTGTTGCTGCGTGTGCCTGGGCGTTTTATTTTAAAATCCTGGCAGCATTATCGTGATAGATCTTTTTAAGCACCTCCCTGGGGAGCCCGAATCCGCTGAGCGCCCAGTGATAGCCGAAAAGTTCGGTTGCATAAAAATGTTCATCGTATGATTCCAGAATCCGGAAGGTTGTCCTGTACATCTCAGGGGTAAAGCTCATATCGGTGCCGTACAACAGCCTGTCCTGGTACTTTTCATAAAATGTCCTCATATAACGCGGGATGGGAGCTGACTCTGCATAACGGGCTGAAATATCGGCATAGAAGTTCGGGTATTTGTCAAAGAGTTGTCCGAGCCTTGCCATATCATGATTAAGGTTGGCAAAATGACAGGCAATAAAGGTTGTATTGGGATTATCCCTTACCGCATTTTCAAGAGTCTGAAGAAGAGCGTCAAATCCGATAATTCCCGGCTTTGACATATCGATCCGCCATGTCTCGGCATTCATAAGGCCATCGTTTGTTGAATCCATTTTTTCGTACATCCAGATTGGGTCTGCAACATGAATGCTTACCGGCATGCCAAGTTGGGCACACTTGTCAAACAGAGGTTTCATGCGTGGATCATCAAAATGCATTCCCCAGGCTTTCACCGGATCATTAAAGAACAGCCCGAGGCCTTTATCTCCTTCTTCTCCTACTCCCCTTGCTCCAAGTTTGTAACAGCGCTCCAGCTCTTTCACAGCTGCCGGCCCGTATCCCGGTTTATCATAACCGGTGTAATCAAATCCGCACCAGATCTCGAACCTGTTGGGATATTTTGAATAGAGACTATAGATTGTGTCGAATTTTGGTCCTGAGGTCTGGGTCAGAACAATTGATTTTTCTATTCCGCATTCATCCATGCATTTGATCCATTTTCTGATCTCTGCATCAGTTCTGGCATAATCGTGGGTATGGGCATCAATAATGGGGTAGGCTGCCCTTTTAATGTGGGATACCGGAACTTTATATATAGAGACCGGCCTGTAATTCTTCAGCAGGATATTTTCGGCATTCTGAGCCTGCAGGGACATGCCGGTCATTGCAGCAAGGCAGATGACCGATAATGCGGCTTTACCTATTCCCGTTATAATTTTAGTTTGCATCATAATATAATTTTGATTTTAAATGTACTGTGCCTGCCTGCCGGCAGACAGGAAATTAATAGCTTCCAGTTTATTCTCAATAAGATCCACTACTGATTGTGTGGCATCAGGGAATACGATCCGCAGGTCAATTTCCTCATTGTTTTTCAGCCTCTCCCTGAGAGACCGCATAAAGGTGTTTTTTATTTCGGTGGCAAGATTGATCTTACAAATTCCGCTTTTTATGGCTTCCTGAAGCATCAGATCAGGTATGCCTGAACTGCCATGAAGTACAAGCGGAATGTTGACGGATTCATCTATGGCGGAAAGCAATTCAATATCAAGGCTGGGAGCCTGCCTGTAAAATCCGTGTGCTGATCCGATGGCTACAGCCAGGGCATTTACATTAGTGCTTTTAGTAAACTTTTTTGCATCTTCGGGGCTTGTAAACGGATGGTCATTCTGCGCCTGGCCAAGTTTTGCCACAAATCCCAGTTCTGCTTCAACGGAGGCATCATACCGGGATGCAAGTTTAACCACACTCCTTGTGATCCTGATATTTTCCTCAAGTGATTTTTCACTTGCATCGATCATCACGGAATCGAATCCCTCGTCGAGACAGCTCTTTATTATCTCCGGCGAGCTTCCGTGGTCGAGGTGAAGCCATGCTTCGACATCATATTGCCTGATGGCGGCTTTAGCCATGGAAGCAGCTACCGAAAGTCCCATGTAACGGATTGAGCTCTCAGAAAGCTGAAGAATCACAGGCATCTTAAGATTTGAGGCAGCCTGGAGTATTCCCGACAAGGTCTCAAAATTATAGAAATTGGTTGCCAGTATGGCCTTCCTGTCCTTCTTAAGCTGCAAAAGTTTTTCCTGTAATCTCATAGGTCAGAATGTATAGTTGAATCTTTCAATGGCTATTTTACGGATAATGTCAATATTCTCAAACGCCCCTGTGCCTCCTGCCCTGGTAGTGTTTACGGCTCCTGTGAGTGCACCTGTTTCGAGGCATTTCTGCAGGGGAAGCCTGTTAATATAATCCCTGATAAAACCTGCATCAAAACTGTCACCTGCTCCAATACAATCCACAACCTGGTCATTTATGAAGGCAGGCTGATGGATCAGCTTCTTCCCGTCCCATCCCATAGCGCCTTCGCTGCCATTCTTGATAATAATATAATGTGCAAAATGTTCCAGCCTGCCAAGACCTTCTTCAACGCTATCGCTTCCTGTAAGATTTTTGAATTCTGCCATATTGGGAAGGAACACATCGACCCAGGGTAATAATTCCTGAAGCGGGAGATCCCATTTTTCTTCAGGATCCCACTGGGGATCAAATGAAGTGGTGAGTCCAAGCTCCTTTGTACGCCGGAAAAGGGCAACGAGATCGTTTCTTATCCCCGGCTGCATAAAACAGTTTGCAAAGTGCATATGGCTTACCCCCGAGAGGAAGTCAAAATCAATATCATCAAGTCTGAGATCGTTCATTGCTCCGGGATATGTAACATTAGCCCGGTCCTGACCGAAGTTGAGTACAATGGTTGCGCCTGTGGAAAGTGACTCTGACTTCATGATATGACGCGTATCAACATTTTTCCCTTCGAGAGAATCCAGGACAACTGAGGCGAAGTTATCACGGCCGACTTTTCCGATAAAGGCAACACCGGGTCCAAGAGAGCTCAGATTACTCGCAAAAATTGCAGAAGAGCTTCCAAGGGTAACAGACATTGAACCGGCCATGATCTCCTTTCCGATAACGGGAAGGCTCCCGATGTCGTTAAGTATTATGTCGACGTTCAGTTCGCCTATTACTACTACATCAGTCTTCTTTTCAGCTGCATTCATATCTGTTCCTTTGCTATAAAGGTAGCATTTAAAGCATTATTAAGAAAAAAGGAGATGCCGGGTAATTGAATCATCATAAGAGGCTGTTCAGTCCGGTAAGGTTAAATTTATGAAAATACCTGTCCATCGCGCTTTCTATTGATGATTCCACAATTGCTGCCGCATCTGTTCCCTGCAGGCCGATATTCTGATAGAGCCTGTTGCGTACGGCAACCACCTCAGGATTTTCCCAGATATAGCGGCATCCTGTTTTTACAAGCCATTCCTGGCGTTCAGGAGATATTGAATGAAAATCCCCGGGGCTCTCATCCGGCTGCAACCATTTTTTCCACCGTCCCGAATTTATCACCGATCTCCATAACTGCTCCATCATCGGGGCTGGTTTTGCTATTCTGCCGGCTTCGGAAAGGGAGTGCTGCAGGAGTTCAAGTTCTGAAAGGGCCTCATATTCCTTTTCCGTAAACTCAGGGCCTACATTTGCTGCTCCCATTCCCGAGGCGGGGTAATCTTCAGGATTTGTAACATTATCAGAATAGTGGCCCTTAATGAGGCTACCGTAGCCCGCGGCAATACCGGCAAGCTCTGTGGCGACAGAAGCATCAAAAGTTGTGGTATGAAGGTCGGTCCCTACTTTTCCGACTACAAAACATGGCCAGATTTCCTCAAGGCCTTCCTGTTTCAGTCCCTGCTTAAGCATTTTCAGGAAGTTACGGAATGTCTCAAGATCCGCGAGTCCTCCGTGAACCTCCTCAGTGCCCACCTCATATGAGATGCGGGGGTACCCGTACGCTCTCCTGAATTTTTCCGAATGGGCAATCAGTTCTATTGTCCGCTCAACGACCACCCCTATACTGATTTTTTCATTTCCCGTCAGGGTAATATCGATTGTAGGATCAACATGTATAAGATCAAAACCCGCAGCGATAGCTGCTTCAAAAGAGCTCTTTACTGCAGCCATGGTGGCCGGGTATGGCCACTTTTCGATCCTGTGAAGGTCTTTAAGCCACGGTCCGCCATGATCAATCGCAATTATTACCGGCGAAGTGACATTGAGGTTTATCGCATTGAGTCGTATTGTTTTTACAAACTCTGAATGGGAGAGTCCGGTATAGCCGCCGTCTGTATCAACCTGATTAAGCGTGGCAGCAAATTTGACAGGGGCATTCCACCGTTTGGATGATTTCAGGGCGGCCCTTATCACCGATTGTGAATTGGGACAGGCCGCAAATATGGTTCGCTTTACGCCGGTTTCTTTTTCCAGGTCACGGATCCTTTTTATCAGGTAATCCATGAGTGGCAGACCGGCTGCAGCAGCTCTCTCCCGAAGCACCTTATTCATCAGATGAGATTAGTACCTGTAAATTGTTACATCTTCTACAACCCGGGAAATAGCTCCGCTCACAGATGGAGAATCAGGTTTCAGCCCAAGCTCAAGGGATTTATAGAATCCGAGAAGCTGAGCCGGGAGTATATCGCAGACTGTCAGCAGCTCTTCGTCAAGATGTTTACCAGTATCAGAAAGCCTTATTTCCATGTCAAGTTCCATACCGTCAGCATCACTCTCAAAGACACCGATTGTAAAAAGTGCCTTTTTCCCCTTTTTCATCGAGAGTACCAGGTCTCTTTCATACTGGAGGACAAAGGGGTTATTCGAAAATATGAAAACCATAAGAGTCTTTTCATCTGTCACTGCTTTTGGTCCGTGACGGAATCCGAGATATGAATCGTTTTTACAGACTATGTTGCCATCCGTAAGCTCCTGAAGCTTGAGATTTGATTCTGTTGCCGTTCCGTAGAAAGGCCCTGAACCCAGGAATACAACACGTTTGAAATCAAGGTCTGACACCTCTTTAAGGCGGGGAGCATAATGTTTGAGAATTTTATTTCCGTACTGATGCAGGAATCCGATCTGGGGGGCCAGTTTTGTTATCTCCTTAAGTCGTGCCACAAGCAACCCGCAGAGAAGCATACCGGAGTAGCTGCCTGTCATTGCCAGGCTCTTGTCATTTGATTCCGGCGGAAGGACTATTATAAGCTTTGTGGAATCTGACTTCCATTTTGCAAGCTGTCCGTTTGCATCGCATGTAATAATTATATGAAAGCATTTCCTGCATAAGCTGTCAGCAAGATTGACAACCGCAGTACTCTCCGGACTGTTTCCCGAACGCGCAAAGGAGACAAGCAAAATGGACTCATGATTAAAGAAATAGTTCCCCGGATGAGATACAAGGTCAGTAGTGGCCACGGCATCAGTATGAGTTCTCATGGAGCGGTTGAATATTCCGTGCAGCGACAGCCCAATATAGGCGCTTGTGCCTGCTCCCGTAAGGATGATCTTGGACACTTCGGGCAGAGTTTCAATAAGATACGACTGAATTCTATCTTTATCCTCCAGTATCTGCCGGTATATCTTCAGCCACAGGTCAGGCTGTCCGGCAATTTCATTCGCGGTATTGAATCCTCCATGCTCTGTAAGCGATGCAATCTCCAGGTTAAGTGGCCCCATATATTTTCTTGATTGTGTGATTTTTCGCAGCAAATTTAAATAATAGCCCAGATAAAAACAAATTTAATGAAAGGTAATCTCTATTATTAAT
>VFSW01006915.1_pt1 | contig 16584 bp, 20 predicted proteins | sample 5358111 | NCBI WGS metagenome assembly VFSW01 (sample SAMN11554181, study PRJNA540505) | mine drainage metagenome | isolation source: sediment from site ElyBrook_90M | place: USA: Ely Copper Mine, Vershire, VT | collected 2017
GTCTATAACCGACATAATATACGCAGGTAGAGTAAATTCGAAGATGTGCGCAACACGGAAGCCTATTGCCAAAAAGATAACCACATAACTTAGTTCTTAATTAGCATTCAAGAAATACATTACGAAGGTAGATGGTTCTCCTATGGAAGATGTGTCCTGTGCATAATCACACCCATCCTTTTTACCCAGAAGCAAGATCCGTCCTTACAGGAACTCCCTTATAGCAACCCAACAGATATGGGAAGCTATTAGTCGCCACGTAAACATAACTTCCAACCTCCGGGTCGTAATGGCCATTGCACGCATCTAAGGAGTTCTGTGGCACCGGAATCCCATTTGCTCCATCCGGTCCATAAATCGGATACCCATCAAAGGCAAATCCGATCAGAGGTGAATGTTCCCCTGGGGTTGAGTTCACTATGCAAGGCGAAAACTCATGATAATGGTATATCCCGCTTTGTTGTGGATGTCCGTTGCACTGATCGAAACTAATACCTTCAGTTTTCACTGCGTCGTTTCCATTCGCATCAAGCGGTCCAAAAAACACAACTCCATCCAACGCGATTCCTATCTGCCCTCCGGTTGGAACAGTGCTGGTATGCGATCCATTCTGCGGATCTAAAGGTACTAGGAACGTGAAGTTCTGTGCATCTATTTTGTTCGGATCGGACTTGTCTGGGAAATTGCCTGCGATTAGCGGAACATCATTCGTTTTCACAACGAGGTAATTCCCCTGCACATGTGTCGTCACATTTCCGTGCCAGTCTGCAGTTACTGGATTTGCGCTTAAGCTTGCATTTATGGTGCTGTAATTCGATTGCGTAGGCATAGTTGTCAGTGCAGTAGTGAAATCACTGCTGGTCGTTATTGTTGTTGTGTGTGCTATAGAAATATTTTGCGTGTTTGGCGCAGTAGTGCCCTTTTGTATGCTCCCTCCATTAACCAAGAAATATGCCACGCCTATCAATATGATAACTATCAATACCGCAACTATAATTGCACCGTTCATAAGAATACAGTAAAATAAGGATGGTTAATTTTAATAATTTTTCTTGTCAGACACGTTCCTGTGGGGCCGCTCCGCAAGCCCCTCACCATACTGGTCTTTTCTATTCGATCGTGCCACTGAACTGCCTACAATAGCATAAGCGAGGATGGCAAACAAGAAACCTATCGCCATAGTGAATGAGAAAATGTTGTTCGCACCTCCAAACAAGAATCCCAGGCCGCTCGCATATGCGACAATTACCCAGAAAAACCCAAAGCGTATGGCCCTGGTCTCTATCTTGTCCTTAAATTCATTACTTTTAGCAACCAGATAGATACCGACTAGCAGTATTATGGTGCCGACTATCATGTGAAACCTTATTATCCATGTGCTAGGGTCTGTCCAAAATGCCGGTGTAATGGTCGTTGGTACATTCACATAGAGATTTGCGTCCATGCCTAACAAGAACTGGACGATGAGTAGAGCTACCTGTGCATAAACCCATTTTGCGATGTTCGCCATGGTAAATACTTGCAAACAAAACTTAAGAATTTATTGGGCGGGCAAGACTAATTTTAGCCCTTACAATATAACGAAGCTATTCGGACTTATCCTTCAGCAACTTTTTCTGGATTTTACCAGATTTCGCAGGCGTTATGATTCCTCTATTCTCTCTTGTCTCCCTTAAATATCCAATGAAAACCATATTTATCAAAAAACTGCCCATAAGTTCCAAAAGGCATATCGTGAAGCTCTTGGAATCTGTCTTTGCTCGCACCTTCCGATAGCTTATCAAAGACCCCCTTCAATTCATCATAAGATCCGCCTAATACAAATATTGCAAATGTATCGCCCTGTTTTGGCTCATACGCTGGAGACGCCATCCAATCTGTGGCCGATATATCTATCGACCCATTTTTTAGGTGGGCGTTGATAATCCTATTGTGCTTTTCTGGTGGGAACATATCTTTCATTTGGGTGTCCCCGAGTTTAGTCAATGTTAACTCTCCGCCTAAACACTTATGGTAAAAGGTCATTGCTTCAGCACAGTTCCCATCAAATAAAAGAAACGGAGTAGTTTGCAACATAATTCCACCTATTCATGCCTAACTTTTCCTATGCTTGAAATACTCCACTTGCTTTAGCCTTTTCTGGGCCTCTTCCCTTGTCTTGTAAGGTCCGCCAAGGCTCTTTCTCTTTTCGGAAAGCACGTAGTAGCCATCCTTGCGCTTAACTATCATAAAAAGAATAGCGCTTCAAATATTTTATAGGTTACCATACCATACGCTTTTATTCTAGGTAAAACTACACCTAGCTTGAGGATTTGGAAAACCCAGTCAGCCGCCTATCTTGAACATTTTTGTTCCGCAAACCGAGCAGGCTCCTGTTTTGGCTTTCTTACCGTTCTTCATGGTCACTTCCTTTGGATCCTTCATCTCCCTTTTCTGCTTGCATTTTACGCAATATGCTTCCATATAAACCAAACCATTATACATAAGTAAACATATTAATATTATTGTTTAAGTAATTTGCATGAGGGAATACAGTCATGTCAAAAAGGAGCTGCTACGGCTGCTTAGCGAAGATTCCAGAATGCCAATTACCACTCTTGCAAAAACGCTCAAATGCTCAAGAAATACTGTAATTCAAAATATGGGGGCTTTGGAAAAAGAATTAGGGATCAAATACATAATAGATTTCAACAAATTCCACATGAAAGTCCAAAAGCATATCCTTGCCATAAAATTCGGAAAAACCAAGCCTTCGCCAAAAGAGATAAACGAAATATTCCAAGACGACAATGACGTTCAGTTCGTGGCAATAACAGAAGGCGACTTCGACCTTCTAATATACCTGATCGTCTCTGACAGTACGCAATATCTCTACTGGAGCCGTGACAAGATAGGAAAACTGCTGAAATACTCTCCAACAATATCCCAATCGCTTATAGTCCTGGTATATGCTGGTTTTACGCAGCTTCCCAACGCAACGCTCAAAAAGGTAAACCTCACTGATTTTGGTATAGATGGGCTAGATAAGAAACTCCTCCTGCTCCTAAATGACAATGCAAGGCTCAGCTATGCAGAACTTTCAAGAAAACTTGGAGAGAGCCAAGAAAAAGTACGCTACAGGCTTAGGAAAATACAAAGAAAGAACCTAATACGGAGATTTAGCATACTGATCACTAACCCAAAATCAGAATACAACATAGCATTCCTCTTGAAATATAAGCTGACTCCAGAAGTCCAAGACCTCGTCCAAAAAATGAATAGGAACTATGTGAAATATGGCACTAGATCCTCAATAATAAACACTTTCCCATGCCTTTCAATAACAAGCGGAACCCACCTATTCTTCGGACTAGGGTGCTTCAATAGTAGGCAAGAAGCCCAAGAGGCCGTAATAAACAAGAATCTAGAAGTCTACGCAAAAAATGACCCCGAAATCCTTTCCGCGCAAATAATAAAGACGGCAAAGGGATCCCTCCCTATAAGGAACATGGATATCAAAAAAGAATTCATATATCCAAACTAACTATTTTATATGCTAGTGCAGAAATCTTCATGTGACTGAAATGCCACCAAAAAAGAGAGAACAGTCAAATTACAACGCCCCTCTATTCAATAGTATGGAAAATTCTTTCATAATTCTATCTTCTTGGTATGGCGAGCATAGGGCACTTCATTTCCTTTCGACTTTAATGTCGAAGAACTTGGGCATTGTCTACAAAAACGCTGGAGCAAAAGATCTTAGCGGGCCTGAGGGATTTAAGAAATACGTGATCGGTACAGATTCATCCATGGGGATAAAAAGTACTTTTTCCGTGCTCGGTCCTGAAAAATTCTCGTACAAGCTATACACTGACATATTTCCAAATCTAAAAGGGTTGGTAGATCCACAAAAATTGGACGAGACATTTGTCAAATATAAGGTACACTTCTTCTTTGGTCCTGAATGGTCTTACTCTGCAACAAAGCATATCTGGAAGGGCGACGAATGCACATCCTATATAATACGCAAAAAGAGGGTTTAATCAATACAATCAACTGTCTGATTCTTTCCTTAGGCTTCTAAAGGCGATATACAAAACCACTATGACCACTAAACTGACAAGTATCTCTGCAAACAAAGTATCTGAACCTGTACTCTGATTATTCCCTGTACTAACTATTGGCGTTGTTGTAGTCTGGCTAGTGACTTGATGCGTGGCATTTGTGGAATTAGTCAGGAGCAGGAGGGGAGTCCCATATAAGAGCAAAGTCCTGTTGTAATACAAGCTTCCTGTGGTTATTAGTGCGTCTCCATTCGCTTGGGAAATTGCCAGGTTTCGAGCGGCCTCCTGGGTGTCGGATCCAAAGACCCCAACTGCTGGAAATGGGATAAGCGTCTGATTGTCTAGATACCCTATCCACAATGTCACGTTTGCTTGCGAGAAGTTTGACACCTCCCCGCTGCCCTCTCCGCCCAATACCAATTCTGCGTCATAGAAACTGCTGGCATTATGCAGCAGTTCTGGAGCCGGAGTCTGGTAGTACGGGGTCACGAGGAAATAGGCGCTTTTAGCTGGTATGTCAAAAGTTACGTTGTCGTACCAATAATAGCTGCCATTTTGTTCGTACCCGACTTGCACTACGGGATATGAATTCACAATCTTCACCCTCTCTGCAGGTATAAAATATAACGGATATGCAGAAGGATAGGTGTAATTAGGAAAGTAGCTGTAAAACGATTCGTTTATCTGCGTTCCATTATAGAGCGGCGTCAAAAAAAATGTTGAGTTTCCTCTCCCAATTATCGTGCCGCTAGATGTGTTTGCAAATAATCCTGTCATATTCCATACGTTGTCCCCTATCATATAAGTTCCATTGCTGGTATTCATGTCCATTACATCCTGAATCCAATAAGAATAATTGTTGCCCTGGGCCGAAGTTATGTTCAAGACGGCGTTGAGCTGGAGTGTTGCTCCATACGCAGAAGTGTTCCCGGGTGGACTGCTGTTAAATGCCGCTAACCGACTTATTTTAGCATAACCTATAATTTCACCTGTCTGCACCTGGTATGGTCCGCTGCCGTTCGATATATTATAAAGGCCATAGCTTACAACACCAACAGCATACGGAGTGGATGAATTTATGTAAGATACTGGATTTATCAGGGAATAAGCATACAATGGAAAAGGGGCGGCAAATACCAATAGCAACAGGAAAATCCACCCAGATCTGATCCCACGCATAGTATCTCATAACATATGCGAAGCTAAAATTAAAAAGAATAAGACAAACAAAAAGAAATCCACGTATCTACCAGCATCAGGTTGCAGTAACATTAGTAGATGCGCTTACTCCATCGCTTCCTACCACTACAATCTTGTACTTGTCTCCTGGAAACAGGTTTAAGTGCACCTTCCCAGAATCATAGCTTATGCTATTCCCATAAGTGAAGGTAAACATACCACCCGGAGCCAGGGCATATCCGCTCGAGTCCAATACTGAGCTATTTTCAGGCAAGATTAGTTTTCCGTCAGATGAAACTCCGAAGTAAATCTCGTTGGACGAATCTATCTGGGAGGTTATGACCGAATTATTCGTCATGGCATTCGTAGTCACTGTTACGGCTGTATTTGTGCCTACAAAATTGGTATCACTATTTGAGTTTCCAAGCGGCCCGCGCACTGCATAACCAGCAGGAGGCACAGCGCTAGGTGCAGGAGAGAGTCCACCACCGACGGTCCCTACTATATTCGCACTCAAAGGTCCGTATACCAACGCACTGTCCAAAATTACATTGTTAGTAGACGAATCCTCTACTTTAAACTGCAAATTCGTCACATTATTTGCACCTGCGGATATTGCTGCTGATACGATGCTGATATTAAGCGCATTGGCCCCAATCGATGCTTTATCGCTGGCATTTATGGAGACTAAAGTCCCTATCCCCACGCTTGTTATGGCCGATGAAGCCATGTTGTGAACCACTACGGCGCGTGCACTGGGCACCATAAGATATCTCGCTACGGTCCCATTATAAGATGGGGTCACTACTGGCGAAAAGTCAACGATAAGCGCGCTATTGCTATCTACGTACATCCTATTGTCTACGGTTGCTGTAATCGTGCTGTTTGGCAAAGTTACATTGTATGTATTCCCATTTACGGTGATTTTTGCAGAAGTCACTGTAAACCTTACATATCTCGCCATGGAGTTTGACGGAAGCGTCACATACCCGATTACCTGACTAGAGTTTACCAACCTTGTCAAATTCAAAGATCCGCTTCCTGTAGCACTTGTCCAGATTATTGTGTTGTTGGTTGCAACATTTCCTGTGGCAGCCACGGTATTGGACGCAGGAACCATCCCATTTCCATATCCATTGCTAGTTAGGGCATTTGAAACTACCGTAGATCCTACAGTGTTCGACCCAGCACCTGTCACTCTGGTAGTCTTACTTGTGGAAATGGACGATGTGGATGTTGTGCTGGAACTTGCTCCTGTGCTGTTAGTTCCCACAACTATCGCTGAATATGATATCATCATTGCTGATGTCCCCGACGGAAGTTGTGATGGATCAATCAACATTATCGGAGTGCCCTTGTTATTCGTAGTCGTAGGTGCTGTCGTTGGAGTTGTGCTTGAACTAGAATTTGTTGGATATGTGAGGGAGTTTCCCGTAGTATACGAGTTAGAGCTATTGTATATGCCCCCTCTGCTTACAAGATATGCGACCGCCACTATTATTACGATAATTACTATTATTGCAGCAACTGCTGATTTTCCATCCATTCAATCACTAAAAAATAGTGGTCGAGTATTTATTTAAAATAACGAGAGGATTTTCGGTTTTAATTTCGGTTTTTTCTATTGTAAAAAATGTATCGTGCTCCCTCTGTAAGATTCTAATTCTACTCCTGCTTTAGGAACAATACTTCCTACTACTGCAGCCTCTATCCCATATTTTCTGGAGAGGTCCAATATCTTTTCGGGCTCTGCTGTAACTATCATAAATCCATTTCCCATGTTCCAGGTGGAGTACGCTTCCCTGTCAGATATACTGCCTAAATGTTGGACAAACTTCATTGTTTCCGCAGGCTCAAATAGTCCATGTAAATTCGCTCCCAATCCAGACGCCTTCAAAGCACGCCCTAATTTTGTAGGTATCCCCCCTCCGGTGATGTTTGCCATTGCCGTTATATTCACCTGTTCCTTTCCTCCAAATCCGCCAGTCAGCCCTACTATCAACGGAGTATAAATCTGAGAAGGCATCAACATGGCTTTCGCAAGCCCTTCATTTTTAACATGCCATTCCCTTCCGTATTCCCTCCCGATTATATCTCTGGCTAAAGATAACCCATTTGATCTAAAACCATTTTCCCTTAAGGCGATTACCGCCTGCCCCACATGAACTTCCTTTCCAGATATCAACCTGTTCCTATCTGCAAACCAGATGCATGAGGCTGACCAATTAATACCATTTCCATACCCCTTCGCCCTATCTCCCAATTCTGCAATTTCTCCATTTATCACTGCTACGTTTGCCTTCTTTGCTGCAAGCGAAAGCCCCATTGCTAGCTGCGCCACCATTTCGATATCTACTTTCTCAACGTCTATAACGTTGGTTATCGCTATAGGCTCTGCTCCGCGCATCACCGCATCGTCGCAAACCATAGCCATCAAGTCAAATCCCAAGGTGTCAAATTTTCCAAGGCGCTCTGCTATCTCCGATTTGCTTCCTATGCCATCAGAATTGGTTCCCAAAACAGCATTTTCTCCTCTTGGCACATTTAGGGCGCGCAACGCAGAAAAATCAGAAACTGGAGAAAAGATGCTGCCTGCACCGATTCTTCCGTCCCATGTAGATCGCGCAGCCTCGTATAATAGCCTTGACGCCTCTTCCTTCAACAAGTTCGAATCTTTAAAACGCCCCAAACCCAACACGATCCCCAGCATATAGTTAGCACAAAATATAATTACCTACTTAAACTAACTATTTCTCATAATTTTTCAATGGCTGATAGCACATGGCATATAAATTGGGAGTAGTTGGTTTAGGGCACTGGTTCGAGATGATACATCATGGGATGTCAAAGAACAACTCCATAATCCTCAAAAAGGTGGTCGGAGTCAGGAGCTTTGAGCAAAAGGCGCAAGAACTATCCAATCTTGGCATAACCAAAAGCAATTATTTCACAATGGACTCCGGACTAATCCGCCTACCTGAAAAATTCTTCACGGGACTAGACGTTGTCCAGATATCTAATCCGAATAAATACCATTCCGAACAGACCAAGCAAGCCCTGCAAAAGGGAAAATACGTGATAACAGAAAAGGCATTTGCAACAAATAAAAACGATTTCGACAGTTTCATAAATTTCGTGAAAAGCAATAACTACGAAAACAACGTTTATTTGCATCTTCACTATGTTCACAAGCTTCTGACATTAAACCTTCCGGACATATTGGCCAAGATAATTCCAGAGCACGGAAAGATAAAAAAGTTCTCCGGAACGTTCTTTGAGGAGGCAAATGAGAGCGACAGAAAACGAAGCGCATGGATATTCTCTCTGGATAGCGGAGGGATATTCATGGATTGGATACATCCGTACGAAATATTGTTCTTCGGGGCGAGAGCGCAAACTGCAAATCTCACCAACGTGAACAATTACATAGTTAACAAGGAATACGACAACGCGAATCCCACAGGGGTGGAAGCATTCCTTATCGCCAACGGAAGCAACTTCTGCAAAGATGCCAAGGGGGTCATAAGGATAAGCAAGGGACTTCCCCATGAAACTACACTAAAACAATTCATATTCACTATGGAGTCCGGGGCAAAGCTGCACCTAAATTTTGTAGGGAGCAAAATCGAATTCAACTCTGAGAATCGTGGAAATTGGCAGCTCAGCATAGACAAGAAGGACTCATGCAAAGTTGTGGACTACGGAGTCCCGAAAGGGCCGGCCACATCAGAGCTTCTTGTAGATGACATCATCAAGCTCTGCCAAGGAAAGGGTCCATACATCAAGCTTGACGATGTGGTACGCGTATTCGGGCCGCAGTGGCAATACCAAGACATGATAAAGAAAAAGAAGAATATAACAAACCCAAAAGCCATAGAGAATTTCATGTATGACGGGTTTGCAGGTAAGATATGAGGCTATGATATGGAGATGCTGGATTGTGGATGCAGGATAATGGACGGGCAGTTCATAGTCGGGGAATGGTGCAAGTACTGCAAGGAGTGCAATGCGATGATGGAGCTGCACCCATTCGGGAACAAAAGGCTCAGCGATTTCGTCTGATCCGATGCTATGTTGCCTTCACAACGAGTTTACCGAAATCCGAATGCCTAAATCCTGTAGTCAAATCTGTATAGTTGATCTGCAGGTTGCCTGAATATACGCTCCCTGCCTTAGTGAACGCCTGGCCGTTTGTGGTGTTGTAGCAGAACGTGAAGAAAGTGTAATTAGCTCCTATCTGCATGGTTATCTGGTTCCCGCTTATACCAAGCGGCTTGCTTGTCATGGTATTTGCAGAATTCTGGGTGCACAGTATCCCAGTAACGTTTATCGGGTATTGGGTGGCCTGCTGCAAGTTTATCGCAAGCAGCCCGTTTTCGGCAAGATAATATGTAAGGCAGCTAAAATCAGCGGATATAACGCACTGTGGAGTTGCGAACTGGTTCGTATTGAAAAGCCCCAGCTCGAAAAGTACGCCCAGCACTATCGCTATTATCAACAATGCCCACGAATAGGTGGTCAGATATTCTACAGCAGATTGAAGCTTGCTGCTCTTGCCGCTTTGTATCATACAATTCGTCTAGCTTTTGGTTGCCTAAAGTATAATTAAATCCATTAACTTAAATATTTTCTGCACGAACTTTAAAGAGGGTCCGTAACTCAGCTTGGCCAGAGTGGAAGGCTTTTAACCTTTAAGTCGTGGGTTCAAATCCCACCGGGCCCGTTCTGCATAACTTGAGTAAAACATCTACGATTTTATCCTATCCTCCAGTTCCTGTAGCTTATTTTCCTTCTCCCTTTCCTTTCCGGACATGCTTACTATGAATCCGCTATACCAGTTTTGCTTGAAAATCGATGACAGTTTTCGATAGTTATCCTCACTGACTACCTTCTCCTTGACTTGCATTACCGGAAACAGCTTCGTATGCACATGGTCTATCGCATAACCCTGAAACACCTGCATGCATCTTTCAGATCCAAGTTTTGAGTCTATCCTCTTGGCCACTTTCTGCACAAATGCCATCAGCTCCAACAAATCCCCTGTAGGCATGTCAAATGCGTATCCTGGGAAATGTTTTTTGGGAATTACCACACTCTGAGCCTCTACCAAAGGAAAGGCATCTAGGAATGCCATGTGCTTTTCGTCCTCCATTATAACATGGCCTGGCGCCTTCCCGCTTACTATCTTGCAGAAGAGGCAGCCATCCTCCAATCAATCACACTTGCTGTAGGCGCATGACTTGCAGTACATGCATCCTCCCTCATTCACCAGCGTCTCTTCATGGCACTTTGGGCAGTTCTCCATCTTGATGCCCTCTTCAGCTGCTCCGTGCCCTACCGTAAGGGTCTGCACCATCACCTTTGGCCTGCTCTCCTTCTCCTGCGCTTCGTTTCTTTGTTGCTGCTCCTCCATATTGAGCCTTGCCTGCTTTGCGCCCTTTGTGGCGGCTTCTATCGCCTTTGCGATGGCATCAGGAACGCTAAGCAGTTTTATGCCGTTATCCCATGCAACCCCGTTGCCCTGGATCCCTTTTAGGTTGTTTACTACCTCTTGTATGTTTCCGCCGTTTTGCAGATACATGCTAATTAGCCTCCCAACAGCCTCGCTGTAGCTCTTATCCTCGCTTCCAGACTTTCCTATGTTTATGAAGACTTCCTTTACGATTTCGTCCTGGCTGTTTACGGTAACATATAGCGTAGTTGCAGGAAGCTTGAACTTCACTGTCTGGCCTATCATCATCCCTGGCCTGCTCCACTCCTCCTTCTCGGCCTGCACCTTGGCACTCTTGTTCTTTGCCTGCTGCTCGTCTGTTATCAATATTCCCTCCCTGGATCCTTCCCTATATACCGTTATCCCCTTGCACCCAGCCTTCCATGCCTGCAGATAGATCTTTCCGACATCCTCTACTGTTGTGTCTTCCGGAAGGTTCACAGTGGAAGATATGGCGCTGTCTATGTGCTTCTGTATTATTCCCTGCAGCTTTACCCTAAAGTCTGCCTTTATCTTGTGTGCTGGGACGAAATACTCGGGAAGATTCTCATCGTTTGTAAGGTTGAATAGCTTCATGTATTCCAAAACTGACGGATGATACACTTTGAAGTATTCCTGGGATAGCGATTCGGACCTCCTTGTGTATCCAAATGCAAATATTGGCTCTATGCCGCTTGATGTCCCTGCAAGCACGGATCCGCTTCCAACGGGCGCGATTGTCAGTATGGCCACGTTTCTTAGCCCATACGCCCTTATCTTGTCTTGCAACTCCTTGCTTAGCCTTTCCTTGATGAAAGGCATAGACAAATGCTTTTCCGCATCAAATAACGGGAATGATCCCTTCTCCCTCGCTATCTCCACGCTCTCATCATACGCGATGCTCTTTATTCGGTCCATGAGCTGGTCTATGAATTCCAGCCCCTCCTGCGAATCGTATTTTATCCTGAGCATCACGAGCATGTCAGCAAGTCCTGTTACTCCAAGTCCGATTCTTCTGCTCTCCCTGGACGCATCCGACTGTTGCTCAAGTGCGTGCTTCTTGTCGTTGTATGTAAGCACGTTGTCGAGAAATCTAACAGCATATCTTACTGTTCTCTCAAGGTCGGTCCACATTACCGCAGAGTTTGGAGTGTATTGGTCTTTCACAAATTCTTTGAGATTCACATGCCCAAGATCGCATGCGCCGTAAGGCTGCAGCGGCTGCTCTGAGCAACCCCTGCTCACATACCCGTTTGTTATCCAAGTATCTGTATCCTTCTCGAAAATATCATACACTGTAGCCTTTCCCACATATTCAATGGACTTTATTTTTGAGAAATCTGTGGAGGTTCCAACGGACATGTCCTTTAGTTGATCTAGCTTCTTTTGTTTTTCAGGATGGCTGATCTTGAATATCGAAGCGAATTTCGCCAGATCTGCGCCATAAACATACAAGACAGATGCTTCGTGTTTTCCATTTATCTCCCTCTCCCCAACGCGGCTCTTTGTGACCTTTGTAGTGTAGATTTTCGCATGTATCCCATAAAAGAATAGTATTGATTTTATTCCATCTAGGAGCTTTTTGCTTGTGGAACTTATCCTAAGCGCAGGATTTGTCTTGTCCATGTTGATGTTGCCGTCTGTAGAAACCAAACCGTCTATCAGGCCTTTGTGTAACTCTACATTGCTGTTTATGTACTCCATAGGTATCTCTTTCTCAAAGGAGAACGCAGGTTTTAGCAATGTCTTGTTAAGTATGAATCGGGTTCCGGCCTTTTGGAGGTATATGTAGCATCCATTGTCAATCCCGCTGCTTCTTACTACCACATTCTCGGACACATGCCTGAATAGGCGTAGTACCTTTTCATTCCAATCCATCTCCCTAAAATCGGATGCAATCTTGGCATGCCCTCTCGCAACAATTTTAGGAGTATAGCATCCGTCTCCTAGCAAAGTTCCAATCATCAGCCCATATTCGCCATATGGTATCCCGTTGGTGTCGATCGGGTTATTCGGAACCGCACTTATCTTAGGTACGCGAACCATATCCCCCACTTTCACATCAGAAAATCTCTTCTCAACATCCCAGAATTTATTCCAATATCTGCTTTTTCCAGACCTTCCCTCCCTTGTGTGGAATATATGCCCTTTTGTAACGTTTACTTCTCCTCCGTCAGTGAACTTCACTTTATACACGTCTTGATCTTCGTGCACGTATATTTCTGATATCGGTCGTGAATCCCCATAGGCCGTAACTATCTCGTCTCCAACTTTGAGAGAGTCCACTCTCATCCATCCTGAAGGAGTTAACACATTTGTCTCTGCAGTAACGCATGGGTTGGTGGATATTACATTCATCCCATTGTATTCGCTTGGCGAATATTTCACAACATTATCCCAAAATATCAATCCAGGCTCCGCCCAGTCTCTTGCAGAATTCACAAGATCGTTCCATAGGTCCCGCGCCCTGACCTTTCTTTCTATCCTACCTACGGATTCGCTCTCATACCTTAACGTGAAATCGGTATCCTTCTCGACAGCCTGCATAAACTCATCGGTTATCCGAACGCTGATATTTGCAAATCTGACATTCTTGAGGTTCCTCTTGACTTTTATGAATTCGAGCACATCGGGATGGTCAACACTTATCGTTATCATGAGCGCGCCCCTTCTCCCTGCCTGCCCTATCACTCCTGTGGTTTCGCTCATTATGTTCATGAAAGAAACCGCTCCGGTGGAATACATCGCCGAATTGTGAACTGGGGAGTTGCGCGGTCTAAGTACGCTGATGTCTGTTCCCACGCCTCCGCTATAGCTATATGTTTTGGCAGCTTCCTTGCACCATTGGAAGATCCCCTCTATGGAATCTTCCTTGACCGGAATTACATAACAGTTAAGAAGCGTTACCTTCCTGTTCTGGCCCGCCCCAAAGAGTATCCTGCCTCCTGGTATGAACTTGAACCCTTCTAGCATCGAATAGAATTTTTGGTGCCATTCCTTTTTCTTTGAATCGTTCTCCTCTACATTTGCAAGCTCCCTTGCCACCCTATCCCACATCTGGGTAGGGCTGTTCTCCAATATCTTGCCGCTGTAATCCCTCAAAGTGTACTTTTCATAAAAGACCCTCGCTCTAAGCTCGTCCCCGTTGAAGAAGTCCAGGGTCTCTCTTGGAATATCCATATCGCTATGCCTTGCATCGTTCTGGTCAGCCATAATATCACCAAACATCATTTCTCTTTCTTCGAACTCTTGAAAGTCGAAATTACCTGCACGAATTCCTTTGGGGAATCGAATCTCTTGTATACGCTTGCGAACCTGATGTATGCAACCTGATCCACCCTTAGGAGCTCCTTTGCGACCATGTCCCCGATCTTGCTTGTCTTTATCTCCCCCTTTCCGCTGCTCCTTATGCCTCTTTCGATCTTGCTAACTATCCTCTCCATGGTCTCTATGCTAACCGGCCTTTTCTCGCAAGCCCTCATTATCCCGTTTAGTATCTTTTGCCCATCAAATTTCTCCCTGCTATTATCTTTCTTAATCACTATTATGTTCCCAAAATCAGTCTTCTCGTATGTAGTGAATCTCCTCTTGCACTTCTCGCATGCCCTCCTTCTCCTAATCGAATCGTCCTCCACGTCTCTTGAATCCAGCACGCTTATGTCGTTGGAGCCGCAGTATGGACATCTCATAGAAACCACAATATATAGTATATTCTCTGGCTAGAATAACTATATGTAGTGCTTTTCAGTACGGTTAGATATATAAAGGGATGCACTCCAAAAAGTCAAACAACTACAAATTAATTCATCCAGATAAAAAATTTGCAGTTTTTTGAAAATGCTACTTCACAAAATCCAAAATCCTAAACTGCCTTATGTCGTCCATGGTCTTCCACCTTGCGCGTATGTACGGGGAGAGCACGTGGTCTACAAGGTCGCTCCTTATGGCCCCTACGGTCTTCTTGTCGGACGGATATCCAGACCCTATGTCTATGTTGATGCTGTCTATTATGCTCTCGATCTCCCTGTCCCTCTCAACCTTGGCTATTATGCTTGCAGCAGAGGTGACCGGATACTTGGTGTCTGCCTTGTGCTCTGATATTATCTTGATCGCCTTTGCGATCCTCTTGCCCTTAACTTTGTCGACCCTCATCGGCTTCTTTGACATTATGCCTATCCTTATCCCGAACCTCTCCTGGATCACGTCCGGGGAATCCAGATATATCCTCTTCACGTCACACTCCAAAGAGTCTACAAGGCGCGTGAAGTGTATGGCCTCGAGCTCGTTTAGGGATATGTTGCTCTTCATCGCACTGTTTATCTCGCCTGCACTGATCTTGTAGGATTTGACCTCCTCAGCAATAGAATATATCTCATCGTATACGAACTCCCTCTTCCTCTTTGTAAGGAGTTTGGAGTCGCGTATCCCTATGTCGGCGAGCTTTTTTTCCTTGCTCTCCCTTACTGCCACTACGCCTATGACCAAGGGCCCCAAAACAGCTCCACGGCCGGCTTCGTCACCCCCAGCTATTATAATTCCACTCACCGAAGTATGTATTAATCAAGCAACAGATTTCCTGTCGACTACTATGAAGTCATTTACTGCCATGACAGATCCATAGTTTAGCCTTAGCTTTCCATCCTTGACATCAAGCTTGTTCACAAACTCGCTGTCTACATTAGGGTCGACTATCAATGTTGTAAGCTTTCCGGTCACTTCATTGACGTCCACGTCAACGAACTTACCAAGATCGAAACCATCAGTGGTAACGACTTCCTTTCCAAGCAATTGTTCTGCTATTACGAACTTTCTATTTGTCATATCCATACACCATAGGGCAATCAATATCTATGCAACGCCAGTCTCTATAAACTAATATGCTCCGTCGCATTTATCTTCTAGAGCAGCCTGGTCAGCGCCTTTTTATAATTTTAATGGTTATAATATAAAGTGAAATATAAATATCTTTCTCTATTCTCGAGGGTTTATCGAGAGAAGAAATGATGGGATGGAGAGATTCGCAAACATACTTTTCAAGGAGAAGCAAGCTGGCATAATACTCGCCCTTGCAGACAAGAGCCAGAAATGGTACATAACCAACCTGGCAAAGAGCGCAAACGCAACTTATGTTCACACCAGCAGGTTCGTAGCAAGATGCGAGGAGCTTGGAATAATAGATGCAGAGATACACGGAAAGCTAAAGACGCTCAGGCTTACGGACAAAGGCCAGGAGATAGCAAGCAGCATAATGAGCATAAATGGCAAGCTAAGTAAGCTAAATGGCGAGGAGCACAAGGCGCAAAAGCAGCAGCCTGAGCCGCAACAGAAATGATTATACTGCCTCTACTGAGAGATGCTTGTTTATACCGTTTATTATATGGCCATAGTCCCTGTAATGCGAGAACGCACTGACCTTGAGGGTGTATTCGCCCTTGTCCGTTCCTGTGTCGCTGAAAACATCAACGCTGACCTCCTTCTCCTCCTTTGGAGCAAGGATCCCAAGCCTCACCTCCTTTTCTCTGGAGAGACCGACCTGCCCGAAGCTTAGCTGGTTCGGCAGCTCGACCACAACGGAGGTCATGAGCGGCTCTGTTGTCGCATTGGATAAGGTTATCACAAGCGAGGATGAGCTCTTCTTGTTCGCATAGAGCTTGTATGGAACAAACACCGTCCTTAGCGCATACGGGCTGTGCTTCTCAAGCTCAGAGCTCACATCCTTCTTTCCAAACAGATTCGGTAGCTTCACTTAATCGCCGCTAACTATATACTTAATAAAATATTTAAACCAATACAATATGGCATCATGGGCATGTGGCGCAACTTGGATAGCGCATCTGGCTTCGGACCAGACGGTTGCGGGTTCAAATCCCGTCATGCCCGATTATACAAATC
>VFSW01006916.1_pt1 | contig 16584 bp, 14 predicted proteins | sample 5358111 | NCBI WGS metagenome assembly VFSW01 (sample SAMN11554181, study PRJNA540505) | mine drainage metagenome | isolation source: sediment from site ElyBrook_90M | place: USA: Ely Copper Mine, Vershire, VT | collected 2017
GCCCTTCCCGCCCTCGCCGCCTCGCCCGCCGTCAAGCGGGTCGAGGCCGAAGTCGGTGAAGAAACGGACGCACTCGTCGAGGTTGGGGACGCCGTAGACGACCCGTTCCACGCGCATGACCGTCATAAGCCTGCGGCTCCTTGCTCAGATAGGGCTTGCTCGCTGGAAGCATAGATCGGTGCAGTAAGCAGCAGCCGAAGCCTTTAGTTGCAGAAATCGCCCGTGCCCAGGCCCAAGGGGCGGCATGGTTGTGACAACCAGCCGCCTATAGCCGTATCGCTGCCACAACCATCGCCCGGCTACCGCTCGCTCAGGCAGACTTGACCGCGGTGAGCTTGGCCTGCGGCACGGGCTTGGCCGGAGCCTGCTTCTTGAACCACTCGGACACGAAGTCGAGGAACAGCCGGACCCGGGCCGTGGTCTGTGTGCCCGGGGAGTGCAGCGCGTACAGCGGCCGGTCCGGGACCTCAACGTCCGGGAGCACGCTGACCAGGGTCCCGTCCGCGAGCTCGTCGCTGACCAGCCGGATCGGCAGGAGCGCGATGCCGCGCCCGGCGATCGCCGCCTTGCGCAGGGTCAGGTAGCTGTTCGAGGAGTACACCGGGTCGCCGATCTTGAGGTGCACGTCGTGCCCGCCCTCGCTCAGGTGCCAGATCGGGTCGTTGGTGTTGGAGAGGCAGTCGTGCTCAGACAGGTCGGCCACCTGCCCGGCCTGTCCCGCCCGGTGCAGGTAGGCGGGCGCGGCGCACAGCGAGAACTTGAGGTCGGCGATCTTGCGCAGCATCAGGTTGCAGTCGCGCACGTGCCTGGTGTGGAAGGCGACGTCGAAGCCCTGATCGAGGAACTCATAGGAGCGCTCCGACATCCCGCCGACCTCGAACCTGATGTGGATCTTCGGGTACTTGGCGGAGAACGCGACGATCGCATCGCCGACGTCGTTGCTGCCGATCCACTTGGGGCTGATGATGGCGAGCTGGCCCTCGGGCTTGTCCCGCAGGCCGCGCAGCTGCGCCTCTTCCCGGTCGATCTCGTCGATGATCCGCGTGGCGAACTCGGCGTACCGCGAGCCGGCCTCGGTAAGGCTGATGGTCCGCGCGGTCCGGTTGACGAGGTGCACGCCGAGGGCGCGCTCGAGCTCGGCGACGTGCCTGGACACCAGGGAGCCGGAGATGCCGAGCTGCCTGGCGGCCTGACTGAAGCTGCGGGACTTCGTCACGCCCACGAAGCTCCGCATGATCGTTAGCTGGTCCATCTCACACCCTCAGGAGCTGTCCGGAACACGGTCCCGCACAGCCGGTCCTTCGCCGCGCCGCATCAAGATCGCCAGGTCATCTTACTTTCGCGTAACACATCTGTCCTAATCAGGACATGGTAGGCAGCCGGCCGGGTGCTGTGACTAGTCAACTGACAGTACCGGGCGGTCAACCTTAGGTTTCCGATCGCGACAGGCTGTCCTCGCCCACGAGACAGGGCTCGTCCGGCCAGGGGAGACCGGCCGGGCCGGAGGCCCAGCCGAAGGCCAGTCAGTTCTCGAAGCCCCTCCTCGGCTAATATCGCCTCGCTCATTCCCTGCTGCTCGCCCGTCCGCACCATCGGGCGTTTTTCATGAAGGGTTTGCGTCTTGTGAAGGGTTAGTGGCGTGGTAGCGCGTCAACCCTTCCTGATCATGGACCTGGGCGGCAGCGCTGGCGCCTTTGAGGCCGGTGATGTTAGCTCCTGGCCGTCCTGCGGCCGCTGCCGGTGTTCCCTCGGATGCCGGTCTTCGGCGACCAGGATCCGCGTTACCCGCCGAGCGGCGCGGGGACGGGGACGTCGAGGCTGGTGGCGATCTCGGTCAGCTCGCGCCAGACCTTGGGGCCGAGGGGGATGCCGGAGGCGGCGCGCTCGGCGTGGCTGCGCCGGCCGCGCTCGCCGGGTATGAGAATCTCGGCGGTGCCGTCGGCGGCCGGCAGTGACTTGATGGCATCGACCGTGTCGTCGATCGTGGCGGTGAATTCATCGAGCGGGAGGAACGCGGCGACGTCGACGGCGAGCAGGAACGCGTTCTGCCGGTGCCGCCTGCCTTCCTTGCCGCCGGAGTGGTACGCGGGGACGATCGGGTTGGCGGCCAGGCCGCTCGCCAGCATCTCGAATACCAGTGACATGCCGGCGCCTTTGGCGCCGCCGACCGGGGTGGGCACCTTGGCGAGGGCCGGGTCGGTCGTGGGCTCGCCGTCGGCGGTGAGGGCAACGCCGGGCGGTAGTTCCTTGCCCGCGGCCTTGAGCTGCGCGATCCGGCCGAGCGCCATGACCGCGGTGGCCATGTCGAGCAGTACGACCTCATGCTTGCCGGCCGGCACGGCGACCGACAGCGGGCTGGTGGCGACGGCGGCCCCCTTGGCTCCCGCGTAGGCCATGTTCGGCACGCCGGCCACGACGCCGATCGCGGCGTACCCGGCCTGGGCGATCTTGCTGGTGTAGTAGCCGATCGCACCGGTGTGCACGGTGCCGCGAACCGTTGCCCAGCCGATGCCGGCCTCGCGGGCGCGGGCGATGGCCTCGTCGGCCGCGAGGGTGAGCGCGACCGGGCCGGGCGCGGCGTGCGCGTCGACGATGGCGATCGCGGGGCGCGGCCGCTCGACGGTGACGGCGGCGTCGGCGACCGACTCGCCCTTGTCGAACAGTTCTGTGTACCGGGGGACGCGGGACACGCCGTGCGAGTCGATGCCCCGCAGGTTGGCCCACACCAGCGCGTCCGCGACGCATCCGGCGTCGGCGTCGCTCGCGCCGCGCGCCTTGAAGATCCCGGCGACGAGCGCCTTCAGGTCGCCGGCGGAGACGAGCACCTTGGCGGGCTTGGCGGGTGTGGGGGTTTCGTTGGACATGGGGTACTCGCTCCTAGCGGGTCAGGTGGACGTTGACGACGGAGGTCTGGCCGGCCCGGACGCAGGCGATGGCCTTCTCGAGCGTCGGTGCCAGTTCCGGGGTTGTCGTCACGGTGAAGCCGGCGGCGCCGCAGGCCGCGGCGACCGCCGCCGCGTCGGGCTGGGCGGACAGGTCGACGCCGTAGCCGCTCTTGGTGGTGACGTAGGTTCCCTCGGGGTAGGCCCGGGTCAGGTTGAACCGCATCGACAGGTACTTCTTGTTGTTGAAGATCACTACGAGCAGCGGCAGGCCGTACTGGGCGGACGCCATAATCCCCGGTGGAACCGGGTTGTACAGCCAGGTACCGTCGCCCACGGGCTGCACAACCAGCCGGCCGCCCGAGGCGAGCTTCACGCCGAGCGCGACGCCGAGGCCCTGCCCGAGCCCGCCCTGGACGTAGCTGTACCGGCCGGGCGTGCCTGCCATCAGGTGCCTGGTGATGACCCGGCTGTGCGTAATGGTCTCGTCGACCACAAGCGCGTCGTCGCCGATCAGCTCGCGCAGCGTGGCCGCGACGGCCACGGGGTCGACCGGCCCCTCCGTCGTGGCCAGCGCTTTCTGCTCCGCGGCGACTCGCCCGGCCTCGCTCTTGGCGAAGGCGGTCGCCAGCTCCGTCCGCCTGGCCTCGATGGCGCCCTGGTCGAGCTCAGCGGCCCGCAGTCCGGCGATGATCGCGCGCAGCGTCGGCGCCGCCGCGCCGCCGACGTAGTGGTCGGCGGTGAGCACCTGGTAGGCCATGTGCGGCCGGTGCGCCACCTCGTCGATGACGAGCACCGTGGCATCCCCCGGCTTGCGGCTCGGCGGGTACCACGGAGACCGGCACCCGACGAGCACCACCAGGTCCGCCGCGGCCGCCAGCGGCCCGAGCTCCCCTCCCGCGTGCAGTGGGTTTCCTCGCGGGAAGTTAGAGCTGACCGCCGACTGCGGCTCGACCACCGGGATGGCAAGCAACTCGGTCAGCTCCACCAGCGCAGCGAATGCCTCGGGGTCCCGCCCCGCCGTTTCTACCGCGAGCACGGGCCGCCGCGCGGAGGCGAGCAGCCGCACCGCCACCGCCACGTCCTCGGCCACCGCGACCGTCCCATTGACCCGGGAGAGCGGCGCGGGAGACACCCCGGCTGGCGTCCACGGCGCCAAAAGCACCTCAACCGGCGTATTCACGTAAACGGGCCCCGCCGGCGCCTGCGCCGCCAGCTCCCCCGCCCGCTTGAGCATCCCGTAGAGCGCCGACACGTCGGCGGCCGCATTGGCCCACTTGGTAAACGGCGCCGCGATGGCCTGCGGCCCCCCGACCACCGACAGGTTCCGGTACCACTGCGACCCAGGATCAGGACCCGCGGCATCCCCGTAACCGGTCGACTCTCCGGAGCAGATAACCATGGGCGCCCCGGTCAGCAGGGCCCCGTGAATAGCGTTGGCCCCCTGCAGCAGCCCGGCGGCGGCATGCAGCAGCACCAGCTGAGCCCGCCCGGTAACGCTCGCGTACCCAGTTGCCATAGCGACGGCGAGCGTCTCGTGGGCCAGGTCAAGATACCGAGGCCCGCCAGACGGGACCTCACCAGCCAAGGCGGCAGCGGCGTCAGCCGCGTCCCGTCGAGCCAGCGCCTCCCAGACCGGCGCCCACTCCGACCCCGCCGAGGAGAAGATGTAATCAGCGCCGATATCCGCGGCAGCCTGCAGGACCGCGTCCCCGCCATCCAAGCGACTCATAGCGTCCTAACTCCTAACTCCGGCTCCGTCCGTCCCGTGGGGGGAGGAAGTGGGGTGATGGGGTGTTCTCAGCGCGCCTTCGGGACTGCCCGATTGGTCTTCATCGGGCCGGCCCGGCGAGCGCGCGTGGGCACCCCTCGCCCCGCGACCGCCACCAGCTCAGCGACCTCTGCCACAGCCTGCCTAGGAAGCCTCGACCGGGATCGGCCAGCCGAGGCACTCAGAGATCCCGCGCCCCATGATCCACTCAAGCTCCTCCGCCGAGAACGGGAAGTGCTTGGTGAACTGCTCGACGGCGTCGGTGTAGGTGATCCCGTGCTCGAGTAGCCGGGTCAGGTCGGTGCCCCAGAAGCACCGCTCCGGCCCCATCTTGTCCACCATCTCCCGCACGTACTTGGCGATGTTCAGGTTCGGGAACGGCTGCGTGGAGTACCCAGGGATGGCCGACACCTTCACGTAGATGTTCGGATGCGGGTACAGGTCGGCGGTCTCCTGCACCCAGTAGCCGATCGAGTCGTCAACGCAGCGGGCCATGATGCCCATGTGGTCGATGATGATCTTCAGGCCGGGGTGGCGGTCGGCGATCTGGCCGAGCTCGGCCTTCCAGATCGGCGCGTGCACCATGGTGACCAGGCCGAGTTCCTCGGCGAGCGGCCAGTACCAGTCGTTGGTGCCGTCGATCATCCAGTTGCGGTCCTGTGGCCGGTGGAAGGTCAGCCGGGTGCCCTTGACGTGCGGGCTGCGTGCGAACTCGCGCATCAGCGCCGCGCCCTCGACCGGTTTGTTCTGCGGGATGCGGGCCATGATGCCGAAGCGGCCCGGGTGGGCCTCGCACGCCTCGAGGGCGTAGTCGATCCGGTCGCCCTCCCAGGACGGCGGGACAATGAGCACCCGGTCGACCCCGGCCTCGTCCATCAGGTCGATGCACTCCTGGTAGGTGAAGGCGGCCTCGCGGTGCCCGTTGAGCCGCATGCGCTCGCGAGCGCCAGGGATCCAAGGGCGGTCCGGGGTCTCTTCTTTCCAGATGTGGACCTGGGTATCGACAATGAACACAGAGGGTTACCTTTCTTCGTTCCTGAGCGGAAGCTCGAGTTCGCCGATGATGTGCTCGGCGATCGCCATCGAGGCCGTGGCCGCCGGCGACGGGGCGTTGCGTATCGAGGTGACCGGACCGACCCGGCTGATCCGGAAGTCGTCGACCAGCGCCCCGTCGCAGTCGACGGCCTGGGCCCGCACCCCGGCGGGCGCGCTGGTCACGTCGGCGAGCGTGATCCAGGGCAGGTAGGTCCTTGCCTCGGCCAGGTAGGCGCGCCTGACGAGCGACCCGCGGTACTCCCGCACGCCGGTCAGCCAGTGCTTGCGGGCGAGCCGCCAGAACGCGCCTGACCGGCCGAGCCTGGCCAGGTCGGCCAGGTTGACGTCGGTGCGCCGGTAGCCCTCGCGGGCCAGCGCGAGTACCGCGTTCGGCCCGAGGTCCGCGGTCCCGTCCACGCGCGGCGTCAGGTGCACGCCGAGGAACGGGTACCTGGGGTCGGGCACCGGGTAGATCATCCGCTTGACCCGCGTGGCGGCCTGCGGGGTCAGCCGGAGGTACTCGCCGCGGAACGGGACGATCTCCGGCGCGCGGCTGTCCCCGATGGCGGCGGCGAGCAGGTCGGCCTGCAGGCCGGCGCAGATGACGAGCCTGCCGAAGGTGAAGGACCGGCCGGGCGTGTCCGCCTCGACCGCGTCGCCCCGCACCCGCAGCCCGGTCACCGGGGTGCCCAGCAGGACCTGGCCGCCGGCGGCGGTGACGTCCGCGGCGAAGGACCGGGCGATCGCCGGGTAGTCGACGATCGCGGTGGACGGCGACAGCAGCGCGGCGACGCCGGCCACGTCCGGCTCGAACTCGCGCAGCTCGGCGGTGTCCAGCCAGGTGAGGCCGGGCACCTGGTTGAGCTTGGAACGCCGCTCGAGCTCGCGGAGCTTGACCACCTCGCCTTCGTCGCGGGCCACGACGAGCTTGCCGAGCTCGGAATAGGGCAGGCCCTTGTCCGTGCAGTAGGCCTTGAGCAGGCCCACGCCCCGCCGGGTCAGCCGTGCCTTGGCGGACCCGGGCGCGTAGTAGATGCCCGCGTGCACCACCCCGGAGTTGTGCCCCGTCTGGTGCCTGGCGACCTCGGCCTCCTTCTCGAAGACCGTCACGGCCACTCCCGACGCCGCGAGCTGGCGCGCGACCGCGAGTCCGACGATGCCGGCCCCGATGATGCCGACCGAGCCCGTCCCGGCGGCGTCCCCGGCTACCACGCGAACCGCACGGCGGAGGTCTTGATCCTGGTGTAGAAGCGGAGACCCGGGGCGCCCTGCTCCTTGAAGGCGGAGCCTGACTCGCGGAACCCGCCGAACGGGTGGTGCACGTCCCAGCCGGCGGTCGGCAGGTTCACCGCCACCTGTCCGGCCTCGGCCAGCTCGATGAACGTGTTGGCGGCGGTGAGCGACGTGGTGAACACCGCGGCGGCCAGGCCGTAGACGGTGTCGTTGGCCAGCCGCACCGCGTCATCGAATCCGTCGGCGGTGGTGACCGCGAGCACCGGCCCGAACACCTCGTCTCGCCAGAGCGACTGCCCGGGCGTCACCGAGATGAGGGTCGGCTCCACGTAGCAGCCGTGGGAAAGCGCCTCAGCAGAGGGGCGACCGCCGCCGGCGACAACCACGGCGCCCTCGCCGCGCGCCCGCTCGATGTGCCCGAGCACCCCGTCGCGGTGCGCCGCGTACGACAGCGGCCCCATGGTGGTCGCCGGGTCGAGGCCGGGCCCGACCACGATCCCGGCCAGCCGCTCGCGCAGCCGCGCCGTGAACTCCCCCGCCACCGGGGAATCCACGATCAGCCGGCTGGTCGCGGTGCAGCGCTGGCCTGCCTGGGCGAATGCCGCGCTGGCGACGGTGGCCGCGGCCATGTCGAGGTCGGCGTCCGCGAGCACGACGGACACGTTCTTCCCGCCGAGCTCGGCCTGCAGCCGCACATTACGGTCGGCGAGGACCCGGCGCAGGTAGGCGCCGACGTCGTTGGACCCCGTGAACGTCACCGCATCGGGTGAGGCGAGCAGGGCGCCGGATATCTCGCTGTTCCGTCCGGTGATCACCTGGACCACGCCGTCGGGCAGGCCGGCCTCAAGGAGGAGCCCGGCGGCCCAGATGGCGATCCCCGGGGTCTGCGAGGCGGCCTTGAGCACCACCGCGTTGCCCGCGATGAGCGCGGGGCCGAGCTTGCGGGCGGGAGTGATCAGCGGGTCGTTCCACGGGCAGATCGCCAGCACCACGCCGACCGGCTCGACCCGGACCGAGGTGGCGGTGCCCGGCCGCGCGTCGGCGAGCAGCTCGCCCCATGGCTGGCGGGCGTATGAGGCGTAGTAGTCAAGGAAGTCGGCCGTCTTCGTCACCTCGACGCGAGCCTCGGCGAGCGTCTTGCCGTTCTCCCGCACCAGGGTGACGGCGCCGTCCTCGGCCCGGGCCCGCATCAGGCCGGCGGCCCGGGCGAGCACCGCGGCCCGGTCGAGCGGGTTGACCCGCCGCCACGCCTCGAACGCGACCCGGGCCCGGGCGTAAGCCGCGGCTACCTCCGCCGCCGTCATCGCGGGCACTTCCGCGACAACGGAACGCACGTCGGCCGGGTCCCTGACTTCCAGCATCGAGCCTCAGCTTCCCCATAGAACACTTCGAGTACATGACGTCGCAGCGCCCCGCTCCCGGCGACCGCAGGATGCGGCCGCGCGGGCATGGGGCGGCCCCGCCCGTTCAGACGCGGCGCTGGTCATCCTAGGAATCGCCGCGAGCGAGGTCAGCAGCTTGCGCCGCAACCTTAGATGTACGGCGTGACGATTCCGCCCGGCGGGTGAACCAGGACACAGTGTTCTCGCATGGGGCATGCGTCCCCACGCCCCATGGCGGGCAGCCCCGATGCCGGCCACGACGCCGGGTCCGGCCTGCCGCACGGACCGTATCCCCATAAAGCCCTTGTACCCTCGGCGGTCACGGTCCCAGGGGACGCCAGCGCAGAAAGAGGTCGCATGGATTTCGTGGTCATCGCACAGTACCGCGCTCGCGAAGGCGAGGCGGAGCGCGTCGCGGAGGCCCTGCGTAACATGGTGGTGCCCACCCGCGCGGAGCCGGGCAACCTGGACTACCAGGTGTTTCGCGACCCCAAGGACCCGTCGCTGTTCGTGCTTTACGAGCGCTACGCCGGCGAGGACGCCTTCGAGGCGCACCGCGCGAGCCCGCATTTCGGCACCTGGCTGGCCGGAACCGTGCTGCCCGCGCTGGCCGACCGCGTGCGGCTCGACCTGGTCCCGATGGAGCACTGGCAGGGCTGACCGCACCTCGCCGGGGACCTCAGCTCGCGGATGGCGAAGCCTAAGCGTTCGCCAAGCGGAGCGAGTAACCGAGTAGAAAACAAACGTTCACGCACCGACGTGATCGGTGGGATGGAGGAATAAATCGCAATGACGCATAAGTGGAAGCGCTGGGTCGCGCCCGGCGCGGCGCTCACCGCCGCGGCCGTCCTGGCGGCGTGCAGTTCAAGCACTAGCAGCTCAAGCTCGAGCGGCACGGCCGCCCCGGCCAGCTCCTCGTCGTCGGCCACCGCCTCGGCGGCCAGCTCGACGGCCGCCGGGGTGGCGAAGGCACAGCAGATGGTCACCCAGCTTGAGGCCACCACGAGCACCTACCCGGTTCCGACGGCCAGCATCTCGGGCGTGTCCGCGCTCAAGGGCAAGACCGTCTACTACGTTCCGCTCATCTCGTTCATCCCCGGCTTCGTCGTCACCGCGGCGACGATGAAGGTCGCGCTCGCCAAGGTGGGCATGAACCTGCAGGTCTGCAACGGCCAGGGCCAGCCGAGCGCGGTCGCCGCGTGCGTGCAGCAGGCGACGGGCGCCGGCGCGGCCGGCATCATCACCGACGCGATCCCGTACGGCATGGCGGAGAACGCGCTCAACGCGGCCAAGGCCAAGGGCATCCCGATCATCATCACCGACCAGATCCCGCCGTCGGGCAGCGCCGCCAACGACGACTCGGTGACCTACGTGCCCGGCGTGGTCGACCAGCCGAGCCAGGTCGCCTGGTGGATCATCGCCAACTCCGGCGGCAAGGCCAACGCGATCCTCGCACAGGAGTCCGACTCCCCGTCCTCGATCGCTTACGTGCAGGACTCGCTTTCCATTTACAAGCAGTACTGCCCGGACTGCACGGTCGCGGTGAAGAGCATCACCGCGACGACCAACTCACAGCTTGCGTCCGACACCAGCTCGAACCTGCTGTCCAACCCGAACGCGACGTACTACTACACCGAGTTCGAGGACAGCCTTGACCCGACGGTCCAGGGCATACAGCAGTCCAACAAGACCAGCGTCGCGCTGTCGGTGGCGGGCGGCACGGTGGACGGCCTCGGCCGGCTCAAGAGCGGCTCCGTGGTCAAGGCCGTGGTGACGGTCGACCAGGCCTACGCCGGGTGGGCGCTGACCGACGAGATCCTGCGCATGGCCACCAAGGCCGCGCCGGTGACCGAGACGTTCCCGTCCCGCCTGTTCACCTCGGACAACATCGGCAGCATCCAGGTCACGGCCGCGGCCCAGTCCTCCGGTGCCTGGTTCGGCGACACGTCCTACGAGAGCGACTTCGCGAAGCTCTGGGGCGTCTGAGTTACCCTTGTGCGCCCGGTGGCGGTTTGTCCGCCACCGGGCCATGAGGATGCTTTCGCAGGACTATCGCAGGAAGGAACACTCGTGAGCGTCTCGCAGGCCGAAGCGGCGGGCAGCGGGTACCACCGCCTTGAGGTGGCCTCCGTCTCCAAGACCTTCGGGTCGGCCCGGGTGCTCCGCGATATCGGGCTGCGCATCGCTCCAGGAGAGCTGCACGGCCTTGTCGGCCAGAACGGCTGCGGCAAGTCCACCCTGGTCAAGATCCTCACCGGGATATACACGCCCGATCGCGGCGGTGCCCTCACGGTGGACGGCCGGCCCCTCGCGCTGCCGGTCCGCCCGTTGGAGGCGCGCGCCGCCGGGCTGTCGGTGGTGCACCAGAACCTTGGCTTGGTCAACGACAGGACCGTGTGGGAGAACGTCCGGCTCGGCCGGTTCAAGGCCGCCGGTCGGCTCTCCCGGCGGATCGACGGCAAGGCCGAGCGCGCGGCCGTCGAGGCGGTGTTCGACCGGCTCGGCGCGCACGTCGGCGTCAACGAGCGGGTCGGCGAGCTCTCCGCCGAGGACCGGGCGGCGGTCGCGATCGCCCGCGCGATGCAGGACCATGAGCCGGGCGGCGGGCTGATCATCTTCGACGAGTCGACCCGGGCGATGGGCAAGGAAGCGCGGGGCCGGTTCTTCGCCCTGGTCAGGTCGGTCATCGACGGCGGCGCCTCGGTGCTGATGATCTCCCACCAGCTTGAGGAGGTCGTCGAGGTAACCGACCGGGTCACCGTGCTGCGCGACGGGAGTGTGGTCGAGACCGGAATCCCCACCAAGGAGACCGACGAGGCGGGCCTCACCCGGCTGATGCTCGGCCGGCACCTGGTGACGCACAACCGCGTGGACAGCCACGCGCGGGCCGAGATCGCGGCCCAGGTACGGGACCTGACGGTCCGCTCCGTCACCGGCTTCGACCTCGACATCAAGAAGGGCGAGATCGTCGGGCTGACCGGCCTGGTCGGCTCGGGCGCGGTCGCGGTCGCGGAGGCGGTCGGCGGCGCGCGGGCGGCGCGAGCGGGCACGCTGACCATGGACGGGACGCAGCTCAGCCTCAAGCCCAAGCGGGGCTCGAACGAGGAATTCATCCGGGCGGGCGTCGCCTTCGTGGCCGAGCGCCGCCTGGAGCAAGGCCTGGCCGGGGAGCTTTCCGTCACCCAGAACCTGACCTTGCCCCGGGTCCGCAGCCGCGGCGGCCGGCTGAGCATCGGCGGCGGCTGGCAGGCGCAGGAGACGGCCGCCATGATCAAGAAGCTGGACATCAAGCCGCCGAACCCGAACCAGCTCGTCGGCACCCTGTCCGGCGGCAACCAGCAGAAGGTGCTGCTGGGCAAGTGGCTCGCCGGCCAGCCGCGGCTGCTGGTGCTGCACGAGCCCACTCAGGCGGTGGACGTGGGCGCCAGGCACGACATCATCGACGCGATCCGCGAGGCCGCGGCCGGCGGCTGCGGCGTGCTCATCGCCTCCGTGGACGCCGCCGACCTCGCGGTCATCTGCGACCGCGTGCTGGTGCTCCGCGACGGCCAGGTCACCGCGGAGCTGGCCGGCGACCTGACCCAGGACGACATCATTCACGCCATGTTCGGCGGGCCGGGCCAGCCCGGCGCCGCGGGTAGCCAGGCGACGGCGTGGCCGCCGGTAGCAGGCTCGGAACTCAACTCGAAAGGGGTGGCCCGCTGATGGACGCCCGGAACAGAGGCCGCGACGTCGCGGTGGCCGCCCCGGACACCCCGCCGGGCCCCCCCGGCCCCCCCGCGCGGGGGCGCGGGGGGCGGGCGGGCCGGGCGCTAGGGCCGCGGTGAGGCCAACGCGGGGGGGGGGGGGGGGGGGGGGCGCGCGGGTGGGGCACCGAGTCCAGCCTCTTCCCGCACGTCGGCACCTTCCAGACGATTTTCGGCTCGCAGCAGCCGCTGGTCTTCATGACCATGGCGCTGATGTGCACCATCGTCGTGGGCGAGTTCGTTGACCTGTCGGTGCCCGCGGTGTTCGGCTTCGGTGCGACGATCCTCCCTGTGCTCGTGGTCAACCACGGCTGGAACGTGTGGCCGGCGTCGATCGTGGCCGTGTTCGGCTGCGTCGTCGTCGGCGCGGTCAACGGCTACCTCGTGGTGAAGGTGGGCGTGAACACCATCGTGGTCACGCTCGGCATGTCGACGCTCATCGAGGGCATCTCGCTGTGGATGTCCGACCTGAACACGATCAGCGGCATGCCGTCGGGCTTCCAGAAGATCGCCCTGTTCGACGTCGGGGGCCTGCCGGTCTCCTTCTATTACGGCGTGATCCTCGTCCTCGGCTTCGGCTACCTGCTCGCGTTCACCCCGCTCGGCCGGCACATGCGGTTCACCGGCGCCAGCCGCGAGGTCAGCCGGCTGTCCGGCGTCCGGGTCGACCGGATCAGGTTCGGCTCGTTCGTCTTCGCCGGCCTGCTGTCCGGTGTCGGCTCGGTCATCGCGGTGGCCGCCATCGGCGGCTACAACGCGACCACCTCGGACAGCTACCTGCTGCCGGTGTTCGCCGCGGTCTTCCTCAGCACCGCGATCTTCGAGCCCGGCCGGTTCAACCCGCTCGGCACCCTGGTCGGCATCTACTTCCTCGAGACGGGCATCCTCGGCCTTCAGCTGCGCGGCCTGCAGAGCTGGGTCTCCCAGGTCTTCTACGGCGGCATCCTGGTGATCGCGGTGACGATCTCCACCCTGCTGCACCGCCGCGCCACTTGAGCGGCGCGTTCCGCAAATCCAGAACGAATGCGTTCTCACCCGGTCACCCAATGACCGCCTGCCCCGGGTTACAGCGGCTAGCAACCAACCTAAGCCGCCTTTTTTCAACAATTCCAGGGTCTTTTTTGTCAGCAATCCCTCGCCGCCTCCCAATAGCTCTGAATACCTTCTGGGAGGCACAGGGATGCGCAGACGTGAACGCTAAGGCTTCCTCCCGCGCATTTCGCCCGGACGTATAACTCATGCATTCCCGATATTTCGCGGGGACATCAGTGATGGAGGCCTGAAGCGATGAAGCTGAGAAACAACCGGTGGCTGGCGGCTTGCGCGGTCGCCGCCACCGCCTCTATAGCGGTCGCCGGATGCAGTTCAGGAAGTTCCGACAGCGGCACCGTGTCCGGCGGGTCAACCGCTACCTCAACCGCCGCCTCGAGCGCCAGCGCGACCGGGAGCGGGAACGCCGGCGGCACGTTCACCGTGACCGCAGGTGTGCTGCACGCCTTTACCGGCCAGAACGCCTTCTTCGGGCTGAACGCGCAGAACGCCTGCAAGGCGGCGGCGCTCAACATCAACGCGGCCGGCGGGATCCTGGGCAACCCGCTCACCTGCACCGACTTCGACACGAAGGGCGACCCGGCGGACGCCGTCCCGGTCACCAACCGCATGCTGGTCTCGGCGTCGCACCTGGTGATGGTCGTCGGCCCGGACGGCAGCGACATCCCCTCGGTCCTTCCCGTCCTTGAGCAGGCGAAGGTGCCCGAGATGAACACCGTCGGCGACCCCCGCTACGACACCCAGACCTCGCCGGACTTCTGGCGGCTGACGCCCAGCGACTCCACCCAGGCGCCCGCCCTCGCCTACTACACCCACCAGCGCGGCTTCACCAAGATCGCCGAGGTGTTCACCAGCGACCTGTCCGCGACGACCACCACCCAGCCGTTCCAGGCCAGCTTCGCCAAGCTCGGCGGGACGATCGTCAAGGCGGTAACGATCACCCCGGACACCTCCTCCTACCAGACCGAGGTGGCCGCCGTTCTGGCCGCGCACCCGCAGGCCATCGTGGGCGAGATGGACTCGCAGACGGCCGCGACGTTCCTGTCCGAGATGCGGCAGCAGAACGGCTCGATGATCCCGGTCATCATGACTCAGCGCGCCATCCAGGGCGACTGGGAACCCGCGGTCGGCCCGGCCATCGGCGTCCCGAGCCTCGCTCAGTACGTGACCGCGATCGCCCCGGCACTCCAGTCGTCGGGCGTGGCGTTCACCTCCTTCTCCAGCGCGATGACCGCGGTCAAGGCCAACCCGTTCCAGGCGAAGAACCCGTTCGTGGCGGCCACCTACGACGGGGTCACGGCCTTCGCGCTGGCCATGGAGGCCGCTAAGTCCACCGACCCGTCCGTCTACACCGGCTACGTGTCCAAGGTCACCACGCCCGGCGGCAGCGCCGTGGTGGTGTCCACGTACGCGGAGGGCGTCGCCGCGCTGAAGGCCGGCAAGACCATCGACTACGTGGGCGCCGCGGGCGCGATGGTGTTCAACCCGAACAACACCGCCAACCGCCCTTACGCCGCGTGGACCTACAACGCCGACAAGCACAACTGGATCATGGGCGCCAACCTTCCGGCGAATGCGGGCATGTAGTGAGCCAAATCGTCCTCAGCCTCGGCTTCGGACTGGTGACCGCGTCCATCCTCGCGCTGGGCGCGGTCGGCTTCACGCTCCAGTTCGGTGTCACCAACCTGTTCAACCTCGCCTTCGGCGAGAACATGACAGTCGCCATGTTCGTCGCCTACCTCGCCATGGTCACCCTGCACTGGAACATGTGGTGGGCGATGCTGGCCGGCGGGGTCGCGGGCTCGGTGCTGTCCCTTGGCCTGAGCCGCCTGATCTACCTGCCGTTCCTGCGCCGTGGCACGTCGCAGTTCGCGATGGTGATGGTGACCGTCGCGGTCTCCTTCATCATCAAGAACGTCCTGCAGATGTTCAGCAACGGCACCTATTACAGCTACCAGCTGCCGCCCGAGCCGTCGATCCGCGTCCTCGGCATGGTCTTCGACCAGCGCCAGCTTGTCATCATGGGGCTCGCCGTCGTTGCGCTGCTCGGGCTGCACCTGATGTTCAAGTACACCCGGCTCGGCAAGGCGATGCGGGCCACCTCCGACAACGGGCCGCTCGCCCGTTCCGTGGGCATACCGACGATAAGGATCATCAGCGCGGTATGGCTGATCTCCGGCCTGCTCGCCGGGCTCGCCGGGGTCGGACTCGCCATCGACCTCGGCTCGTTCCAGTCCACCACGGGCGGCAGTTACCTGATGCTGATCGTCGCCGCGGCGGTCTTCGGCAGCGTCGGCGAGCCGTACGGCGCGATGGCCGGCGCCCTAGTCATCGGCATCGTCAGCGAAGTGGCGGCCAACTACAATCCGCAGCTCAAGGACGTGGTCGCGTTCGCGATCCTGGTCCTGGTCCTGCTGCTGCGGCCGGAGGGCCTGCGGGCCGGCCGGGTCCAGATGCGCGCGGAGGGCGCCGTATGAGCTCGGCGGTGAGCAGCTACATCGCGACGCTCCTGGTCTACCTGGGCGTCAACGGGATCGCCTGCTGGGCGCTGAACCTGCAGTTCGGCGTCGGCGGCGTGATGAACTTCGCGTTCATCATCTACCAGGCGCTCGGCGCCTACATCACCGCGGTGCTGACCCTCCCGTCGGCTAAGACACTGGCGGACGAGACCTACATCCTCGGCTGGCACCTGCCCTGGCCGCTGCCGCTCGCCGGGGCGGCTGTCGCCGGAGCGCTGCTCGCGCTCGCGGTCGGCTCGTTCGCTCTGCGCCCACGGCGCCGGGACTTCCAGGCGACGGTGATGCTTGTCGTCTCGATCATCGCCGCCACCCTGGTCTCTACGGAGCAGGGCTGGTTCAACGGTAACCAGGGGCTGTTCGCCATCCCGCAGCCGTTCGTCACCACCCTCGGGCTGAGCATCGCCGGCTACGACTGGTTCTTCGTCGGCGTCGCCGCGGCGTTCGCGGCCGGAGTCTGGTTCCTAGCCGCCCGCTTCGCCAGCGCCCCCTGGGGCAGGCGGCTGCGGGCGATGCGGGAGAACGCCGACGCGATTGAGTCACTCGGCACCAACACGCGCAGGGAATCGCTGAAGGTGTACGTCATCGGCGGCGCGATCGGCGCGGTCAGCGGCGGCCTGCTGGTGGAGTTCATCGCCGCCTGGTCGCCCGCGGCGTGGGGGACCGGCGAGACGTTCATCTACTTCGTCGCGATCATCGTCGGCGGGCTCGGGAACAGCTTCGGCTCCCTCTTCGGCGCCTTCCTCGTCCTCGGGGTCTTCCTCGAGCTGCCGACGTTCCTGCCGCAGATGTCCAACGCCAACATCGAGGAGTCGCTTCAGTCGGCGTTCATCGGCGTGCTGATCCTGGTGTTCCTCTGGTAGCGGCCGCAGGGCATCTTCCCCGAGCGCAGGCGCAAGCTCTCCGGGCTGCTGTCAACGGCCGACCGTGAGTCGGCCCGGGGGTCGGCCCCCCAGCCCGTGGATGCGG
>VFSW01006917.1_pt1 | contig 16583 bp, 12 predicted proteins | sample 5358111 | NCBI WGS metagenome assembly VFSW01 (sample SAMN11554181, study PRJNA540505) | mine drainage metagenome | isolation source: sediment from site ElyBrook_90M | place: USA: Ely Copper Mine, Vershire, VT | collected 2017
CCCTCGCGAAACAGTTCGGCCGTTTCAGGTTCATAGCATTCGGGGTGATGCTCGAATATTTCCGTCGCCGAGATCGCCATCGGTGAATCCAGAAACACCTGCGTTGTGCGGGACAGCTTGCCCTGCTCTACGCCTTCCCTCAGGAAATACAGGATTTCCTGCGCTCTTTCCAGCGCAAAGGTGGGGATCACAACATTGCCGCCGCGCCTGAACGTATTCGTGACGGCTTCATAAAATTCATCCACAGAAGGTTGAAATGGTTTGTGCAATCGATCGCCGTAGGTGGTTTCCATCACGACGACATCGGCCTTGGCGGGCGTAACGGGATTGCGTAAAAGAGGGCGACCGGTATTGCCAAGATCGCCCGAAAAAAGCACGCTGCGCTTCTGTCCCTGTTCTTCGAGTTCCAGAAAAATGCTGGCCGATCCCAGAATATGGCCGGCATCCAGAAATATCGCGCGTATGCCAGGCGCAATGTCGACAGGCAGGTTATAGACCGCAGTGCGACCGAATAAATCCAGCGTATTGAATGCGTCCAGTATCGAATACAGCGGGGTGTCCGGCGCCGAGTGTCTGCGATGATGTGCTGATCTTAACGCCTGCTTCTGCGCTTCCTCCTCCTGGATGTGGGCCGCGTCCACCATCACCAGGCGCGACAGTTCGCGGGTGGCGGAGGTGGTGACGATTTCGCCGCGGAATCCGCGCTTGACGAGCAACGGGAGTCGCCCGCAATGATCAAGGTGAGCATGGGTGAGCAGCACGAAGTCTATTCGGGAGGGATCGAAACCGAACGGTTTGGCGTTGCCTTCTTCAACTTCACGTCCACCCTGATACAGACCGCAGTCGATCAGGATGCGGCGACCCGCGCATTCGATTAGATGACAGGATCCTGTGACCCCGAGATCCGCACCGTGAAAAGAGAGTTTCATGTCGGCATCCTTAACTGATTGTTGTTATTTTAAATAAACGATACCATTCGGCAATACTGTATATATAGTTTAAAAGCAGCTCGCGCATCAGTCGTTGTGATCGCGATGCTGGTCCTGACCTCTTTGCTGGTCTTGTTCCCGATTTGGCTCACGCGGGACATCACGGCCTTGTTGCACTTGCGGTCTTGACTGCGGAACAGGCATCACATTCTGCTGATATTGGATATTGGGTTGTCTGTAGCCTTCAGGCACTCGCTGCTCTTCTTCCCGCTTTTGTTGTCCTTGCGGTCTTGGTTGCGGGACAGGCATCACATTCTGCTGGTATTGTGGCTGAGTATCAGGCTGCCTGTAGCCTTCGGGCCTCTGTTGCTGAGGCTGAGCAGGCGCCTGATAGCGTTGTTGCACCGCCGGGTCATGCGGCTGGTAGCGGTAATGCTGCTGTTGCAGTTGCTGCTGTTGTTGCAGTTGTTGCGGATAGCGATCGCGTGAATATTGTCGCTGATAATTGGGTAGGGGCGCAGGCGCGGGGGCAGTGCGATAATCCCACAGATTCCAGCCTCGTCTGTGTTGTTCCCAATTGTCACCCCAGTGCTCACCCCAGTGCGGCGGCCCGTACGGCTGCCAGCCGATGAAGTATGACGGAGGCTGAATATAATATTGCACCGGGATGCGCAGGATAAACGCTGGCACTTGCTCGGGATTCACCGCCCACCATGGCCCGTTGTACCAGCTGCTCGTGTACCAGGTATCATACTGGTATACCCAGTACATGCCATCGTAGAAAAAAAAGTTTGCCTGTACTTGCGGTGCGTAATAGACCGGGTAGCCTGGAATCGGGACGAAGTCTGGATATGACGGCAGGTTGATTCCGATGTTTGCATTTGGAAGCCCGATACCGATGCCTATCTGGACATCGGCTGCAGCCACCGAGGTGAACAGCATTCCCAAAAAAAAGAGTGCATTGCGTACTTTCAGCATTTTTTAGCTCCTGTCATGACCGTTTATCAGGGAGGAATAAGAGCATGCAACTTACTACATTTCCTGATAAATTCATATGTGTCTGTGGCTATATGGGGCCGCGTGGTGGGATAGTCATTTTGTTTGGCATAACGCAAGTGCTCAGTGCATTTTTGATTTATCATCGAGAGCATGCTGGTTTGACGGAAGACTTGGGAGCATGACATGAAAATCATCCTGATCATTATTGTCGCCGCGCTGGCTATCGGTGCCGGCGTATATTGGCATCAAGAAAAGCCGCTGCAAACTGATCTGACGTTGCAGGGCAATGTGGACATCCGGCAGGTGGATCTGGCCTTCAATGCCAGTGGCCGTATTGAGAAAATTCTGGTACGCGAAGGCGATCGCGTGAAGGCGGGGCAGTTGCTGGCCGGCATTGATACCAAACGGTTGGAGTTGTCGCTGGCACAAATTCAGGCACAATCAAGCGCACAGCGCGATGTGCTGGCGCGTTTGCAGGCAGGCTCCCGCCCCGAGGAAATTCAACAGGCGCGCGCAACACGCGATGCGGCCCGTGCAACCATGAATGATGCCTCAGCCTATTATCAGCGCCAGATGAATCTGGCTGAACGCCGCTTCGTTTCGCGCCAGCAGGTCGATAGCGCCGGATTTGCACGCGACAGGGCAATAGCGCAGCTGAAAGCGGCAGAGGAAACGCTGCGCCTGGCTGAGCTGGGTCCCCGCAAGGAGGACATCGCGGCAGCAAAGGCTACTTTAAAATCAAGCGTAGCGGCCGAAGCTGTCACGCAGCGCGATATCCAGGAAGGGGAATTGCATGCGCCATCGGACGGGGTGATCGAAAACCGTATTCTTGAGCCTGGCGATATGGCGTCCCCCCAGAAAGCGGTGTTTACGCTGGCGCTGACCGATCCGGTCTGGGTGCGCGCCTATTTGCCCGAAGCGTATCTTGGTCGGGTGCCGGCAGGTGTTCGTGCCCTGGTGCATACTGACAGCCATCCTGACAAGGCTTACCGCGCCTATGTCGGTTATGTTTCTCCCAGCGCCGAGTTTACGCCCAAGTCGGTGGAAACCACGGAAATTCGCGCAAGCCTGGTCTATCAGGTGAGGGTGTTTGTCTGCGAGGGCGGTGAGGTATTGCGCCAGGGGATGCCGGCCACGGTGACGATACATCTTGACCAGCCAGCGCCGGCTGTTGCGGCAGATCCCTGCCGGGAATGAGCGTGTCCACTATCGCACCGATACTGGTGGCTGAAAATCTGGTCATGAGCTTCGGTCACACACCGGCGCTGGACAGCGTGAGCTTCTCTATCCGCCAGGGTGTGGTGACAGGATTGATCGGTCCCGATGGCGCGGGCAAGACGACACTGATGCGACTGGCTGCCGGGTTGCTGGTGCCCGATGCCGGCAGCATACACGCGCTTGGCATGGATTCAACGCGCGACTCGCTCAAGGTTCAGGCAGCCTTGGGCTATATGCCCCAGCGCTTCGGACTTTATGAAGACCTGACAGTACAGGAAAATCTTGATCTTTACGCCGACCTGCAAGGCGTGCCCGAATCTCAACGGCCGGAACGCTACGGAGAATTGATGCGCATGACTGGTCTTGCTGCTTTTACGAGCCGGTTGGCCGGGCGTCTGTCGGGGGGCATGAAGCAGAAACTGGGACTGGCCTGTACGTTGGTGCGTGCGCCCAGCCTGCTGTTGCTGGACGAACCCACCGTCGGGGTCGATCCTGTATCGCGACGCGAACTCTGGGTCATCATCAACCGCCTTGTGAAAGTGCAAGGCATGAGCGTGCTGATCTCCACCGCCTATCTGGACGAGGCAGAGCACTGCCACGATGTCATCCTGATGCACGAGGGGAAAATTTTGATGCAGGGTGCGCCGGTTGATTTGAGCTCGCCTATGCTGGGCAGAACCTGGGCCGTAAGCATTGCAGGCAGCAAGCTTCGCGATGTGCAGGCAGCGCTTTCGGGTCAGCCGGGAGTGGTGGATGCACAGGTACAGGGAGATCATGTTCGTCTGGTGACAGAGCAAGTAGTAACAGTCGATGCATTGACCCGATTGCCGGGACTTGCTGATGCCAGTATAGATGAAGTGACACCGCGTTTCGAGGATGGCTTCGTCGACCTGTTGCGCGCACGCACGGGCGCCGCGATACATGTCGGCATTTCCATCAACAGTTTATCAAAGGGCGCAGAGGGTACCGTCATCGAAGTGGCAGAGCTTAAACGCAGCTTCGGCGATTTCCAGGCGGTGGATGGGATCAGTTTTAAGGTGAATAGGGGCGAAATATTCGGTCTGCTGGGCGCCAATGGTGCCGGAAAATCCACGACATTCCGCATGCTCTGCGGCTTGTTGCCCGCAAGCTCCGGCACTCTCAGGGTAGCGGGAATGGACTTGCGCCATGCGGCCTCCACCGCAAGGGCACGCATCGGTTATATGTCGCAGAAATTTTCCCTCTATGGCAATCTGAGCGTGATGCAGAACCTGTTTTTTTTCGCCAGCGCATACGGGCTGTCAGGGAAGATGCGTGGGACGCGGACAAGCTGGGCGCTGACGGAATTCGAGCTGGAAAAATATGCCGATCAATTATCCGGCAATCTTTCATTGGGCTACAAGCAGCGCCTGGCGCTGGCCTGCGCGCTGATGCATCAACCGGATATACTGTTTCTGGATGAGCCTACCTCCGGCGTCGATCCGCTGGCCAGGCGCGAGTTCTGGCAGCGCATCAACCAGCTTGCCCGCAGCGGGGTGACGGTGATGATCACCACGCATTTCATGGAGGAGGCGGAGTATTGCGACCGCATTGCCATCATGGCCGCAGGCCGCATACTGATGCTTGATGAGCCAGCCCGCATCAAGGCCCAAGCCCGTACAGCCGGCAACCCGGCGCCCGGCATGGAGGATGCATTCATCCATCTTGTGGAAGGCCAGATCAGGGAGGAGGCATGAGCGATGCACTTCGCGGCGGCAGCGTGATGCGACTGAAGGGGCTGGTGCGCAAGGAGTTTTTTCAGATTGCGCGCGATCCCAGCAGCATCGCGATCGCTTTTTTGATGCCGCTTTTTCTGCTGGTGCTGTTTGGTTTCGGTGTCTCTCTGGACGCGGATCATCTGCCGATCGCGCTGGTGGCGGAACAGCCGACAGCAGATGCGGCGGATTTTTTGTCATCGATTGAGGGTAGTCATTACTTTGTGCCGCACCGCTTTCTTGCCATGGCGGATGCCGAGGAGGCGCTGCGGGAGGGGAGGGTGAATGCCATCGTGCATCTGCGCGCCGATTTTGCAACACAGCTGCGCCGCCCCGATGGTGCTGCCATCCAGCTGATCGTCAACGGCGTGGATGCCAACACGGCGCGTCTGACCCAGGGCTATGTTCAAGGCGTATGGGTGAATTGGCTGGCCCGGCGTGCCGCGAACCTGGGACAGACGATGGTCACCCCGGTGCAACTGGAAGAGCGGGTGTGGTACAACAGCGAGGTGAAGAGCCGCAACTTTCTAGTGCCCGGGCTGGTTGCAATCATCATGACGCTGATCGGCACGCTGCTCACAGCGTTGGTCATGGCACGCGAGTGGGAACGGGGAACGCTGGAAGCGCTGCTGGTCACGCCTGTCACCATGACCGAAATATTGCTGGGCAAGATCATCGCCTATTTCACGCTCGGCACCGGCGGCATGCTCTTGAGCGTTGCGCTGGCAGTGTGGCTGTTCGGCGTGCCGCTCAGGGGATCCTTCTGGTTACTGTGGGCTTGCGCCTCGCTTTTTCTGCTCGCGGCGCTGGGCATGGGGCTTGCCATCTCAACCGTTGCGCGCAATCAGTTCGTGGCGGGGCAGGTCGCCATCATCGGCACTTTTCTTCCCGCCTTCCTGCTCTCGGGTTTCATTTTCGACATCGACAGCATGCCGAAAGCGGTGCAGTTCATCACCCATCTTATCGTCGCGCGCTATTTTGTGTCCATCGTCCAGACCCTATTTATGGCGGGTAACGTGTGGGCGGTGGTGCTGCCTAATGTGCTTGCGCTGCTTGTGATGGCGACATTCTTCATGTTCATCACCTGGCGTAAATCAAAGAAGAGGCTGGAGTGATGCTCACACGCATGGTTGCATTGATCTACAAGGAATTCCTAGCATTGCTCAAGGACCCCAGAAGCCGCCTTGTGCTCATCGTGCCGCCGATGATACAGCTCCTGGTGTTCGGCTATGCGGCCACCTTCGATTTAAAGCACATCCCCTATGCGCTCTACAACGAGGACAGCGGCATCGCATCACGTGAACTGATCGCGGCCTTCGATGGCGCGCCGGCGTTCAAGCGTGTATACACCCTGCACGCCGAAGAGCAGATTGCGCCGATGGTGGACAGACGCGATGTGCTGCTGGTGATACACATCGGCCCGCGTTTCTCTGCGGATATTTTGTCGGGCCGCAGTGCACCCTTGCAGATCATCGTCGACGGGCGCAATTCAAACACCGCGATGATCGTGCTGAACTACGTGAGCGTCATCGTTGAACAGTACAACACGCAATGGATAAAGGATCACGGCCTGCAGGCGCCGCCTGCGAAACTTGCAACCCGCGCCTGGTTCAACCCCAATCTGGAAAGCCGCTGGTTCTTCATACCGGGGATCGTGGGCATGCTCACGCTGGTGACGACCATGCTGGTCACCGCGCTCACCGTGGCGCGAGAGCGCGAGCAGGGCACTTTTGACCAGTTGCTGGTCACCCCGCTGCGCCCCGGTGAGATCCTGCTGGGCAAAGCGCTGCCCGGTTTCATCATAGGCATCATTCAGGCATCCGTGATCCTGCTGATTGCAACCTTGTGGTTCAAGGTGCCCCTGCTGGGCAGTTTGCCGGCGCTGTACACGGGCTTGTCGCTGTTTCTGATTTCGGGCGTGGGGGCGGGGTTGCTCATCTCGTCGCTGGCGGTGACCCAGCAACAGGGCTTGCTGGGCGCATTCCTGTTCATGGTGCCTGCCGTGATCCTGTCTGGTTTTGCCACGCCGATCGCCAACATGCCGCCTCTGGTACAGACTGTCACGCTGATCGATCCGCTGCGTTATTTTCTGGTGATACTGCGCAAGGTATTTCTGGAGGGCGCGGGTTTCGATGTGCTGACAGCACAGCTCTGGCCCATGGCGGTCATCGGCTTGACCAGCCTGATTCTGGCCAGCTGGCTGTTCCGGCATCGTATGTATTAAGATTATTCCAGACTGACCGGTGCAGGACTTGCAGGATTGACAGGCGTTCGCACCAGAAAAAGCAAGGGCAGCATGACGATAAAGTTAATCGTGGCAAACCAGAAGCTGTCGATATAGCCGATGTTCTGCGCCTGATGCAGCACCGCCCGGGCGGCGAGCGCAATGCCTTGCGGGTCTTGCACACCGAAATGCAACGGTGCGAGATAGGCGTGCAACGCTTCACTATAAAGATTGATATCGCCTCGCAACAGACTCCATGCCTTTTCGGTGCTGCGTGAAAAATAAGTCGTGAGTATGGAAATGCCGAGCGCGGAACCTAATGCTCTGATCAGACTGTAGATGCCTGCGGCCTCGGCTGCAATCGCTTTGGGAAGCGTGGTAAAGGCCAGCGTCGAAATCGGCACGAAGATCAGCCCCATGCCCAAGCCTTGCAGCATCATCGGCAGGATCAAATCATGCGCAGTGATATCCCCTGTAAAGCGCGTCATCAGATAGTTTCCCGCAATGCTTGCCATAATCCCGACAAAGATGAAGATGCGCGGCTGTATCTTGCCTGCAAACTTGCCAACCACGATCATCACCAGGAATGAAGCCAGGCCCCGCGGCGCCATATACAAGCCGGCTTCAAAGGTCGGGTAGCCCAGGAAGTTTTGCAGAAATATTGAATTGAGCAGCATGCCGCCGAAAAAACCGATGCCGATTGTGGTCATGATCAGGCTGGCAAACAGAAAATTCCGATCGCGGAATATGCGCAGATCGAACAGCGGATGGTGCTTTCCCGTCAACGTATAGACGATAAAAAAAATCAGTGAGAGCACGGCAATCAACGTGGCGACGGCCAGCATTTGTGAGCTGAACCAGTCGTCCTGATTGCCGCGGTCGAGCACCAGTTGCAGCGCGCCTATCCCCAATGCCAGTGAAGAGAATCCCAGCCAGTCCATGCGCCGTTCGCGCACTACAGTATCCGGAACAAAGCGCATCGCGAGCAAAAAAGACAGGATGCCGACAGGCAGATTGATATAAAAGGTCCAGCGCCAGCTGACGACTTCGGTGAGCCAGCCACCCAGTGTGGGTCCCAGTATAGGTGCGACCATCACACCCATACTCCAGATCGCCATCGCCTTGCCGCGTTGCTCGCCCGGGAATACCTGCAACATGATGGACTGCGACAGGGGCACGAGGGATGCGCCGAATATACCCTGCATGAAGCGGAACAGCACCATCTGGGAGAGTGAGCCTGCCATGCCGCACAACGCGGATGTGATGACAAACCCCGCGATGCTGATGAGCAGATAGCGGCGTTGTCCCAGACGGTCTGTCAGATAACCGGTCAGCGGCATGAATATTGCGGATGCAATCAGGTAAGAAGTAAGCACCCAGCTGATGTTGTCTGGCGTGGCATCGAGCTGTCCTGCCATGTCGGGCAATGCGACATTGACGATGGTGGTGTCCAGCACCTGCATGATGGTGGCGGCCATCACCGCGATGCTGATCAGGAGCCGTTTGCTATCCATAAGATCACTTCAGGTGCACGGTCACGGTTGCCGTCGCCCCGATGCGCAGCACGCGATCCGTCGGTGCAATTTTGATGCGTACCGGCACGCGCTGCGTGATCTTGACCCAGTTGCCGGTGGCATTTTGCGGGGGCAGCAGCGAAAAGGCCGTGCCTGTCCCGCCGCTCAGGCTCTCCACTGTGCCTGTGAAGTGCTGCCCCGGATACATGTCAAATTCTATATCGACCTGTTGACCTTTACGTATGCCGGGCAACTCGGTCTCCTTGAAATTGGCATCGATATGGAAACTGTTTTTCTCGATCAGCGCAAAAAGCGGGGTAGCAATACCGACCATGGATCCTGCGGTGAGCGTAAGATTGCTGATCTGTCCATCCTGTGCAGCGACAACATGCGTGTGTTCAATATCAAGTTTTGCCTGGCTGATCGCGGCCCGTGCTTTCAATACGTCGCCGCGCTCTTCAATTTTTTCAGGCGCCGAATGTGCTTTGGACAATTTTGCATGTGATTCGGCCAGCGTGGCTTGCAGACTTTGCATGCGTGTATTCGCATCATCCAATGCCTGCTGGGAAAGAAAATGCCGGGCCATGAGTTCTTTATCCCTGGCATAGATGCTGCGCGCATTGGCAAGATCGCTTCCGCCCTGTTGAATTTGCGCCTCGGCAAGCTCAATGTCTGCCTGATCCTGACGTGCATTCTGCAGTGCTTGCGCAAGATCTGCCTGTGCGTGCGCCAGCGCAATCGCATAAGGTTCAGCATCGATGTCAAACAACGTATCGCCTTGATGAACGAACTGGTTCTCCTGGACGTACACCCTGGTGACGCGGCCTGCAACCTGGGATGCGACACTCACCACGTCCGCCTGGACATAGGCATTTTCTGTACTGCGCGTGGCATCGGCATAGCGTTCATAGGCAAGCCACCCAAACAAGACGATCAGTAACAAGACTGCTATGGCAATTTTTCTATATGCAGATTTCATGTCAGCGATCCCAGCTTGCTGCGAATATTGTCCATCACGTTGAGCGCGTTCTGAATCTCTGTCGGATCAAGTCCTGCCAAAACTTTGCTGCGCAAGTCGGTGGCGCGCGAGCGGATGTTAGTAACGCTCGCTATCCCGCTCTCTGACAAGCGCAGGTATTTGACACGACGGTCGATCTCACTGCTACAGCGTTTGAGCAAGCCTTCTTTTTCCATACGATCGACCAGCCTGACCAGGGTCGCAGCTTCTATACCCATGGACTGGGCTAATTCTGTATGAGTGCATCCGTCATTGCGCGACAGATGCAGCAGCAAAGTCCAGCGGGACAGGGTAAATCCCAGCGGCCTTAACTGGCGATCCAGCGCGATGCGCCAGGCGTGCGTGGTCAGGAACATCGATTCTGCAAACTGCTCGTTCAATGATTTCATTATTTGTTACCATGCTAATAATTAGTCTACTAACTATATTGAAGGAAAATTTGATTCTTGTCGATAGCAAATTTTTTGATTGGGTCTACGCGGTCAGTTCAGCTACAGAAACCTGTCCAGCAGCTTGCGGCTGTGGACATCCAGTTTTTCCACATCAGGTATCTGATACGAGATGCCGTAACTGTCCGTGATGAGCAGTGCGGTATGCGACAGACGGCGGATGTGATCTTCGGCTTTGAGCAGCAGTTCGGTATTTCCTTTGTCCGTTTCGACTTGCCAGGTGCTGGGGGTGGCAAAACTTGATACCTGAACGATGCGAAGCACTTTCGGTGTGAATTCGCGGGAAGCCAGTTCTTCGATGATCAAGGTGCGAACATCTGCTGACAAGCTGTCCAGTCTTTCTATCCATGCAAGCTCATGGCCGTCACGGCTGATCAGCGACACATACTCATCGGGCGCGGCAATGGGAAAAGCGCGCACCGGTGTGACGCCTTCATGTGTTGCATCGTTGCTGCTGTAAACCAAGCGGCCGGCGGCGTTGCGCGACAAGGTGAAATTTGCCGAACGATTCGTCTGCCTTCTCTCCGCCTGCGGGAAGAGTCGGGTGAGGGAGGCGGACATGGGTGGATTCATGACAGGTTCACCTTGTGGTCAAACTGAATGCTTTCGTCCGCGTCGGACATATCCTTATCCACATTGCGCGCCTGTGCCTGATAAAGACGGTAATAAGCACCTTCCTTAGCCATCAGTTCATCGTGATTTCCTATCTCGACGATTTCTCCCCTGTCGAGCACTACCAGGCGATTCGCCTTGTGCAGGGTTGAGAGGCGGTGGGCGATGGCGATGGTGGTACGGCCGTGCACGAGATTATCCAGCGCTTTCTGAATCTCCTTCTCGGTTTCGGTATCTACTGACGCGGTCGCCTCATCAAGTATCAGTATGCGTGGATCGATCAGAAGCGCGCGGGCGATCGAAATGCGCTGGCGTTCTCCGCCTGACAATCCGTGCCCGCGTTCACCAACCAGAGAGTCATAGCCATGTGGCAAGCGCAAAATGAATTCATGTGCGTGAGCGGCGCGTGCAGCGGCGACAATCTCGGCGCGCGTGGCATCAGATTTTCCATACGCGATGTTCTCGGCAATGCTGCCGAAGAACAAAAAGGGTTCCTGCAAGACCAGACCGATATGGCGACGATATTCCGAAATGGGTAAGGAGCGGATATTCACGCCATCCACGCTGATGGATCCCTCGGTCACATCATAGAAACGGCACATCAGATTGACCAGCGTACTTTTTCCGGAGCCGCTGTGTCCGACCAGACCGATCATCTCGCCCGGTTCTATAGTAAGGCTCAAGCCTTTAATGACAGCGCGATTGCCATAGCGGAATCCGGCTTCCATCAGCTCAATTCGTCCATCAACTTTTTCCAGATGAACCGGATTGACCGGTTCAGGCACGCTGGAGACATGATCGAGTATGTCGAAAATGCGTTTTGCGCCGGCAGCGGCCTTCTGTGTAACCGACACGATACGGCTCATCGAGTCGAGTCGAGAATAGAAACGGCTGATATAAGCCAGAAAAGCAGTCAGCACACCGACGGTGATTTCGTTCTTCGATACCTGCCAGATACCAAATGCCCACACGACAAGAAGGCCGATCTCGGTCAAAAGCGACACACTGGGCGTGAACAGCGACCAGATTTTATTGATGCGGTCATTCACCTGCAGGTTATGCTGGTTGGCGATATAAAAACGCTCCGCTTCACGCTTCTCCTGGGCAAATGCCTTGACAACGCGGATGCCAGGTATGGTGTCGGCCAGCACGTTGCTCACCTCCGACCAGACGCGATCGATTTTTTCAAAGCCGGTGCGCAGCCTGTCGCGCACATGGTGGATCATCCAGATGATAAAAGGCAAGGGCAGCAAGGTCACCAGCGCAAGCCATGGATTGATGGAAAAAAGGATCACGGCTGTCATTGCAATCATCAGTACATCTGTTGCAAAATCAAGCAGATGCAGCGACAAGAAGACGCAGATTCTATCTGACTCGGAGCCGATGCGGGACATCAGATCGCCGGTGCGCTTGCCGCCGAAGTATTCCAACGAGAGGCGTAAAAGATGTTCATAGGTCATGGTGCGAAGATCAGCCCCGATGCGCTCGCTGACCAGCGCCAGGATATAGGTCTTCGCCCAGCCCAGGCTCCAGGCCAGCAGTGCCGAACCCAACAAGCCGGCGAGCAGCCAGGTCACGATGACAAAATCGATCGGCTTGCCGTTCTGATAGGGAATCAGCACTTTGTCCATCAGCGGCATCGTAAGATATGGCGGCACCAGCGTGGCGGCGGTAGAAGCCAGCATCAGCAGGAATCCTGAGAGCAGCTGCCACTGATAGGGCTTCGCAAAGCGCCACAGGCGCAGCAGCGTCCAGGTCGATGGCGGCACGTTGAGCGTCGTACTGCAATATGAACATTCGCCCTGTATCATCGGCGTTAAGCAGTCTGGACAATACTCTACCGCCTCTTGCGGTACAGCTGCGCCGGTCAGAAAGCTGTTCAGTTGCTGTTCGAACTGACTGACAAAGCGCGTGACCTGAACGGCTAGTGTGTAATACCAGCAGGCCAGACGGGTATTCCCGTCGAACAGTTCAATTCTGCCTACGCCACCGTGATCATGACGCTCCACGGTCAGTCCGGCATGGTAAGGATAGTCACGGGTATGCTGCCCATCAAGGTAGATCAGGCGCCGGTCAGTTGCAATGAGCAGACTCTGTGAAAAATCAAGTCGATCGTTGAGATTGATCGCAAGCTGCGCCTGTATTTTTTCATTGTCCAACAGCCGTGACTGTGCAGCGGCGTGCAAGGCGTCCGGAGTGGTGATGGTATTGGGGAAGGGAATATTCACTGGCAGCGATATTACTACAATAAAACGCGCTGACAAACAGTTTTGCAGCTCCCTCTGGTAAACTTGAAACAGGTCGTTGGTAAACCAAAAGACGATGTTCTGCGTTAAGCGTTGCAAGTTGCACAATTCACCGGGAAGGTTTGATGGAGTTTTTAAAAATATTGCCTCTGCGTGGTCCGAACATCTGGACATATCGCCCTGTGCTCGAAGTGTGGCTGGACATCGGCGTGCTGGAAGACTCGCCTTCCAACACGATACCCGGTTTTTACGAACGGCTCACAGCCTGGTTGCCGACATTGGTCGAGCACCGCTGCGGTGTCGGCGAGCGCGGTGGATTTTTGCAACGTTTGCGCGAAGGTACCTGGCCTGGCCACATACTTGAACACGTTACCATCGAATTGCAAAATCTCGCCGGCATGCAGAGCGGCTTCGGTAAGGCACGACAAACTTCCGTGCGCGGGATATACAAGGTGGTGGTACGCTCGCGCAATGAAGCTGTCAGCCGCGCCGCCCTTTATGCGGCACGCGATCTGGTCATCGCCGCGATAGAGAATAAGCCTTATGAAGTTGCGCCTGTTGTTGTACGCTTGCGCGCAATGGTCGATGCGCTGTGTCTGGGACCCAGCACGGCGTGCATTGTGGATGCGGCAACTGACAGAGGCATTCCCTCCATACGTCTGACTGAAGGCAATCTGGTGCAACTGGGCTATGGCGCAAGTCAGCACCGTATCTGGACGGCAGAGACCGATCAGACCAGTGCAATCGGCGAGAGCATCTCCAGAGACAAGGATCTCACCAAAACACTGTTGCAGGCCTGTGGCGTGCCTGTACCCGAAGGCCGTATCGTCGACAGCGCAAGTGATGCCTGGGAGGCCGCCGAAGATATCGGCCTGCCCGTTGTGGTAAAGCCTTCCGATGGCAATCACGGACGGGGCGTTTCAACCGAACTGATGACACGAGAGGAAGTGGAAGCGGCCTTCAGTCTGGCAGATGCAGAGGGCAGCGAAGTGATCGTCGAGCGTTTCGTGCGAGGCGATGAGCATCGACTGCTTGTGGTGGGTGGGCGTCTGGCGGCAGCGGCCCAGGGCGAGTCGGTTTCACTGGTGTCTGATGGATGTTCGTCGATCAGAAAATTGATCAATGAACAGATCAATAGCGATCCGCGCCGCGGAGAGGCTGAGGAGTTTCCCCTGGATGCGATCGATATTGATGACAATCCGGCTGCCCGCTTTGAACTTGAACGTCAAGGTTACACCGCCGACTCAATACCGCCTTCCGGAAAGAAAGTGCTGATACAGCGCAACGGCAATGTCGCGATCGACGTCACCGACTTGGTTCATCCAGACGTGGCTGAGACGGTCGCGCTTGCCGCACGCATCGTAGGCCTTGACATTGCCGGTGTGGATCTGGTCGCCCTGGATATTGCACGCCCCCTGGCGGAACAAGGCGGCGCTATCGTGGAAATCAATGCAGGCCCGGGTCTGCTCATGCATTTGAAGCCTGCATCAGGCAAGCCGCGCCCTGTGGGTCGCGCCATCGTCGACAGCCTGTTTTCCGATAGTGAAAATGGCCGCATCCCTGTGGTCGGCATCTGCGGCACGCATGGCAAGACACAGGTTGCACGCGTTGTGGCCAGATTGTTGAAATTGGCAGGTTTTTATGTCGGTCGTGCCAGCAGCGATGGCTTGTGTTTTGACAAGCGCATGGTAGACAGGAAGGATTGTGTGAATTGGGCATCTGCGCAGAAAGTGTTGCTGAATCGCTCGGTCAACGCTGCCGTCATCGAAAACTCCATAGAAACAATCTTGTCCGAAGGACTGGGCTACGACCGCTGCCAGATCGGCATCGTCACCAATCTGGAAGCTGCCCGCCATGTCGGCGAGTACTACATTGAAACCGATGAACAGGTATGCAATGTGCTGCGCACACAGGTGGATGTCGTGCTGCCGGAGGGCGTTGCCGTGCTCAACGGATCTGATCAACTGGTCGCTGATCTTGCCCGGTATTGCGATGGTGAAGTGATGTATTTTGCAGCCCAGCATGAACTGCCCATGATAGCCCTGCATCTGGAACAAGGCGGACGTGCAGTATTGGTTCGCAACGGGCACATCGTACTTTGCCACGGCGCCAAGGAGATCGTATTGCTTAAGCTTGCAGCCATGTCGGTCGACGAGCTTAAACAATCGCAACTTGAATATGTGCTGGCGGCAGTCGCAACTGCCTGGGCGCTGGGCATTTCGCTCGATCTGGTGCGCGCCGGCATTGCAACGTTTGAAATGGCTGATGTGTTAGCCAAATAAATACAGGAAGCATTTAATGGAAGTGTCACGCATACGCGCCCTGCGCGGCCCAAACTTGTGGAGTCGGCAAACCGCCATCGAAGCCATCGTGTCGTGTTCGGACATCGAATGCGACATCGTTCAGCTTGTCGGTTTTGAAGCGCGGTTACGCGCACGTTTTCCGGGGATAGGCCTGTTGCAGCTGCCGGGTCATTCCGAAGCGGTTACGATGGCGCATATTCTGGAAACGGCAGCTCTGGGACTGCAGGCACAGGCAGGCTGCCCTGTGAGTTTCAGTCGCACAGCGGCCACGATAGATCACGGTGTGTATCAGGTGGTGTTCGAGTACAGCGAGGAGGCGGTAGCCAGGCTTGCATTCGAACTGGCCCAGATGCTGTGTGCCGCTGCGCTGGATGACTCGCCTTTTGACCTTGCCGCAGTGCTGCTCCAGTTGCGCGAACTGGATGAAGACGTGCGTTTGGGTCCCAGCACCGGGGCCATCGTCGAAGCCGCGGTGCGGCGCGGCATTCCCTATCGCAGGCTGACCGAAGGCAGTCTGGTGCAATTTGGCTGGGGCAGCAAACAACGGCGCATTCAGGCTGCCGAGACCGATCGCAGCAGTGCGATAGGTGAAGCCATTGCGCAGGACAAGGAATTGACCAAGAAACTGCTTGAGGCGGCGGGCGTGCCGGTGCCACAGGGCAGGCCTGTGACCGATGCTGAGGACGCCTGGCTTGCGATGTGCGAGATTGCCGGCCCCGTGGTGGTAAAACCTGTGGATGGAAATCAGGGCAAGGGGGTGACGGTCAATATTGTGACGCGTGAACATCTCAACATCGCCTATGCGGCGGCTGCCAGCATCAGCTCCGAGGTGCTGGTGGAGCGATTCATACCCGGCAGCGATTTTCGCATGCTGGTGGTCGGCAATCAGCTTGTGGCCGCCGCCCGCCGCGAACCGCCCATGGTGATCGGTGACGGCGTACACTCGGTTCACGAACTGGTCGAACTGGTCAATCAAGACCCCAGGCGCGGTGAGGGCCATGCGACATCGCTCACCAAGATGCATATAGACAGCATTGCCATCGCTCGCCTGGCAGCACAAGGTTATACGACCACTTCAATTCCGGCCAAGGGTGTATGTGTGGTGTTGCGCAACAATGCCAATTTGAGTACAGGCGGCACGGCAACCGATGTCACCGACGATGTGCATCCTGATCTTGCGGCCAGCGCGGTCGCGGCAGCACAAATGGTGGGGCTGGATATTTGCGGGGTGGATGTGGTGTGCGACTCCGTGTTGCTTCCATTGGAAGAACAAGGCGGTGGTGTCGTCGAGGTCAATGCGGCACCCGGCTTGCGCATGCATCTGCAACCTTCATTCGG
>VFSW01006918.1_pt1 | contig 16583 bp, 20 predicted proteins | sample 5358111 | NCBI WGS metagenome assembly VFSW01 (sample SAMN11554181, study PRJNA540505) | mine drainage metagenome | isolation source: sediment from site ElyBrook_90M | place: USA: Ely Copper Mine, Vershire, VT | collected 2017
TTATAAAAGCTCGCGCGTGAGATTTTTTACTACTATCTTAAAACTACTATTTTTAATACTACTAACATTATAACTACTAACATTATAACTTGATAACGATTTATTAACAATGCCCAAAATGGGCGCGCATGGGGTATTGTAACACGTAAACATTGCAACATGTAACTATGTTGCAAACTAACTAGCAAACTTAGCTTGCGTAATGTTGCGTTTTGTTCGCTGCTCAGCCTGACGTCGCCGTGACGTCCATTACATTGATGCATTGGCCGTGTGACCGCACCAGCGCGCCATGGTGGCGCACACAGCCATGACCGCTGCAATGGTAGCGCACCAAAGCAAGCGGCCCGCATAACGCGAGCCGCTGGCTTGTTGCAACATTGCGCAATCAAACATCGAAACCTGCCGCGCGCAACGCGGCCAGCACTGCATCTTTCGGCAGTTTGCTAAGCGCAGCCGCAGCACCTTCAGGCGTTATCGTTGCAACAGTGCGCGTGCGCGGTGCAGTGAGGTGATGCAACACGTTGCATTCATACTCTGCCGGGATACCATTGCGCCGCCAGTTGTTTTGCAATGCAACAGTGAGCGCAGCTTCTACAGTCTCGCGCACGTTTTCGAGCGTAACATCGTTCCACGCGAACGTTACCTTAGTGTTAGTCTGCGGCAGTCCCGCTTTCACCCGAGTTGCAACATTGCGGATGGTGTTGTCCATGTTCATACCCTCGTTATACATGCAACATTGCATGCCTACGTATGATGCGACACGCTGCGCGATATTACACGTGTCGCGTGATGTTGTTATGTTGTTCAGCCCGCATTCATATTACAACGTTGTTAAACAAATGTTAGTTGCAATGTTGCAGTGCAATATTAAACATCTAATATATTAAACAACTATTAATTAATGATCTACTAAATTAGCACTTTCTAATTTATAGGGCAATGGGGAAAAGTTTCAAATCTAATTTCGCGCGCAAATACACTTTCCCACGCGCGATACAGTTAAACTTTTCTACTATTATTAGTTGCACTATCGTTTGTTTCAACTCGTTGTTGTAAAATGATCTCGTTGTTGCAAAAATAATGATGAGGGCGAGATTGATATGGATGGGGCGCTATGACATGATCCATGCGAGAGCGGGAGTGCGAGATGAAGAATAGTGATGTTGGGCGAGAGCTGGAGAGTTTGCTGACAGAGGAGCAGATTGAAGTGCTGCTCCGCCTCCGAGCGTTGCTGCTCAAACCAGTTCAGCCGGTTGGTACTGTTTGTTCAAATCCTGAACAGATAGTAATGGATTAATAAGAGGTTCTCATGAGTGCACTTGCATTTAATGATAGACCTCAGCCTCCACAAGAGCTGAGTGTCATACCAGATGATTCTATATCTCTCGATGAGCAAGATATTGCAGAGAGTAATCCAACGTGGCTGTTGAAGAAGCTGAGTGGGAAACATAAGAATATTTGCTCTCTAATTGCACAGGGCACCTCGCGAGAGGTCGTTGCACGCGCTTGCGATGTTACTCCAACTTATGTCAGTATGCTCTTGCGCCAGCCACTCTGCAGGAGTTACATTCTTCGCTTAAACGAAGCGTGCGATGTTCAACTAGAGGCAATGTTTGGTGCTGCGGTTGAAGCTATTAGCGATGCCATGCAACTTGGTACGCCAGATGAAAAGATTAAAGCTGCCAGATTGCAGATGGAAGCAACTGGAAGGATTGGCCCGAAGGGTGCAATTCCTCAAAATCAACCGAGTGAAGATCGGCTTGTTCGCTTGAGCGAACGACTTGTTGGCCTGCTTGAGGCCGCGAATGGGAGAGTTATAAATGGTACTGCGTTCGAAGTTGGCGACGGGAACATTCTCAGATCAGGACATGATGGGAGTGGGACACCGGAAACAGATAGCGATGGGCAATCTTCCTCCACCGGCCAAGTCCCTGGCGAGCAATTACCGGAAGAGGTACGGACGGACACTCAACGCACTTTCGATTTCTACTCCGAGGGCTAAATTGTGAAAAAAGATCCAATTCATATTAAAGCGTCGCATAAAGGTCGGCTGCACCGCGTTCTTGGCGTTGCTGCTGGTAAGAAAATCCCCGCCAGCAAACTCGCCAAGGCGGCAAAGAGTAAGAGTGCCGCTGTTCGAAAGATGGCTAATTTTGCTAAGAATGCTAAAAAGTGGGCTCATTGAGGTTTGGAGTAGCTTATGACAATGGTTATAGTTCCACAGCTAACTCTTGGAATTGACTATCCAGTTGAGTTTGATTTCTCAACGTTCCTGGCAGTTGGCGAAACTGTTAGTGGAGCGACCTGCACCGCCATTGTTTTTGCTGGAACTGACTCCACACCATCCACTATCCTCAATGGAAGCCCAGTTATCGTTGGAACTGTTGCGACGCAGGTTATCACTAGTAATGCCAACAGCGAAGGTGTTATTTATGAAGTGACTTGCGTCGTAACAACTAGCCTTAGCCATGTATTCTCCAGAGCTGCTAAGATTGCATTTGTCTCTCCAGGTGGAGCCTTTGCTGGCAATGGAACATGATCGCTCAGTTCAGTACAACACTTGCATGGAAACGAGTAGTTGATGTAATTCCAATCTCAACTGATTGGACTAATCAACTTGGTGCTGGTGAGACTGTTGTCTTGGCTAGTGCAGTTACTCTTGTAACAGTCTGGGCTGGATATGATCCTAATCCGGCCGATCTCCTCGATGGAATTCCATTTGAAGCACTTAACCCCAATATAACTATCCAGAACCTCCAGCATGGATTAGATGGAGTTATTTACAATATAGTTTTTCAAATCACAACGAGTGCTGGACGTATTCTCCAGCGGAGGGCTAAACTCGCAGTCCTCCAACAAGGCATTCCAGCAGTTGCACCAATTATCCCTTATTATTATACAAGCTGGCCTTACCCAATTGAATATAATGAGCAGTTGAAAGTTTCTATCTCTCCAACTGCTTTTTCAATGCTATTTAATCCTCGATATTCTGAACAGCTTCAAGTAAGTATTAATCCATCTGCATTCACCCTGACAAGTTCTCTTATTGTATATTCAAACTATATACCAGAGCAGCTTAAGGTTTCTATAACCCCTACAGGATTTACCCTAACACTTGGTTTAATTGTTTACTCTAATTATGCTCCTGAGCAGATTCAGGTTGCTATTCTTCCGACCTCATTTAGTTTAACTGTCGGCTTAGTTGATTATATTAACTATCAACCTGAACAGCTAAAGGTTTCAATCAATCCAACTGGATTTACTCTATCATGAAAGACTTTCATATACATATTAAGGGAGGTCTGAGGGGACGATTGCGTCTCACTACTACCTTATCTGATGGTACGGTTACGAAGGACACTGGATGGTTTGATAACCTGATTACGAATGCTGGACTGGATCAAATTGGAGCTTATTCTGCTTGGAATACCTCTACTGCTTCCATCGGGCAAATTGCTTATGTGGGAACAGGTAATACTCCGCCTGCTGTTACGGATACAACCCTTACTGCATACCTTGCCTCCTCTAATTACCTTAATGCAGGATTTCCCTCCACCGGCTCCGTATATGTTCCTGCTGGTGCTAATCCTGCCTACATTTATTGGAACTTCACCTATACCTTCCCTGCTGGTACAGCAACCGGTACCCTTGCGGAGGTTGGAGTTGGGGAACTTGGTCCCCTTTCGACTGATAAACTACTATTTAGCCACGCCCTTATTGTGGATGGCTCTGGTAGTCCCACCACCATTACTGTCCGCTCCAATGAACAGTTGAATGTTTCCTATCAGTTACAGTTGATAATTAATTCAACCCTACAGACAGGTACTATTGTATTTAATGGTATAACATACAATTTGTCTTGGCTGCCGGCAAATGTAAATTTTGGCTTTAATACTCCACAAACATTATCGGACCTTGGTGCCATTTCAAGTAACTGGCCAGATTTCTCTGTCTACAATGGTGTTATACAAGGTATAACTCTTACCCCCACCGGAACTCAAACAGGTAACCAATCCAATCCTTCCCTATCAACCTATGTTGCTGGTGATTACTCCATAACAGCCACTTGGAGTGGCGGAATTAATGATTGGAACTTAACTGGTGGTATTACTGCTATATTAGTTACTTCTAATCTTGGATTCCCATATCAGATTGGTATTTCTCCAGCTATTCCAAAAACTAATTTTTATTCTATGACTTTCACCTGTACATTTAGCTGGAATCGCTATCCATGATGCCAGGTAAGGTTCTCTCTACCCAGTTAATCTTTGGAGATTTCCTCAATCCAGATAATCTTCCATGCTCACCTACACTATCCTATCAACTTGGTGGAGTTGGAATAAGTGATCCAACTCAAGGTCTGGAAGTTCAAGTCTGGATGGCAAACTTAATCAACGCTGGAAAAGCAGATTCTTATATAACGCTCAGTGCTCCAAATACTCCAACTTATACTCTCTTAACACTTGCCGGAGTGACGAGTATATCGCTAGCCTTTGATCAGAATATGAAGCCTTGTTTAGGTTTAATCTCGCAGGGAATTGCCTATCTTTGGTGGTATGATGCTACAATTCCTGGATATGCTTTTGTTCAACTCCCTCTTGGAACATCGTCAGTTCAAGTAACACTGGATGATAAAAGGGCAATAAGTATTGATGAATCATTCACTGATATTGTGTTACTCTATCTTAACAATACCAATCTCTTTATGCGCCAACAAAGAGATCGATTCTTAATAGACTACCTCCTCATGACAACTGATTACTATAATCCACAACTATATAAAGTGGGCATGTGCAGGACAGATCGCCTCCTCATTCAAGTAAATGCTGATCTATATGGTTAAACTCTCAGCCAAGTTAATTGAAGCCTTCTCTGGAACATTTCTCAGCCCTCGCTATGATGATCCCAAGCCAACACCTGCTTGGCATAGGGCTGGATGGGAACTCTATGCAAGTGACAGTGCGAGAGTTGGCTGTGTAGCTCCCCGAGATCACGCAAAATCAACTGCACTAACTTTTGACTATATTCTTGCCGAGATGTGCTTCCGAACATCAGATTATTGCATTCTAATTGGTTCAACTGAAGATAAGGCATCCGAGCAACTTTCTAATATCAGTGAAGAGTTGCATGAAAATACTGATCTTCGTTCTGAATTTGGTATTCAGACATTTGAAGTAGACCAGAAGACTGAAATCATTATTAGGTGTGATGACTCTCATCGTTTTCGCATCCTTGCTCGTGGCGCAGAGCAAAAAATTCGTGGCTCAATGTGGAAAGGCAAACGACCCAATCTCATCGTCTGTGATGATATGGAAGATGATGAGCAGGTTGAGAGTAGAGATCGAAGAATTAAGTTTAGAAAATGGTTCTTCCGTGCGGTTATGCAGGCCAAGTCCTTGAATGGTAAGGTTAGAGTTCATGGAACAATCTTGCATGAAGATAGTCTTTTAGCTAGACTTAGAAAGAATCGCATGTGGAACTTTTTATTCTTCAAAGCTCATGAATCATATTCAGATTTCTCAAACCTCCTCTGGCCTGAGCGCTGGAGTGCAAGTGCACTCAAGAATAGGCAGATTGAGTTTGAGGACGATGGTGATGCAGCTGGTTATGCACAGGAGTTTTTGAATAACCCACTAGATCATGCTGACACATATCTTAAGTCTACTGACTTTATTGAAATGTCAGATGAGGACTATGATAGTGAAAAGCGCATCTGTATCGGTGCTGACTTCGCTGTTAGCAAAGCCGATAAAGCTAATCGAACATCATTCACTATCGCTGGTCAAGATCGACAGAATATAATCAATATATTAGATGAGCAAGTAGACCGCTGGGACACTCTTGAGTGGATGAATAAGATATTTGAGCTTCATGAAGAGTGGAGACCTGACTATTGGTTTGTGGAAGATGGAGTTATCTGGAAATCAGTCTGGCCAATGCTATCTAAAGAGATGCAAAGACGCGATATTTGGATTAACTTCTATCCACTACCTTCAGTTAAAGATAAGGCTACACGCGGTAGAACACTTCAGAAGCGTATGAGAGCTAAAGGAGTGCACTTTAATAAAAATGCTGAATGGTATCCAGGATATGAAGAGGAACTCTTGCGCTTCACAACTGGTGCGCAGGCTTCTCTAGATGATCAATTTGATAGTACAGTTGAAGTAATGCGTGGGTTTGACATTTTAGCTGACCTGGACGATGATGACGATATGGCCAGTGAGGAAGAAGATGCCGAGATGGAAGAACTATATCGGCAAAAGATGCTATCTCCTGAAATGTCTGGTCGCAGTTCTGTCACAGGATATTAGATTGTGTTCAATAATTGAACACATAGAGGGTATGAAATGAATCTTGAGACTAAAATTAAGCTTGATGAAGCCGCTATCAATAGCCCGAACTTAGCAACTGCCCTATCAGAGGGTGATCTAGTGACTATTGGTACGGCCGTATTTGAGCAATATCAACAGGATAAGGCTAGCCGATCTCAATGGGAGCGGCGAAATGAGGCTGCTATTGAGCTTGCAACTCAAGTTCAGAAGACTAAAACCTATCCTTGGCAGGGTGCGAGTAATGTTGTATTCCCGCTTGTGACAGTTGCATGCTTGCAATTCAATGCAAGGGCATATCCAAGCATCGTTAATGGAAGGAATGTAGTTAAATGCCGAGTACTCGGTGGTGATCCGACCGGTAAACTCTATGAAAAGGCCCAAAAAGTGGGCCAATATATGAGTTGGCAGCTCCTCGAACAGGATGATTGCTGGGAATCTGAGATGGATATGGCTCTATTCCTAATTGCAATCAGTGGAGGTGGCTGGAAAAAGACTTATTTTAATCCCCAGAAGGGGTTTACGGTTAGTGAACTAATCCTTCCAAAGGATTTTGTTATTAACTATTGGGCAAAGGACTCAAATGAGGCTCCAAGAACCCATATTATTCCACTAACTAAAAATGACATCCACGATCGAGTTAGGCGCGGGGTGTTCGTTGATGTATTAGAGGAAGATTGGTTCAAAGGAGATGCAAGTCCTGAAAGAACAACTCAAGATGTCAAAGCTGATAATCGTCAGGGTCAGAATCCTCCACCATCAAATGATCTAACACCGTTCATCTGCTTAGAGCAACATACTTTTCTTGACTTGGATGGAGATGGTTATGCTGAACCTGTCATTGTAACTATCCATGAGGAAACATCTACAGTATTGCGCATTGTTTATAGAATCGATACAGATGCTCAAATTGAGAAAAATAAGGCTGGGGAGCTAATTCGTATCCAAGCGACAGAGTACTTTACCAAGATTCCATTTGTTCCTAGTCCGGATGGTGGAGTGTATGATATTGGCTTTGGAACATTGCTTGGGCCCCTTAATGAATCTGTAAATAGCGCGATTAACCAACTGATAGATGCTAGTACTCTCTCTAATACTGCTGGTGGATTCTTGGGGCGTGGCGCTAAGATCAGGGGTGGTGTATATGAGTTTAACCCCTTTGGTTGGAATAGAGTAGACTCGACCGGAGATGATCTTAAGAAATCAATCTTTCCACTTCCAGTTCGTGAGCCCAGCAATGTATTATTCCAGCTACTCTCACTCTTGATTGAGTACACCAATAGAGTAAGTGGCGCTACTGATATGTTAACTGGAGTAAATCCTGGCCAGAACACTCCTGCAGAGACAAGTCGCTCTATGGTTGAGCAGGGCCAGAAGATCTACTCTGCAATCTTTAAGCGTATCTGGCGATCGCTAAAGAGTGAGTTTAGAAAACTCTATCGTCTCAATGGAATACACTTACCTGAGGTAATCTCTTTTGGTGGCTCACCAAACTTCTTGACAAGGAATGACTTTCTGGAAGATCCAACTGCTATCGTTCCAGCTGCTGATCCAGCTATAACGAGTGATGCGTCTAAACTGACGCAGGCTCAAGTTCTGCGTCAAGCAGCTCAAAGTAACCCTGGATATAATCCTGATGCAGTTGAGATAAGATTTCTTGAAGCTCTCCAAGTTGATGGAATTAGTCAACTATATAAAGGCATTGCTAATGTTCCTCCGATGCCTAATCCAAAGATGGAGATTCAACAGATTAAAACTCAAGTTGAAATGGCAAGACTTGAATTTGAGAAATCAAAGTTCATCGCTAACCTATGGGAGATGAGAAAACTCAATGAGGCAAAGATTGTTCAACTCTATGCTCAAGCTGATATGTTCTTAAAACAGGGTGGAGGTGCTCAAAGCCAACAGCAGATTGCAGAATTTGATTCTATGATCCAAGGTCTTAAAGTTCATAACGATAGCATCAACCAGATAATTCAACAGTTCTCTCAGGCAGGAGCAGCAAGTGGTCAACCAAGTCAATCAAACCAACAACCTAACGGTGGAGCAAGCCCAGTTCCAGGAATGGCTCAGCCATCCGGTAACGAGCCAGCTTCGCCAATGGGCGCAGAATCGCCGCCAGGAACTAATGGACCAATGGGCTAATGGAGATTTCTTTGCATCTTTCAATACAGAGATGATAGCTAAGAATGCCGGCGCAGCGTCAGCTTGTAGTATCTATCAACAAATTAACGAGCTAGATTTTGAGGTAATATATGAAAAATAACTCAGGCATTCATCCACTAGGTAGAGCAGTTCTTGTTAAGCCATATCTCCCAGAGATTAAAAGTGGCCTAATTGAGCTTCCACCTGAGGTAATGGGTCGAGCACTTCAACTTGACCAACGGGCAATTATTGTAGAAATTGGTCCAATCGCTTGGAAGGATGAACCTCCAAGGGCAAGTGTTGGAGATAAGGTAATGGTTTCTAAATTTAGTGGTGCTTTGATTATAGGGCCACTGGATAATGAACAATATCGTATGATTAACGATAATGATGTCTTTGCAGCTATTGAGGAGAGCGAACATGAGTGACGATGTTGCAACAACGGGTGCACCTGCCGAATTGACGGCTGAACAAGAAGCTCGCAATATGGGGTGGAAACCGCAGGAGGAGTTTTCTGGAAATCCTGACAAGTGGATTGACGCCTCTGAGTTTCTTGATCGAGGTAGGCATGTTCTACCGATCTTGAATGAGAATAATAAGAGGTTGCAGAAGGAACTTGCAGCACGAGATAGTCAAATCTCACAACTTCAGAGTGCAGTGCAAGAGAGTCAGAGTAGTATTAAAGCACTGCAAACTCATTATAATGAAAGTACAAAGCGTGCAGTAGAACAAGCAAAGAAAGAAGTCATTGCTCAACTTAAGGCAGCAAAAGAGAGCGGTGACGTTGAAGGTGAGGTTGCCCTAACCGATCAACTTCAAGATTTGAGAGATGCTGAACGAGCGGCTGCAACGGCTGCTATTAGTGATGATAAACCCATAGTTCAGCCAGCGGCCCCTCTCGATCCTGCTTTTATAAAGTGGCAGGAAGAAAACTCTTGGTTCAATACCGATCTTCAGAAAACACAAGCGATCTTGGCAGTTGCGCAGGGTTTGAGAGCGGCTGGCAATAAGCAGATTGGTCGTCAATTTATGGACACTTGTGTTAAGATTTTAGATCGAAATGGAGAGTTTGATGAACCTACTCAACGGACGGTTAGCAAAGTGGAAGGCGGAGCAGTGACTTCAACTAGAACTGGTGGTGCTAAGTCTTTCTCAGCGTTGCCAGCTGATGCAAAAGCAGCCTGTAGGGCTGATGCACGTCATCTTGTTGGGCCTAATAAAGCTTTCAAGAAGATGGAAGATTGGGAAGCAGAATATGCTCGTACTTACTTCGAGGCGGAGTGAGTTATGAACTCTACTGAATGGCCAATCTTTGATATTTACTTTGCAACTGTTGTTGGAATGAGCCTTCATCCGGGATTCCTAAAGGTTGAAGGCGGTCCTAGGACTCTCTTGGAGTGCGCTGATATTGCTGAGGGAATGATTAGGATTCGTCGAACAAAAGCCATTGGGATTAGACAAGAGGATATTGATAATGAGCAAGTTTAATGAAAATCCAAGCATAGAGAAGAAGCAGTTGCCTAAGGGATTTAGGCCTATGACTTCAGCTACCCTTCGATTGGAGGTGCCTGAACGGGATGGTTATCATAGGCACTGGTTTCGTGGAACACCTGAGAGGATTGCTCGTGCAAGGCAGGCTGGTTATGAGTTTGTAGATCGTAACGACGTAGCTGTCCATTCCTTTGATCTTGGTGGATCAGAAGATGGAAACTCGGACCTTGGCAGTCGAGTAAGTGTCATTTCAGGTGATCTAGACGAGAAAGGTAATCCTGGGCGACTTTATCTAATGGAATGCCCAGAAGAATACTTTGAAGCAAGCCAGCAAGTTGTTCTTGACGCGAATGAACAAGTTGCGAATGCTATTCGAAGTGGGCTAACTGGAGCGGGTCAGGAAGGTGAACTAGCAAATGATAAACAGCAACGATATGTAAAAGGTAAGATTCCTGATCTCTTTAATCCTAATAAACGGAGGACATAATGTCCAACTTAAATGTTCCAAGCGGGCTTTCGCCTGTGAATCATCTCAATGGAGACTTGAATGCACATACTCGATTGTATTGCATTCTCCCCACTGATACGAACGCATTTGCTATTGGTGATCCAGTAGTTTCGGTTGCTAATGCAGATGGTAATGGTGTTCCTGCGGTTACTCTCGCAGCTGCAACTGGTGCGGTTCGCGGAGTGGTTGTTGGCTTGGGTACTACCGAAGGTGGTATCTTTAATCCCAATAACCTGAATAGTACAATTCGGCCCAGCGGTGCTCAAAGTGGCTATTGGTACGCAATGGTAGTTGATGACCCCTACTACATCTTTGAAGTTCAAGAGGTGAGTGGTGGTACTCAGCTTGCTGCAACTAATGTTGGTCAAAATACTAACCTCTTGGTTGGAACTAATAGTGGGTATCAATCTGGTTGGCTTCTTGATAATGCTACAGTTGGCACAATTGCGACGTTGCAGTGCCGGCTGCTTGGGTTGTCACGTAAGCCTGGCAATGGGTTCGGTGCATATGCAAAGTGGCTCGTGACGCTTAATAATCACGAACTGCATGCTGGCACTGTTGGTATTTAACGGGAGATATTAAATGGCAGGTGTAATCAATACCGGTACCCACCCTAAACTCCTCTGGCCTGGAGTTAAGGCAATTTGGGGTCAAATCTATGATGCTCATCCGGTTGAGTATACAGACCTCTATGAAATAGATGAAAGTGAAAAGGCCTATGAACAGGATGTTCAGGTTACTGGATTTGGTCTTGCTCCAGTTAAGGGTCAAGGTGCGCCAATTCAGTATGATAGTGAGGAGCAGGGTTGGGTAACTACCTATACTCATATCGCGTATGCACTTGGATTTGCAGTTACACACGAGGAACTCAAGGACAATCAGTATAAGGAAGTTGCTACTCGTCGTGCTAAGGCAAATGCTTTCTCAATGAGTCAAACTATTGAGAACGTTGCTGCGTTCCTCTATAACAACGCTTTCAACTCGACCTACTATTCAACGCCTGATGGTCAGCCAATCATCAGTGCCGCGCATGTAGGGGCTGCTGGCGCTGTCTTCAGTAATGCCCTAACTCCTGGGGCTGATTTGTCTGAGGCAGCTCTTGAAGATATGGGTATTCAGATTATGCGTGCCACACAAGATCGTGGCTTGCTGATCTCTGTGATGCCTACCTCTCTTCACATTAGCCCGTTTGAGTGGTTTAACGCAAATCGTATTTTGAAGAGTATTCTGCAGTCGGATACTGCTAATAACAACATTAACGTGCTGCGTGCAACTAATGCCTTCCCCGGTGGCATTAAGATGAATCATTTCTTCACTTCAAACAATGCGTGGTTTGTTAGGACTAACATTCCTAACGGCGCTAAGTTCTATTGGCGCGAAAAGCCACAGTTTGATCAGGATAATGATTTTAACACTAAGAATGCGCTTGCAGCTTCTTACATGCGTTTTTCTATGGGTATCACCGATCCTCGTGGCCTTTACGGTTCGAACGGTCCTTGATAGGGTATGTTCAAACATTGAACAGATAGTGGTATAGCCGTTCTAACGAACGCCAGAAATGGCGGCTTCCTTACCTTCTTGGAGAACTACAAATGGGTACACCAACTCGCTTTACTGCTGGATTCACTCAAGATGCAAAGTTTCAGCCACTTGGCGCACTTGGCATTCCTGATCCATTCTTCTTTGCCCTGTTTTACGATGACTTCTTGCCATATGAGGCTGGAAAATATACTGTAACTGCCACAGGCGGCTCAGTAGCTCAGACAGTTGCTAATGGTAGCGGTGGTAGGATTGTTCTAACAACTGGTGCAGCTATTAGTGACTTTGCATCTATCCAAGAGGTTGGTGCTGGCTTTGAATATGTTCCAACGAAGAAACTTGCTTTCTTGACTAGAGTACAACTTGCGGATATTGTTAATAGTGCACTAATCGCTGGTCTAATTCAGACTACAGTTACTCCATTCACTGTGACAGATGGTATTTACTTTTCAAAAGCCTCAGGTGGTTCAGTCATTGAACTGATTGTTATGAAAGGTAGCGCTGTACTTGGTAGTGTTAATATCTCTGGAGCTCTTACTGATGCCACTGATATTGACCTTGGTTTCTATATCGATCGCCTTGGAAATATCAAGGGCTTCTATGGCAACTCGTTGGTTGGATATAAGAATCAAAACCTGGCAACTCTTGGCCCAAATGTTGCATTGCTTGCTAGTGCCTTGAGTTCAACTATTACTACTGCAATGCTAACTCCAACGCTCGCTGTTGAAGCATCTACAGCTGCTGCTCAAACACTTGTATCTGATTTCCTCCTAGCTGCACAGGAGCGTTAATATGGCTAATTCATATAGTACTCAAGTATTGCGAGATGGACCTCGCAATCTTGTTGTACGTGTCACTGGAGAGATCCAAGGTGTAGCGTCAACTGGTGGAGTTGATATTGGCCCAGTTGCTATTACCAATATCGCCACTGGTAATCCACCCTGCACGGGCTTGAGAGTAGATCGAGTTAAGTTTAGTATCCCTCATGGTTGTCCGTTGGATGTTAATCTATATTGGGATGCAACTACTCCTGAACTCTTTTGGGGAGTTGGTGGTGGAGATGATGATGAGTTTTCAAACTTTGGTGGCTTGACCACTAATGCTCCAGCAGGTGCTACTGGAGATATTATGTTTGGAACTAGTGGTGCGGCTGCTTTGACAGTTGCCACCCTCTATACATTTGCCCTAATCATGGAGTGTGTTAAGCTTGGTACTAAACTACCTTAAGGAGTTATTATGGCTAGTAGTGTAATTTCAAATACTCCTTATGGTATCATTAGTGACGCCATGCACGATGCAGGTTACTTGCAAGAGGGTGATGAACCTAATAGTGAGCAACTTGCATCGTACATGCGTCGTCTTAATGATATTATCAATCTCTGGCAAACTCAAGGGTTGAAGCTATGGCTAGAGCAAGACCTAGCCATTCCCCTTACCGAGGGACAGAATCAATATACTCTTGGACCGGCCGTTGGTGCCAGTGTCCAAATGACTAAGCCTTTGCGTGCTCTTCAGGGATATGTCCTTAATCCAACCACTAATATCAGGCGACCAATCATTCCTATGGCTTGGGAATCTTGGATGCGGCTATCTCAGATTAATGGAAATAATGGAACTATTTCTAGCTACTTTGTCGATAAACAAGCCGCTGTTCTAAATGTCTGGTTCTGGAATACACCAGATGCGCTTGAAGCTAGTAATGTAGCCCACTTGCTAATCCAACAGCAAGCTTTGAATCCCATTAACTTAGAACAAAGTGTAGCCTTTCCACAGGAGTGGAGAATTGCACTTCGATGGGGATTGGCTGATGATATATCAAGTGGCCAGCCACAAGCTATCATGGATCGCTGTATGCAGAGAGCACTGCAATTTAGACAGGCACTTGAGAACTGGGATGTGGAAGATCCTAGCACTCGTTTTGCTATTGATCCAAGAATGTCAGCAACTAATAACAATAGTTTTGTATAAGGATTAGAAATGCCTCAATTTATGACAATGGCTATTCCGACTAGACTACCACTTGTGGTAGATACATCTAATCGCGATGGCTCGGTGGATAAGGATGCGCGCCTTGTCAACTGTTATACTGAGGTAACTCAACAGCAGGGAATTCAGATATATAAAAGGCCTGGAACGCTTCAACAAGCAGTAGTAGCTGCTAATGCGCCAGGACTTGGTATCTGGACTTGGAATAATAATGTCTATTCAGTGTTCAATGTAGGCACAACTGCCTCAATGTTTAGGAATGGGGTTAGTGTTGCAACTGGGATGGATAACACTGCACCTTATACATTTAGTAGCCTTGTTGGGTCTGCTCCAAAGTTAGTACTCCAAAATGGACCCGCTGGTTATGCTTACGATGATACGGCTGGGCTGAGTGCAACCTTAAACAGCATTAATGCTGTCTATCCTGCTAACAATGTACCGGGGTTAGTTTACCTCGATGGCTATATGTATGTCATGCAGCACTTGCAAGGAACTACAATAACACCTGCCGTAATCTGGGAATCGAATGAGAATAGTGTGAGTGTAGCTGGAGATTGGAATGCACTAAACTTTATAACTGCCCAGATTGAACCCGATCCAGGTGTGTTCTTAGCTAAACAATTAGTCTATGTTATCGCTGGTAAGCAGTGGAGTACTGAGGTATTCTATGACGCCGGTAATGCAGTTGGATCAAGCTTAGCACCAGTTCAAGAGGCTAAACAGCCTTATGGATGCGCTAATGCATACTCACTACAGAGTATTAATGATTCACTCTTCTGGCTGTCTCAAAATCAGAGTGCCTCAGTTCAAGTGGTAACGATGCAGAATCTTAGATTGGCTGTAATCAGTACACCACCAATTGATAGATTGTTGCAGAATGCTAACTTGACGACCGTTAGATCGCTTCAAATGAAGATTAATGGGCATAACTTTTATATCCTCAACCTGATCTCAGCTAACCTAACCTTAGCCTATGATATTGCTCAAAATCAGTGGTCTCAATGGACAGATGAAAATGGCAACTATTTCCCATTCGTTGGTAGTACATATGATGGAAGTGGTAATCATATACTCCAACATGTGAGTAATGGTGCTCTTTATTATGCGAATAGTACTTACTTAAATGACAATAACCTTCCCATTAGTGTAGATATTTACACTCCAATCTTTGATGGTGGCACGAGGAGACGGAAACAGATGAACTATATGCAGTTTATCTGTGATCAAGTTCCTGCGATGCTCAATGTTCGAGTTAGTGATGATGACTATCAAACTTGGACAAATGCTCGCAGAGTTGACTTATCTCAAAAGATTGCATTCCTATCTAATTGTGGTACATTTACTAAGAGGGCATTTCACTTAAATCATACCGCTGATACAGAGTTTAGAATTAGTGCTGTTGAAATGCAGTTTGATATTGGATCACTATGAGTGTTCAAAGCGATAAACTACCGCCAGTCCCGGTATCAACTCCTTTTGATGAAGGTGCTAAGCAGCCAACATCAATCTGGGCGCAGTGGTTTATTAGATTAAAGGCTAAAGTAGATGTAATTACTGCAAGTATTGTAGCACTTTCTGGCGGGGCGGTTGCAGGTTTTTTAACAAGTGATGGTGCTGGTGGGATTAATGCGAGAACACTTGAGGCTGGTATTGGTATTACTATCACCAATCCAACTGGTGCTACTGGGAATCCTACTATCAGTACAAGCGGTGGTGGTGGTAGTCCAATGGAGGTTACTACTAATACTGCTGCCTCTTATATTGTTCCTCTTACTGCCGCACCTGCTACTACTGGTAACGTAGGATGGATTGATTCTAATAATTCTAGTGCACAGGCAATTCAGATTGATACTAATAGTAATGTTCCTTTTCCTATTGGAACAAATCTTTATATTTGCCAGGCTGGAAGTGGCCAAACACAGATAATTGCCCTAAGTGGGGTTAATTTAACAGGGCCCTCAATCACTGCTGGGCCTACTTACTCAGTTGGGAGGTTAGTTCAAGTTGCTTTAGATACTTGGAGAGTTTTTGGTAATTTAGCTTTTACTCCTTACGGTGATCCTTATTGGTCCTATGTTGTTTCTTTGCTCCATTTAGATGGCATAAATGGTTCAACTGTTATTACCGATATTGTTTCAAATACTTGGAGTGTAAATGGTACTTGTAATATTAGTACCGCAGAATATAAGTTTGGAGGAGCTTCTTGTTATTTTAATGGTGGTTACTTATCCCAAACAGCAAATAGCCTTTTTAGTATTGGAACAGCAGATTTTACTATTGAGTTTAAACTATATTTTAATGGGGCTAATTTAACAGTTTTAGATAATAGATTAGGAAGTTATGGGGCATCCTTGGTTTTTTACCAAAACTCTTCTTCTTCTATATGGACACTTTACTTAAATGGTGTAAATGCTATTACTACCGGAAGTTTAACTTCAAATATTTTTTATGCCATTGCTATTTGTAGGATTGCAGGTACTACAAGGTTATTTGTAAATGGTATACAAAGTGGATCTTCTTATGCGGATACCAATAGTTATACACAAACTCAACTTAGGTTAGGGGCAAATAACACTGGCTCTTAT
>VFSW01006919.1_pt1 | contig 16582 bp, 22 predicted proteins | sample 5358111 | NCBI WGS metagenome assembly VFSW01 (sample SAMN11554181, study PRJNA540505) | mine drainage metagenome | isolation source: sediment from site ElyBrook_90M | place: USA: Ely Copper Mine, Vershire, VT | collected 2017
ATGACGCATCCTGCCTAGGAGTCCAGAGCGTCCCGAGGGGTCGGAGTTGGTAACTTAATGTTTGATTACCTTACGAAACTAGGCCGATTTATGTATAATTGCTCCATGAAGTTTCGAGTATTTCCCCGATATGTTTTTGTCCTTCTTCTCGCGGCGTTCATCACGGTGAATCTTTTTGGTGCTGCGAGCGGCATGGGAATGCAAACAAATGCACAAGGGAAAATGACCGGCTGCATGTTTAGCGGCACCGCAATTTGTACCATGACTCCGTTCGAGCATCTAGCCGCATGGCAGAACATGTTCACAGCCGCAGCCTCCCAAACTGACAGTACACTTCTTTTGTTGTTGCTGACCGCATTAACTTTCCTGGGGTTTGCGACAGCGCGGAGGTTGTTTGATGATCGCCTTGATTTGTTAGAGTCCCATCAAAAATTGTACGTAAAACGTTTGGTTGCGCATTCATACATAAATCCGCTTCAAGAAGCGTTTTCGCAAGGCATACTTAATCCGAAGCTGTATTAATTTCTCTCGCTCGCGCCGTTGGCGTGATTTACTAGCGAAGAGGAATTAATCATGAAATCAAAATACATTCTGTTTTTCATAGGAGGCGTAGTCCTTCTCGGCGGCATCGTCCTTCTAGTCTCGAATCGTTCGACTCCAATGGTTCCGGCAACGACGGTAGCGGACCCGGGCGTTTTGCCGGGCATGCAAGCGACGCAGGGTACGTGGGAGCCCGAGCTTACGCATCTGCGGACTCGTCTGATTGCAATCGGGCTTCCGCCGCTTTCGGCAGAAGGATCGGCGCTGCACATCCATCAGCATCTCGACGTAATCATTCACGGCAAATCAATACCGATTCCAGCAGACATCGGCATCGGGTCCGGGTTCATTGCGGATGTTCACACGCATGACGGAAGCGGCATCGTCCACGTCGAATCTCCCACGGTGCAAACATTCACACTCGGGCAATTCTTCGACATTTGGGGCGTAAAGTTCACCGCAGAGTCTATCGGCGGCTATACCGCAGACAGCAACAATACGTTGAGGGTGTACTCGAACGGAAAACTGTACGAAGGAGATCCGCGGCTTCTTGCGCTCCAATCGCATCAAGAAATTGTTGTCATATACGGAACGGCGCAAGAACAACCGGCATCGCTCCCGACGTTCACGTTTCCCGCAGGCTACTAGCAAGGCAAAATCATGACTAATCAACAAAAAATAGGAATCGGAATTATCGCCGCCGCCGTGCTCATCGGCGGATACATCGTCGTCGGAACGCTGGCCGGAACGCCGAAGGCAAATGCCGAACTCACCTCAATCTACAACTCCATTCCGACCGCAAGTGGCAAAGCACTCTTCATGCAGCAGAGCGCAAATCTCACCAAAAACGTCGATCCGACGATTGCCGACCTCGATTCCCAAATCATTACGTGTAATCCAAATGTGGACAATTTGCTATCAGCACAACCCACATCCGGCGGAAGCTGTGTTGCGGGAAGCAGCGCTCTCAGTACGACGACCGGCATGTATTTAGGCGGTCAGTGTTGCGGGTCAATGAAAGATCTCACCGAATACAACACGGAGTTGCAAAATCTTCAGCAATACAAAAATATCCCCGACGTGCCGATGAATCCGTACAAAACTCCCATCCCGCTTGCAAAGAAATGGATCGACTACGACAACGCGACGACGCTCACTCCCGCTGAACAGGCGATCATGAACCAGGCGATGGGGATGTCGAAAGAGGGTCCCTGCTGCTGTAAATGCTGGCACTACTACGTGAACGAAGGTATCGCAAAGAAAATGATTCGAGACTACCACTACACGGCACAGCAAGTCGCGGCGTATTGGGATACGTCGAGCATCTGTTAATCTAAATTAAAAACATCATGGAACCTACAACGCCATCAAAATTCACTGTCAGTACGCCAGTCGCAGTCATCATTGCAGGCGTGATTATTGCTGGTGCCGTGCTCTGGTCCAACGGCAAAAGCACGACTCAACCAATAGCAAACGCGGGAACACAACCACCACCTGCAGCTGTTGATATCAGCAAGGTAAATACTGCCGGCGAGCCGTTCATCGGCCAAGCAGATGCGCCCGTCACGATCGCGTACTGGTATGACTACCAGTGTCCGTTCTGCAAGCAAAATGAGGAAACCACGATGCCGCAGATTATCACGAACTACGTTGACACTGGCAAAGTGAAAATTGTCTTCAAAGACTACCAGTTCCTTGGCCCTGACTCGCAGACCCTCGGCCAATTCTCCCGCGCAGTATGGGCCGCCGCACCCGATAAGTTCTACCAGTGGCACAAGGCGGTTTACGACAACGCGGGCACGGAGAACACCGGCTGGGCGACGCATGACAAAATTATGTCCATCACGACAAGTGTGCTTGGTGCGGCAGACGCAGCCAAAGTAAACCAGCTCGTAATCGCAAACGGTCCCACCTACCAAAAAGAAATGGACGCTGACAAAGCGGAAGGTACGGCATTCGGAGTATCGGGCACCCCGGGATTCATCATCGGCAAACAGTTGGTCTCAGGAGCCCAGCCCTATGCCGCAATCAAACAGGTGATAGATCTCACGCTCGCAGGAAAGTAATTATGATCGCGCGCGCATTCACGACGGTATTCAAGAAGTGGCAATACGTGTCTCTTTCGGTCACGGTTGCTCTTATCGTGTTCGCGTTTGCAACGTGGTTGCCGAACATACGCCTGCTGTTCTCAATTCTCACAGATCCGCTAGTGCCTCTCGGAGATAAAGTGATGCTCCCGATCAACCTGCTCGGCTCCATCTCAACAAACTTCACCGCTCTTGCTGTTTCGTACACAATAGCGATTGCTGTTTTGGTCGGTATAAATGTCGCGCTATCGCTATACCAAATCAGCCGCCAACGCCAATTCTCCAGCTTCGGAGCGGGCGCAAGCTCGCTCGGCATATTGAGCGGGATATTCGGCATTGGATGCGCCGCCTGCAATTCTCTTGTGCTGATGTCGGTACTCGGAGTTGCGGGCGGCGCGGGCATTATTCCGCTCCTTCCGCTCAAAGGCGGGGAGTTCGGCATCGTTGGCGTACTACTGCTCGCCGCGGCGACCTATCTACTTGCGCGGCAGATTACGAAACCGCTCGTCTGCGAATCCTAGCATATCCGCATATCCATTTGTCCTTAATACCCCCTAGGGGTATAATGGGAACATGAAAGCGGACATAAAGAAGAGAGCAGTTCGACGGCTCAAAATCGCTCAAGGCCAGCTCAAAGGCCTCATCAAAATGGTCGAAGACGAGAAATACTGCGTCGATATCATCACGCAGTCGAGCGCGATCAAGGAAGCGCTTTCCGCAGTCGAACATCTCATTCTTGAAAATCATCTCTCTACCCACGTGCTTGAGCAAATGAAGGGCGGCAAGGAAAAGAAAGCCATCGAGGAGATATTGAAGGTGTATAAGCTCGCGCAGAAGAAAAAATAGTATGGATCACGAAAAGTTCCGCAATATGCACGGTGGAGCGATGTCGTCCATGAAGAAGGCGGAATTTCAAGTAGCCCTCAAAAGCAAGCGGCAAATTGCGGAAGGCACGTGGGCTTTCACGTTTGAGAAACCCGAGGGATTTGTTTTCAAAGCCGGTCAGCATATCCGGATGACGCTCCTAAATCCCGCTGAAACCGATACCGAGGGCAACAGCCGGTTTTTCTCTCCTGCATGTACACCGCAAGACGCTGATTTGGTTATTGCTATGCGTATGCGCGATACGGCGTTCAAGAGGAGTTTAAGCCAGATGAAAATCGGAGAGAAAGTGCTCATTCAAATACTGCTCGGCGTCCCACACGGAGCTTTTGCGCTCCACGATGACTCAAGCAGACCCGCCGTATTTCTCGCTGGAGGCATCGGCATTGCTGCCGCGTATTCAATGATCAAGGATGCGACTGAGAGAAAATTGCCGCACAAGCTGATTCTTTTCTATTCCAACCGTCGGCCCGAAGACGCTCCCTTTTTAGCGGAACTCCAAGACTTGGCCAAGCAGAACCCGAATTTCAAGTTGATCGCGACCATGACCGAACCCGATAAGTCGGGAACGCCGTGGCAGGACGAAACCGGACGTATAGATCGCCGTCTGCTCACAAAATACGTCAGCGATCTTAAGGAACCTGTGTACTACATCGCGGGCCTTCCGAAAATGGCAAGCGCAATGCGAAACCTACTCAAAGAACTGGGCGTGAGCGAGGATAATATCAAAGTGGAAGAGTTCTCCGGATTCGATCTTAACAAAATCAGCGATGACTCTCATCACCATTGGAAACGTCATGCTCTGTTCGTCGTGGCAGCGTTGGTCGTGATTGCGATAGTTGTCGCGCATATCGTCGTGGGCGATTCTCTGTACGCATCAAACATCCTTTCCCTGAAAAATCCGCTCATATATTTGTTAGTTGTCGTTATGCTGGTCATCGCCGCATTCAAATTTAAACATCTGCGGAGCTTTATAGGGAAAAAGTAGCCGTATGGAACATGATCCTCCGAAAACAAAATACACGTGCCCGATGCACCCCGAGGTCATGCAGGATAAACCGGGCATGTGTCCGGAATGCGGGATGAATTTGGTACCGACTACTGCATCTTCAACACATGAGCACACCGATCATGAGGGGCACGATAAACATGTGGGGCATAACACTACGTCATTTCTGACAAAGTTTTGGATTGCGCTTGTCCTGACCGTACCTATTTTCTTCTACTCGGAAATGGCTCGCAGCGTGTTTGGCATACACGGGCCGGAGTTTCCTGGGTGGCAGTACGTGTTGCTTGCGCTTGGAAGTAGCGTCTTTTTCTACTGCGGCTGGATTTTCCTCACCAGCGCATATCGCGAACTTCGAGGGCGAATGCCGGGCATGATGACGCTGATCGCACTCGCGATCATCGCTGCGTATCTCTACAGCTTCGTGTCAATTATCCTCGGCACCGGTCACGATTTGCTCTTTGAACTTTCCACGCTGATCGCAATCATGCTCTTAGGACATTGGATTGAAATGCGATCGGTGCAAGGAGCACAGGGGGCGTTGAAAGAGCTCTCAAGACTTTTGCCGGATCAAGCGGAAGTTGTTCGAGGCGACAAGACGAAAATCCTTCCGTTGAGCGCATTGAGAGTCGGCGATATCGTACTGGTAAAACCCGGCGCAAAAATACCAGCTGACGGCAAAATTATTGAAGGTCGCTCTGACCTTAACGAATCTATTATTACCGGCGAGTCAAAACCAGTTAGTAAAACCATAGGAGATACGGTCATCGCCGGTGCCATTAACGGCGATGGCAGTCTCAAGGTCGAGATTGAAAGTATTGGAGAAAAGACTTTCCTTGCTGGAGTTATGCGCCTCGTCGCTGACGCGCAAGCTTCAAAGTCGCGCCTTCAAATGCTTTCCGATCAGGCAGCTTTTTATCTAACACTCATTGCCATCGGCGCAGGAGGGATAACCTTTATCGCTTGGATGCTGGCACAAGCAGGAATAGGGACGGCAACGGAGAGGATGGTGGCGGTTCTCGTCATCACGTGCCCACACGCTTTAGGGCTCGCCATCCCATTGGTTGCCGCCATCTCAACGACCATGGCAGCTCGCAATGGTCTGCTGATCCGAGAGCGCCGAGCGCTTGAATCGGCTCGGAACATCGACACCGTTCTTTTTGACAAGACAGGCACGCTCACTAAAGGAGAGTTTGGGGTTATAGCATCTAGTTCTGACGAAGCGCTTGCGCTTGCCGCTGCAGTCGAAGTTCATTCCGAGCATCCAATCGCCAAGGCAATCGTCATCGAAGCAACAAAGCGGAGTCTTGTGATTGCGGAAGCCAGAAATTTCAAGCGCATTGCTGGTACCGGTGCGCAAGCGGAAGTAGGAGGTAAAACAGTCTTTGTCGGCCAGCGCGGTGGCGAGGACTTGGTTGTTGAAGTCGACGGCAAGAAAATCGGAACTATACGAGTCGCTGATACGGTGCGCTCCGAAGCGAAAGAAGCGATCGAATCTTTGAAGCAATTAGGAGTGCATGTAGCAATGATCACGGGAGATTCGCAAGAAGTGGCAAAAGACGTTGCGCAGCAGTTGGGCATACAGGAGTTTTTCTCGAGAGTGCGCCCGGAAGAGAAATCTGAAAAAGTGAAGCTCTTGCAATCGCAGGGGAAGAAAGTGGCAATGGTCGGCGATGGCGTTAATGATGCTCCGGCACTCACCCAAGCTGATATTGGCATTGCCATTGGTGCAGGGACGAATGTGGCTATTGAGTCTGCAGGAATCATTCTCGTGCGAAGTGATCCGCGCGATATCCCGAAGATATTTAACCTCTCGCGCCTCACGTACAACAAGATGATCCAAAACCTCTTCTGGGCGACTGGCTACAACGTGGTCGCCATTCCGCTTGCGGCTGGCGTGCTGGCTTCCAAGGGAATCGTTTTGCAGCCGGCCTTAGCGGCTGTGTTCATGTCGGCCAGTACTGTCATTGTGGCCTTCAACGCAGTACTATTGAGGAACAAGAAGTTATAAGCTAACGAATAAATGTAATTTTATGATGTGGGGATATGGATACGGCGATGGAATGATGGGCTACGGCCTGTTCGGCGGACTCTTCTCGCTTCTCTGGTTTGTGCTCATGGTGGTTATCGTAGTTGCCATCGTACGGTGGGTTACTGGCAGCAGGCATTGTCACTGGATGGGTGGAGAGAAGACGGCCCTCGACCTTCTAAAGGAACGCTACGCCAAAGGTGAGATTGATAAAAAAGAGTTCGAGGAGAAGAAAAGAGATCTGAATTAAAAGCATACACTCGGTTGAGTACAAATCGTTTTCCTGTCTGGAGCACGTATAATGGAATGATGCCCAGCGTATTCATCTACTTTCTCGCCGGCGGAGTTGTCACGACCGCCATTGTCCTCCTCGAAGAGAGCGGTTTTCGCCTGCTTTCGGGCTTGGCGACGCTCATGCCTGTCTTCACGTTGATAGCGTACTTTTTTATCGGCGAATCGCGCGGCGGTATGGCTCTCGGCGATCATGCAAAACTAGTGCTTGTCGGAACGCTCGTAGCATGGATTCCGTACATGCTCGTCATCATATGGCTCGCACCACACGTGAGCACCTACGAAGCCGTCGGCGCGGGCCTCGCGGTCTTTTTGGTACTTGCAGTCGTATTCCTGCTTCTCACTCAGTATTACGGATGGTTCCAGTAATATCCACTCCTGCATGGATACCTTCTTCATTCTTTCCGCAAAATATCTCTACATTCTCCCGATACTCATCCTCGGCGGATATTTCTTTACGCGTAAATGGCCCGCACAGAGGCGCATGGCACTGTTTGCCATATCGGCTGGAGTTCTCACCTATGTCATCGGTCTCATCGCGAGCCATCTCTATTATGATCCACGCCCGTTTGTAGTCGGCCACTTTACGCCGCTCATCCAGCATGCCGCAGACAATGGCTTTCCTTCCGACCATGCGCTCCTAGCGTCCGTCCTTGCGATGGTCGGTCTCTATTGGAGCTGGAGGCTCGGCGCAGTGCTCTGGGCAATTGCCATCGTTATCGCCATCGCCCGCGTCTACGTTGGCGTGCATCACCCAATCGATGTTATTGGTAGCATGGTCATTGCGGTCATCGCCACCTCATTCGTTTACGTTGTAATGAAATATGTCTCGCATAAAACAATTTCTTAAAGAAGAAAAGAACATTCACCTCGTCTTTGAGGTGAGCCTTATTCTCAAGGCGATATTCGCCACATTTGAAATACTGGGCGGCATTTTTGCTTACTTTATCAGCCAACAATTCCTATTGAGCGTCGTCAGCACGATTACTGCCGACGAACTCGCGGAAGACCCGCGAGACCTGATTTCCAATTATTTTCTGCACTCGGCGCAAAACCTCTCCATCAGCACACAGCACTTTACTGCGTTTTATCTGCTTAGCCACGGCGTCATTAAATTGTTTGTAATCATCGGACTCTTGCGGAAAAAGCTCTGGTACTATCCGACCGCATTAGTAGTTTTCGGGCTCTTCATCGTTTATCAGCTCTACCGATTCAGCTTCACTCACTCCATCTGGCTATTGCTTCTGACCGCCTTAGATCTCATAGTCATGTGGCTCACCTGGCATGAGTATAAGTATCTGCGGCGTAGCGTTACGTCACCAGTCATATGAAAAAGCCTAAGATAATCGGTATCATTCTCATCGTAATTACTGGTCTGCTCAATTTCCACATTCCGCATTTCCTGATCGAACCGAACGATCTCTCCAGCGCAAGTCGTATTCTTGAGATTGTTTATCTAATCAATTTGCTCGGCGCTTTCGGTGCCGCCTTCGGCATCTATCGCGACAAGCGCTGGGGGTGGCTTCTCGGTATTGGCGTTTCCATACTCTCGGCCTCGCTGTGGCTCGCGCAAGAAACCATCGGATTGCCTGGCCTGCCGCAGCAGTGGTTTGAGCCGAGCCGCATTGTCTCGCTCGTCATCGAAGTGATCTTTGTTATTGTAGCTGTACGGCAATTACGAATTAAGATGTCTTCCAATACTGAACTATGAACAAGCTCGCTGCCATCGTTGTAATTATCGTCATTGTCGCGGGCGGCATCTTCTTTGTACTTCAAGTGCAACCTCAAACCACCTTACCCACAACAATTCCTCCCGTCGCGACCGGCACGCCGCCGACAGCTTCGGGCACTACGACACCACAACCGCTCCCGGCACCTTCTGCGAAAGGCGTCGTACGTGGTCAGGTTCTCTTGGGTCCGACCTGCCCCGTCGAGCGCGTCCCGCCGGACCCGGCCTGCGCCCCGAAACCGTATCAGACAACCATTCGAATCCAACCCGTCAATCCGTCTGCAGCGTATATGACGATCTCAAGCGACGCCTCGGGGATGTTCACTACCTCACTCGATCTAGGGTCGTATACTCTTCAGGCACAAAGCGCGAATAATTCCTATTATCCGCATTGCAGTCCAGTACAAGTCTCGGTCTCTGCCGGTCAAAGCCAAAATGTCACCATCAATTGTGATACGGGGATACGCTAGTGGTGGGATTCCAATTGACCATCGCTTGGCGAAGCGTTTTCTGTTACCATAGTTGGGTATGATTACTGCCGAGCAAGCAACTAAGCGATACCTACAGAACTCCGTCGAGGCCTTTTTGCAGGGCGCACAGAATGAGAACTGGATCATGGGCGTGATAGGCGCATCCGCGACGCCAGAGTCGCTACAAGAAGCGCTGCAATTTTTTTCATCGGCGTACCAAAACACCGAGCGCTTTCAATTCTTGAAGAACGCCTACGCGACGGCGTAAGCATACCCAACCCCATATGGCTAACGAGAGACAATTCACGCTCGTCGCGAATTCAAAAGAACACTCACTCACGATCCGAGAGGCGATGGGGACGAAGACACCCAAAGTCATGCTCAGTTGTGAGTTGCGTGGCGATGACAAAACGGCATTGTTTCTGCTGCTCGTCGATCCGTTCCTGGCATCGGTTCGCTCAGCGAACAGTTCGCAAGAACAGTCAATCAAATAGATACCCACGGGTAAACCCGTGGTCCTAGAATTCGGAGGGGTTAACTACAAGAGACGCAAGGTCTCTTGACCCGAATCCTGGCGCCCTTGGTATTCCACATACCGCTTGACGGTTGCCTCATCCAGGCCGATGCTGCTGGCGAAGTAGCCGGGCGACCAGACAACGTTCTCTTTCCAATACACCTTCGCCAACCAATCGAACTTCTTGCGCAAGCGTGACGCCGATTGGCTTTTCAGCTGTGCCACGATCGACGCGACGGAGTACTTTGGCGGTATCTCCATCACCAGATGCAGGTGGTCCTCGTCAAAGCCGATCGTCTCGATCGAGACGCCCGGCATGCTTCGCAGCAGCCCGCGCAATGTACGCTCGGTATAGGTCGTGACGCCCGGCTTCAGGATCCGTCGGCGGTACTTGCACACCCAGACTATGTGGTACTGGAGCTTGTAGACGCCGTGTCCTGAGACCTTGTATTGCATCAATGGATTGTACCGCCGACGGGCTCATTCAACCCCGACTAAAGTCGGGGTGTTCTGCGGTGGCGCAGAAATATACGCTGCCGCGCTCGCCGCAATCGAGGACTACATTCGCGATAACGAATGGAAACAGGGCGGCATTTACTACGGCGAAATGCTCCAAGACGGCACGTTCGATATTGCGGGCACTGAAAAGCCCGATTGGGAGGACGGGAATTGGGGCGAACGGGCGAATCTATAGAAAATAGCCAATAGTCTTTCCGTACAGCTTCGCGAAGCGCTTGAGTTCGACTACGTCGACTCTCTGCTGGCCGTTCTCGACGTTTGATATGTGCGATTGCGGACGACCTATTTTCTTTGCGGCCTCAACCTGAGTCAAACCAGCTTCGATTCTGGCCTTCTTGAGACGCTCCACGAAAACTTTGTATTCCTTGGTATGGATGGATTTCCCCATACCTGTAAGCCTCTATCCAAGAACTGAATATCCAAACTTTAGATATTTATGCTATCCTTGAAACACCCCGTTTAAGGGGCCTGTTGGTAACCCCCTTCGCAAGGCCTTGAAACTAAGCTAGGAACACAAGGTCAGCCTTTATTAGCTAGTTTTAATAAGTTCATATGGATAACAACAATCAGTCGGATGGCAAGGTAAGGCACATTACGTTCGGGTTCGTACTCGCGTGGATCGTCGGGGTTCTGTTCGGCCTCTCTGGCATCGCGATGCTGTTCCAGCACGAAGCGGGGGCTGGAGTAGTCATGATTCTCGCGGCGCTCGTCGCGCTCCCGCCCGTGAACACGTTCGTAAAGAGCAAGACGAACTTCTCGCTCTCTGGCGGCTTGCGCACCACGGCCGTTATTATTCTTTTGGTCATTGGGGGTACCCTCCTGTCGCAGGAGCAAGGATCGAGCCCGGCTTCGACCGTTGCAGCTTCGGCAAACGGATCTGCCACGACGCAGGCAACTGCCGAGCAACCCGCTACCACGGCACCGGCTCCGACAAAGATGACGGCGGACGCACTGTATGACGCGTACACCAACAATCAGGTTGCCGCTGATGCGAAGTACAAAGGCAATGTCGTCGAAGTCACCGGCGTTATTAACTCCATCGGCAAGGACATTCTCGGCAACCCGTTCGTGGCGCTCAATGTCGGCCAGTACGCCGAGCTCGGCATCCAATGCACGTTCCCGCAGGCAGACGAGTCGCAGCTCACCAGCCTCTCAAGCGGAGAGAGCGTCATGCTGGAAGGGACGGTCTCGGGCGAGACGATCACCATCGTCGGGTTGGATGGCTGCTCAATAGTGAAGTAGCTGTCGACAGCACGCTTCGCAAACGCCTGAATCTAAGCTGGAATGGCCTCATGGCCATCCTTTCGCCACAGAGCGCTCGCGAGCTTCGCCGCATCATCAAGGAGTCTACCGGACGTGACATCTCTCTCGGTGAGGCATACGCCATTTGGGGTCATCTCATCAAGCTCCTACAGCTTCTGTGGCGCGTTGATAACCGACGAGAAATACCACCTCCTCCGCAGCAGCTAAACTTGTTCCACAAGCCGCCCGGCAGTCGTCGTTAGAATATTTTCTTGTGCAGATTTCCAAAGGATCCGTATCCAAACGTTGGATCGTAGTATCCGCTCGGTCCCTCATCCTCAATGTCCACCTCATACGGTGATTTGTATCCCTTTACCCCCGTAGGATTTACGTCTTCGTTCCTGCCGAGTCGAGAGAACGGCACATGCCCCGCATGTGTCTGCACCACCTCGGGTACTAACATCGAAAGCGCATCTACAAGGTCCATGAATTTCTCGCTGCCGAAATTCACGACCTGCATGATGAGCTCTTCGTTTCCTCGCGGAGCAAACTGTATCGTACCGTCCTTGATCTGGTGGCTGATGAGGGAGAGACGCTCGCGCTTGTCGCCCTTCGGCCGTACGCCGTCCACCAAGTATCCGTTGCGTTGAAGCGCTTCGATGAGCGCTTTTTGGAAAGCGACGTCCTCGGAGTAGATTTTCACCAAGCCGACTTTTAAGTGCTCGGCCACCAGTGCTTTTACTTTCTCCACAATCCCATACATGCCCATACGGTCGTTGACCGGATGCGGCTGCACATAGATTTTCATTTGGTCGCCCCAGCCGAATACCCTGATCGAGACTATGGCCGTGCAGCAGGCGCGTTTCTCCTCTGAAATCGCGGGGTCGATGCCGATGAACGTGCCTCTGAAATCATTCGCCTGTGTCGGTAGCGGACTGTCACAGTAATGGATCCACTCAGGATGCACGACACGATCATGGGCTGACATGATCCGTAGCATAAACTCCTGCGCCCACGCTTTGTCGCTGCCGACGCGCATGCGTTCTGCCTCGACGGCAGCCACGTCAGGATATTTTCCTTTCCAGAGAATATTTCCGGCGGCATCCATGAGCGGATACTCGCGATACACGCCGTCGCGCCTTTTCATCTCGATTTCTTGCTTGAATCGCATCATGACCGAATCTTCGTGCAGCAATGTCCCGAGCAGCACGACCCGCATCTGTTCCAAGTCTCCGGCGGGGATCGCATCTTGCGTCAGCCAGTTGTACGTCTGATTTCTTCCGTCGAAGGTTTTTACTGAATCGTTGTCCTCAATGTCATCTGCGACAAGAAGGTCGGGGCGGTACTGCTTATATCGCATGCCGCGCAAACTTTGCTCTGCAGAAGCGAATGTGAGCTGGGCATCGTACTTGGTGAGGACGATGGAGGAGCCCCACTGCGATTCCTCGGTCTTGAAAGGTCCAAGGTCACCGCGCAACAATTTATTGCTCTCGAGCTCTTTGCGGGTATTCATAAAGTGCTGCTTGGACTTCTGCTGGGTGCGGCTCGCGATGATGCCGAAATGCTTCTGCGGGGCTCCCAGCAGCGACCATATTGAGAGCGCCGTGTTGAGGATGGTCGACTTCGCACTGTTGCGCGCACCCATGGTTACCAGCGTCTTGTTGGCGGGGTCGGCGGCAAGTTTGAACATCTCGCGATGGAAGTCGGCGAACGGGTGCTTGATGTAGTGCCCGAAGTAGCACGCAAAGAAAAGCTGGAAGCTCTCCCTCGCGGCCTTCCTGCGGAAGTTTTGATCCTTGATCATCAGGTTGATAATGGCCTGCAGTTCTTTTTCAGATTCCATGATTATTTTGGTTATTTGGTAACGATACTAATTCCAATGCCCGGCGCAGGAGCGCCTCTTGCTCAGGGGAGAGCATAACCTCCTGCTCGATCTCTGCGGTGATGTGCACTTCGTTGCGGTACTGGTCATCGTGGTTCTCGAGCCAGAACTTAATGGCACCGAGATTCTTTTCTTTGATCGCGGTAATGAGCTGCGCGATGGCGATGTCAGTGATGAGGCTGTTACCCTCGTGGAGCGCGGCCTCAACTTTTGTGGCGAATTTCTTGTCGGTATCGCGCCAGCGGTAGAAGGTCGGCTTCGAGACGCCGGAGCGCTCGATGGCGACGTGGATCACGGGATTCTTTTCGAGAATCTCCAAGAATTTTTCTTTATCCTTGGCGATCCGCGCCTCAACTGTCTTTTTCCTTTTATCTTCCATACACTTTTTGCGGTTTCTGTCCGAGTAGCTTCGACCACCTGCGGCGGATTATTTCTGCATACGCAGGCACTTTCTCCATGGTGTAGCAACGGCGCTTCATGGTGATGGCGGCCGCTCCAGAGCTCCCGGACCCCCCGAATGGTTCTACAACCAGGTCGCCGCGCTTCGTGAGCACTTTGATATACGGGATCAATATCTCTACCGGCTTAGTACCGAACACCACACCTTGGCCGGAGGATTTCGCATCCGAAGCAACGTACTCGATGAAATCAGTCGGCTGGTATTTGCGGCCCTTCTTGTATCCTTCCCAGTGCGGCTTGCCTTGGATGGCGTACAGCGCAGTTTCGTATTCGTTCTGCAGCAACTCTGCCTCTTTCGCCATATTCAACGCGCGATCTTGCGGCGAAGAGCCGACCATCGCGATGTCGTGCTTCGAAAAGAATTTGTACCTTGCGCTGAAGCCTTGAGTTCTGTTAGGGAGGTGCCAGACGATCATATTCTTGACCTTCCAGTGTTTCTCCATTTCGCCCCAGATCTCGCGGAGGTTTTTCCAATTCTCATACACGATTATGTGGAAGTCGTCTTTGGCGGCTGCGGCTATGTTACCCATCCACAAGGTGGTGAAGTTGTCCGGCAAGATGTCAGTTTCAAGATACTTGCGATCGCGCTTCGCGCCGAAGCCTTCAACCGGCTTGCCGTTTTTCTTTTTTCCTTTGAGGTAGCAAAGACGATATGGCGGATCGGTCAGGCAGAGGTCTGCCTTGGCGGTATCCATGAGCGTCTGCATGTCCTCGGCGACGGTGCTGTCGCCGCATGCCAATCTCGATCCGTCCGGCCACTCGTATACATCACCCTTTTTGATCTCGACGTTGGTAATATCGAGCTTGGCGAGCTCTTTGACGAGGTCGAACTGTTCGACCGCTTCGTCAGTATCGAAGATGCTGTCGAGTTCTTCGGAAGAGAAGCCTACGTCTTTGAGAAAGTTCTCATCGAAGGCGGCCAGCAGTTCGAAATCGAATTCTCCCTGCGCCTTATTTAATCTCAGGTTCAAGGACTTCTCGCGCTCGAGGTCTGGAATGTTGACCCACACGACCGGGAGAGTCTTCAAGCCTTTTTTCTTGGCGATATCCAATTTGAAATTCCCGCCGATCACCACACCCTTGCGCTTTGGAGCAGCGTTGACGACGAGTGGCTGGACGAAGCCAAACTCATCAATGCTTTCGGTCAGCCCTTTGCGCGACTCGGCGGACCACTTGCGAGGGTTATACTCGCAGGGTTTGAGGTCGGCTGTGGATACTTGTTCGACTTTCAAATCTTTGGTCATATTGTTTTTTTAGTTAGCGTTAATTGGATGCCCGGGTAAGTGGATCATCAGCTGCACGCCTGGCGCTCCGGTCTTTTCATCGACGCCGTAGTAGCCGCCTACGATGATTGGTTCGATGTCCGTGCCGATTTTCCGCTTCGCCCAGTCGAGTAGTCGGATCGCGTCGGGACACCATTTCCATTTCTCAACCACGCCCCGATTGAATTCGAGCTTCCCGCTCCATGACGCATCCTTCTGCATTGCGCGGAATTTCTCCGGCGTCTGCTGCCACCAGTGCCAGCCGATGAAATGCGGCTGTACCTTCGGGCACATGAAGACGGACAGGGAGCTGGGGTAGAAATAGCTCGGCACGGGGCCGGACATTGATTGTGGATTACGCGCCGCGTCAGCCATCCGCGCGAAATCAGGATCTGCATCGCGGTACTGGAAATATGTGATGGAGGGGATGTTGATCTCCTGGCATGCATCCACGATGTTCGGATTCTCGCGGAAGCAGTCGAGCAGCAGTCTTTTTTCTTGAGCGATACGAGTTTCCGTTCTTGATAAAACTTGGTTCATATATTTGATAACTATGCTGATAAAGAGAAGACTGTAACTTTGCAGTTACAGTCTGATTCAAGCACAGGGGCATTTTCCGCTTTGGGATTTTGTTATGAACCATTTCCCAAATTCCTGAAGCGCTTTTTTCTCAGGTCGTTCAATTCACGCGTGCTCTCATACACACCGCTTCGTTTTATCTTCGAGCCCAACTCCTGTTCAGCAATTTCCTCGGCCTTCACCTTATATATTTTGCCGGTACTCTCGACGATCCTGCTCCTGTCGCCACTCCATTTTTCTTCTGTCCTCAATCTTTTATCGATCTCTTTTATAGGCCCGAACTCCGGCAGATATTTCCCCACGACGTCATTTATCATAAACTTTATGCCCTTGAGATCTGCATCGGTGAGCTTGGCGTATACAGTAACCGTGACTCGTGACGTATCGTTGCGAAGATCGTACTCCGATCCCACTGAGAAGGATTGTGCGGGGGCGGATATAATGTTGGCGACAATATACGTCCGGAGGCTGTCCGCATAGTTTAGGGGAAGGCCATATAGCCTGATGATGTATTCGACGGCCGAGGTGAGTTTATTCTCCGGCAACTCGTCGTACACAAGATCGAGCTGTTTTCTTGCCATCACATGGTCGAGTTTTTTCTCCGCAATCTCTTGTCGGATTTGCTCCTTGAGTCGCTGAAATTTCTGGGATTTCCGCATTTCGTCAGAGCGCGCTGCTGCTTCGATATACCATGCCTCGATCTTGCCTTCGGGCAAGCCGTCGGGTGGCAGCTGTAAAAATTCCCGAGCTCGGCGGATGGCGGCTTTGGCCTCGGGGTGGGATAGGAACAGCTTCAAATTGTCGGAATTCTTCCAGGGCGTAGGGCCCAGGAGTCCCATCTTCTTCACGCGGCCGACTTTGCCACGGGTCTCATTCGGTTTTTTATTTTTGCCACGCATCGCTTTTATTATAGCCGTTTTCTCACGGAGGCTGCTAGAGAATGAGACTCCCAAAAGTGCCCGAAAAGGTCTCATTAGTCTCATTAGTGAAAAAGATAGCCCCGACCCGAAGGCCTCGGCGAAGCGGCTGTCGAGGCGCTAGAATACCCTTGTGGGGGTTGGAGCCAAACACTTGAATCCCGAGAACACCGC
>VFSW01006920.1_pt1 | contig 16582 bp, 17 predicted proteins | sample 5358111 | NCBI WGS metagenome assembly VFSW01 (sample SAMN11554181, study PRJNA540505) | mine drainage metagenome | isolation source: sediment from site ElyBrook_90M | place: USA: Ely Copper Mine, Vershire, VT | collected 2017
CGATGCGCAGTCGCGCGAACTCTTGCGTGCCGAGCACGTGGGTGATCGAGCGCAGACCGTTGTGCCCGGCGAGGCCGCCGCCGAATCGGAGTTGGCGGCGACCGGGCTCCAGGTCGAGGTCGTCGTGGACCACGACCAGACGCGACAGGTCCTCGAGCGAGGTGCGCGCCAACAGCGGGGGTAGCGCCGCCCCCGATTCGTTCATGTACGTCGTGGGAACGGCCAACGTGACGAGTCCACCGGGCGTGGAGAGGGTCGCGATCACCGCGCGCTGTCGACGTTCGAGCGTGAATTTCGCGCCGCGGCGTTGCGCGAGGAGTCGCACCGCGTCGCCGCCGACGTTGTGACGTGAACCCTCATACTCCTCACCGGGGTTGGCGAGTCCAAGGACGACCAGCGAGCTGGCACTCCCGCGCCGCCCACCTTCCACCGTGCGCCGCAGCGCCACGGCAGACTACGACTTCGCGTCGGCCGTCTTGGCCGCTCGGCCCGCGTGGGTGTTCACGACCGAGATGGCGTGATCGCCCGCGGGCGTCACGCCCTCGGGCAGCACCACGTCGCCGACGCGGATGGCGTCTCCGGGGGTCAGGTGCGAGATGTCGACCTCCACGTGAGTGGGGATCTTGTCGGGGCGCGCCAGGACTTCGAGGCTGAACAACTGCTGGTCGATCTCCCAGTCGGCGTGACGCACTTCAACGGCGTCGCCCACCATGTGCAACGGGATGACCGCGACGACGGGCTTGTTGGGGTCCACGACTTGAAAGTCGATGTGGGCAACGGTGCCGCGCACTGGGTGTCGCTGGATCTCGCGCGCCATGACGATGAACTTCTGGCCGTCGGCGTCCAAGTCGATCAAGGTGTTGAGGCCCTGCTCGCCCGAGACCGCGGTGCGGAAGCTCTTGGCGTCCACTGACACCGGCAGCGGGGCGACGCCTTCGCCGTAGACGACCGCCGGGATGGATCCGGCCGTGCGCAGACGTCGCGAATTACGGCTTCCCTGAGCGCGGTCCGTGGACGCGTGCAACGTGGTCTCTGACATGACAACTCCTTAGGCGAATTCGTCGCGCGCAACCATCAGTCGCGCACAGGGTGAAAAGTCTAGCCGCCAGCGCCGTCGCGGAGTATCGTCCTAGAGCAGGTTCTCGCCGCCGAAGATGTCCGAGACCGAGGAGTCCTCGAAAATCGCGGAAATGGCGTTGGCCACAATGCTGGCGACTGAGAGGATCTCGAGTTTCTCGAATCGCCGTTCGGGGCCCAACGGCAGGGTGTCGGTAACGATGACCCGGCTCACGGGTGCGTTGAACAGGCGATCAACCGCCGGAGGCGAAAAGAGTGCGTGGGTCGCCATCACCCATATTTCTCCCGCCCCTTGCGCCTTCAACAAGTCGCACGCGGCCACGATGGTGCCGGCGGTGTCGATCATGTCGTCGATCAAGACGCAGTGCCGCCCGGCGACGTCACCGACGATGTGACGCGCTTCTGCGACGTTGGCCGTGCCTCGCGGACGGGTCTTGTGCACCAGGGCCAGGTCGCACCCCAGGTGCTGGGCGTAGCGCTCGGCCACCTTGACGCGCCCGGCGTCAGGAGCCACCACCACGAGGGTGTTGGTGTCGGCGTGGATCTTGAGGTAATCCTCGAGGACGGGTGCCGCCACCAAGTGGTCGACGGGGATGTCGAAGAAACCCTGGATCTGACCCGAGTGGAAGTCCACCGACAACACTCGATTCGCCCCGGCGGTCTGCAGCATGTCGGCGATCAACTTGGCGGTGATGGGCTCGCGCCCGGTGGACTTGCGGTCTTGACGGGCGTAGCCGTAGTTGGGAATGACCGCGGTAATCGACTTGGCCGACGCGCGCTTGGCGGCGTCGATCATGATCAGCTGTTCCATGACCGCATCGTTCACCGGCGAGGAGTGGGTCTGGATGATGAAGACGTGGGCGCCCCGGATGGATTCGTCGAAGCGACAGTGGATCTCCCCGTTCGCGAATTCGCGCAGATTCGCCTCGGTGAGCCCGACGCCCAACTGGTCCGCGATGTCCTTCGCGAGGGCGGGGTGGCAACGCCCCGTAACGATGACGAGACGGCGCTTTGACAATGACTCCACGCCGCAATGGTACAAGGTGACGTCAGGGTGAACATCTCCTACGATGCGAGGATGGTCGACTACGACGAGTTCGCGTACTTCAACGAGAACCTCAGCGAGTGGGGACTGCCTGACCGCACGCCACGGGTGCGGCGCGCCTTCGTGGCAGTCGAGGGGCTGCGCCAGGTCAGCGCCCTGATCTGGGGCGAAGGCCCCACCGACGTGGTCCTGGTGCACGGCAGCGCTCAGAATGCGCACACCTTCGACACCGTGGCGCTCGCCCTTGATCGCCCCCTGATCGCGATTGACCTGCCCCACCACGGACATTCCGATGCGTCCTTCTACGGCCCGCGCGCACTCAACGAACACGCCCACGACGTCGTCGTGGCCATCAGAGAACTGAGCACCCCTCCCCTGACCTTCGTGGCCATGTCCTACGGGGGACTGGTGAGCGTCGCACTGCTTCACGAACACCCCGAACTGGCCGCCCAGCTGATCCTCGTCGACATCACCCCCGGGATCAACGTTCGCAACGCTCGTCACATCCTCGACTTCATCGACGGACCGCACGCCTTCGACAGTTTCGACGAGATCCTCGAACGCACGAGAACCTACAACCCGGGTCGTAGCGAGGCGTCGCTACGCCGAGGCGTCTTGCACAACGCCGTGCAGCGACCCGACGGCAGGTGGGTGTGGCGTCACCAGCGTCACGCGGCGCCCACGCGCACGCCCTCACCCGTGGGTGACCTGTGGCAGTGGCTCGAGGACCTGGCGCTCCCAGTGACCCTGGTGCGCGCGACGGGCCCCTCCTCGATCGTCACCGATGCTGACGTCGAGGAGTTCCGTCGTCGTCGGCCCCACGACGACGTCATCGAAGTCCCCGGGGCGAGCCACTCGATCCAGGGTTCGCACCCGCTGGAACTGGCCGCGATCATCGCCGCGCGTCTCGCCACGGCGTAATCGACGCCCGCGACATACCGGCTCGTCGATCCGAGGGGTAACTGCGGAACTCGAGTGATTACGTATTGGTTGAATTGGTCGAAATCAGCGAGGCCACCTCGTGTTCGCTCACGTCGAAATCCTCAATTTACAGGTAAAAACATTGGTTGCTCGAACTCAACCAATGTACCCATTTGGTGTTGCTACACCGCTACAGTGGCCAGAGCCCACGACCGAACTCCCCTGGAGGACCCATGACGCACACGAACCCCGCGGTGGTAGCGGTGACCGGCGAGTCGCCACGGCGCTTCGTTTACGACTTCGAGCACGACCACGGTGTCGAGCCCATGGGGTTAAAGGCGCTTCTGGGCGGCAAGGGCGCCAACCTCGCCGAGATGACGTCCGTGCTCGGTCTGCCCGTGCCCCACGGTTTCACGATTGCCACGACGGCCTGTCGGGCCTACCTGCGACACGGCTGGCCCCTCTCCCTCGACCACGAGATTGACGAAGCCATCACTCGTCTCGAGGCGAAGATGAAACGGCACTTCGGCGACCCCGTCGATCCGCTCCTCGTGTCGGTGCGATCGGGTGCGCAATTCTCGATGCCCGGCATGATGGACACCGTCTTGAATCTCGGACTCAATGACGCCTCGGTGGCGGCCCTGGTGGCGCGCACCGGTGACGCGAGATTCGCCTACGACTCCTACGCCCGCTTCATCGCCATGTACGGACGCATCGTCCTCGGCATCGACGCCGCGCACTTCGACGAACACCTTCACGAGGCCATGGACCGAGCGGGTGTCGTGGCCGAGGGCAACCTCAGCGCCGAGACGAACGCCGCACTGGCCGCCGTCTACCGCGACGTCGTCGAACGTCACAGTGGTCGCGCCTTCCCCCAAGAACCACGCACCCAGCTGCGCGAAGCCATCGAGGCGATCTTCTCGTCGTGGAACGGGGGGCGCGCGCGGGCGTTCCGCGATCGTGAGGGCATCGATCACGACCTTGGCACCGCGGCCAACGTGCAGGCGATGGTCTTTGGCAACCGCGACGACTCCTCGGGCACGGGAGTGGCCTTCACCCGTAATCCCTCCACCGGTGAGCCCACGGCCTACGGCGACTTCATGGTGAACGCCCAGGGCGAGGACGTCGTGGCGGGCACCAGCGTCACGCGACCCTTAAGCGACTTGGACTACCTCTTTCCCGACGTCGCGAATCAATTGCGCGAGGTCTTCGCCCGACTCGAAGCGCATTTCCGTGACATGTGCGACATCGAGTTCACGGTCGAACGAGGTCGCCTCTGGATGCTCCAGACTCGCCCGGGTATGCGCACCGGTGCGGCGGCGCTGCGAATGGCGGTCGATATGGTGAACGATTCGGCCATCCACCTCTCGCGGGCCGAAGCGATCTCGCGCATCACCGGCGATCACCTCGACCAGGTCCTGCACCCGACTTTCGCGCGCACGTTGACGGTGGCGCCACTGGCCACGGGTCTGGCGGCGTCACCCGGGGCCGCGGTGGGGCGGGCCTACTTCGACGCGCCCTCCGCGATCGACGCCGCGGCGCGCGGCGAAAGGGTGGTCCTCGTGCGCGCCGAGACCAGTCCGGACGACGTCGCGGGAATGCTGGCCAGCGAGGGCATCCTCACCGCGCGCGGTGGACTGGTGAGTCACGCGGCGGTCGTCGCGCGCGGGTGGGGCAAACCCGCGGTGGTGGGCGTGAATTCCCTGCTCGTATTCGCCCACGAGGCGCACGTGGCCGACGTCGTCATTCACGAGGGCGACTGGATCTCACTCGACGGCACGAGCGGCCACGTCGTGCTCGGCGAAGTGGAGTTGACCTCGAGCACCGCACCCCCCCAACTCGACGTCATTTTGCGATGGGCCGACGAGATTCGTGCGGGACACCTCGGTGTACGCGCCAACGCCGACACCGCGGCCGACGCGCGCGCGGCGCGCGCGCGTGGCGCCCAGGGCATTGGTCTGTGTCGCACGGAGCACATGTTCCTCGGTCCCGATCGCCTCCCCATCGTGCGCGCGATGATCCTCGCTGACACCGACGAGGAGTATCACGACGCCCTCGAACGACTACTCGACGCGCAACGCGCCGACTTCGTCGCCATCCTCGAGGCCATGGATGCCCTGCCGGTGACGGTTCGTCTCCTCGATCCGCCCCTGCACGAGTTCCTGCCGGACCTTGATGCGCTCCTCGTCCAAGAGGCCACCCAAGGACTGAGTGAGGACGACACGCGACTGCTCGCGGCGGCGCGTTATTGGCACGAGGAGAACCCCATGCTCGGTGTGCGAGGAGTGCGCCTGGGCGTGCTCAAACCCGGTCTCTACGCCATGCAAGTACGCGCCCTGCTCGAGGCCGCCCAGTTGCGCCTGGCGGCGGGGGGCGACCCGCGCGTCGAGATCATGATCCCCCTGACGATCTCGGCGCCGGAATTGGCCCTGGCTCGTTCGTGGGTGATGCAAGCGGCCGAGTTCGTGGCGCACAACTACCTGACGCCGCTGCACTTCTCGATCGGCACCATGATCGAGACTCCCCGCGCCGCCCTCGTGGCTCACGAAATCGCCGCGCACGCCGACTTCTTCTCCTTCGGCACCAACGACCTGACCCAGATGACCTATGGCTTCAGCCGCGACGACGTCGAGGGCAAACTGATGGCCCCCTACCTCGCCCTCGGTCTGCTCGAGCACAACCCCTTCGACGTCCTCGACGAGAGCGGCGTGGCCGAACTGATCAGGTGGGGTATCTCGCGCGGACGAAGTAGCAACCCCCGGCTCAAGGTCGGCGTCTGCGGCGAACACGGCGGCGACCGCGCCTCCATCGCCACCCTCTACGACTGCGGCGTCGACTACGTGAGCTGTTCTCCCTATCGGATTCCCGTGGCTCGCCTCGCGGCGGCCCAAGCCGTCCTGCGACGCGCCGACTCCAGCCCCCACTAGCAATCATGCGCATTGATCAGGTACTTCGGACACCGACGCCCGAAGTCTGGAGCTGGCGGGGGAGGGCTCGAACCTCCAACCTACGGATTCAAAGAGCCTCTCAGACGAGTTTGGCGAGCATGGTATATCCGAAATCACTTAGAAATACTAGGTTTTCCGTTCAGTTTCATGCACTCTGTTCGAAATTGATCGTGAAGTTGGGCACTTTTTTGGGCACTTCTTCAGACCGCCATATCAACTGGGGCTTCGATATACCGAATGGCGATTAACTCGCACTCAAAGCGACGATCTTCTGATTTGGTGAGATCCACCTCACCGGAGTGGATGAACTGGTTTGTGAGTGGCCTTGCGTCTCGGTGGCGCCACTAAAGACCTCTGTCTGCCACACGGAAATCCTCTCGAAGTTCGCCACCTCGTTCGCGCCTGTTGCAGTTTTCCTGGTAGTGACCGAGTTTGAAGCCGAAAGACTTGTCCTCAAAGTTATTTGCGAAATGTAAGTTTACGGGGGATAAAATGCCAATATGCGGAAGCCCCAGCCAACTCCAGTCCAAAAGTGGATGGGCCACGGCGTGGTGGGTTTAAGTGTCTCTTACGGGGTACACAGAACCGCCAAACCCCATCCCCTGGTGTCATTGGGTATTGGCGCCTTTGCCGTGGTGATTCACGATTATTTTGATGCACCTGTGTCTCAGGCAATCGCCACGCTGGCGGCCTAGAAACTTTCCTATGTGCATTGTAAAATAAAAAAGTACATAATTTGACCCAGATAATCCGTCACTCATGATATTCTCGAATCATGCTCACTATGGAAGAAGTTCAGAGTCGCCTCGAACCATTCATTGAATGCTTCGTCTCGTCACACGAGAAGGCAGTGGCGTCCTACAGAAAGGCGCTGGAAGCAGAGCCCGAAATGGTGGCTGCCTTCAGTCCATCGAGACGAGCACTCGATATTCATGAGCGAACCTGCTTTCATATTCGTTCGGCCTCCCTTCGCATGGAGGGAATTCACGTGACTTCACTCTCAACTTTTTTCGTTGCTGTGGGTAACGAAGTTCTCGTTCGTTTCAAGACGCTCCAAAGCGGATCGCCCCGGAATCACGCCTCGGAAGCGCAGTGGTTCTACGACCGACAGCAAATTAAGCCCGAGGACATGGAGGATCTTGCCTCGTTCGGAATTCTCGAGCCGCCAACAATCGTGACGTGCGGGTACACGTTGCACCTCAGCGAACTTCTTCTTGACCGGGTTCTAATTCAACGTGATTGCAAGGGCCACCAACCTTGGTGGTATACGATTTCAGGCGGCGTTGAAATCAGTGAACCCCTTCACATTGCTGGAACCGAAGAGATCACGCCTGCGCGAATTGCGCCGAAACGAAAGAGTAGGCCCGTAGAAGGCTCCGGCTCTCTGTGAACTCAAACAAGTACCCTTCAGGGGTGAACGATTTTTCTGAGATGGAGTTGAACTCAGAGGCATTGGTGACAGCCCGCGAAAGTCGAGGATTCTCTCAGGCCGACGTTGCCACGGCGGTGGGTATCAATCAGGGATTGATGTCAAAGGCCGAACATGGTTTGCTGAATCTGAAGAAAGAGCATGTTCAAGAGATCGCAGAATTTCTGAACTACCCAATGGAACTCTTTTACGAACCAGGACGGATTCGAACGACGCCAAGCGCGTGCCTTCACTACATGAAACGAAAGACTCTTCCAGCCGGAATTCTGAAGAAATTGACTGCACAAATGGAGCTTCGAGTCGTCTCAGTCCGTCGTCTTCTGAGCGATCTTGAATTGAACGCCGACAGGGAATTTTGCAATCTTGATCCAGATGAATACGACGGACCAGAGGAGGTCGCAAAGATACTGAGGCGATTGTGGCGCCTGCCTCGTGGTCCTATCCCGAACATGGTCACGCTTCTTGAATCTGCCGGAGCGATGGTAATACTCTCCGAGTTTGGAACATCAAAGTTGATGGGAATGAGTTGCTCTGCGAAGGACTCTTCTCCGCTCTTTTTCTTGAATGGTGAGGCATCTGTTGCTGACAGACGGTGGACGATGGCCCACGAACTCGGTCATCTCACTATGCACAATGCTTTCCCTCCGAGCGGCGACATCGAAAAACAGGCCGATGCCTTTGCGGCAGAATTTCTTGCACCTTCGCTAGAAGTCGGACCAACTTTGCGGAATTTGAAATTCGAGGATCTCGGAATGCATAAATCATTGTGGAAGATCTCTATGAAGGCAATCATCAAATATGCCTCAAGCATGGGAGCGATTTCGCAAGATCATGCGGTACGTCTCTATAAACAGCACAGTGCTCGGGGCTACAACAGGGTTGAGCCCTACGACGTCCCTGCGGAATTTCCAACCCTTATGGGCGTGGCTGCAAACGTCTATCTCAAGGACTACGGTTATTCCCTCAAACAACTTTCTCGGAACGTTGCGCTGATGACGGAGGACGAGTTTCTAGAGAAGATACTTATGGAGACTCAGAAGCAAACCGGTAACATCGTCAAACTATTTGCTTGAAGCCCGCCGAGCCACCGCCGCTTTCGTAGCGGTCTTTGAACGCTGTTCCGTCGTGAGCTTCGACGCCCTTGCTTTTGCGCCCTTGAGCGCTCCCTCGATGATGCGCTCATGTGTCAGGGTGGTGGACCGCAGCGAGGTTTCAGCGTAGCCCCACTGCTACACTCGCTATTGACACTGGACTTGACATCCAATGGATATTCCATTCCGGTGTCAATCCAATATTGCTGGAGTTTCCCAAGACGAACTGAGACTCGATAAATGGAAAATATCGACAATGGTCAAGATTCTGTGAGGTACTCCACGAATCCAGCTTGGTGGACGCCACCGTTGCTACTTCTTCTTCTTTTGCCCACCCAAATTCATAATCGCCACTTCGGAATGTGGTTAGTGCTCGATGTCGCTTTACTCGCGCTTTTCTTGTTTGTCTTTTATCTGTTGACACACCCCTTGCTCACCTTCTCGCAATCAGCACTTGCCAGACGACGAGGGCCATTTCGCGTCAAAGTCGATCTGAGCAACCTGGAGTCCGTACGTGTAAGCACGATTGGGCGGCAAACTTCCGTATTAGACCCACAAACTGGGGAACGACGATCAGTAATTCGCTTCTATGTAAAATCTCCGGATGATTGGGCGGGAAAGCCACCGGTTCAAAGTATTTCCATTAGTGACCGTCAGGGTCGCCATCTGACGCTGGGGGTTCGGCGAACTAATGTCAATCGCTGGGGTGCATATCTATTGCGAGCGATCAATGAACAACCCAACGTAGAACTGGGTCCGCGAGTAATCGAAGCGCTCGAAGACTTCACGCGTTGATTACTCATTGAATGATTGCGTGAAGCGACTCCGGGAACTGCCCGATCACACAATCTTACCTTGGGATGTGGGGAGATGCCTCGCTTCGAATCTGCAACGTGAACTTGGCGGGGCATTCCAGGACACCAATTAACCACACTCTTGTTGTACATCTCGGTGGAAAAATATTTGGAAATCGACTTGTCTTTCTGCACAGAATGCTAAATTCGCACCCACTGTCACCGACGCCACCAACGCCGCGTCGGTGACAGTGGTCACTTCATGCGTTATCAACATAACGCCACGTTCATGTCTGCGCTTGAACAGGATGTCGCCTTCACTCCGCGTTCTACTTACGCTCGTAGCGAACAGGCTTCAGATGTTGCACCATTAGTCATAGTCCGAACTTTCGCTTCATTGTGATTGCCCGCTCAACTATGCGGCAGCAAGTTCAAACAAGTAATCTTGACAAGTCACGGCGATGTTTGCAGGAAGCTCTCCCCAGATGGTGCTCGGGTTAGTTGACGTAGGGTCGTACCATGCAGTGTCCTCCTGTGCAAATGTGTAGGGCATATCTATCACTGCGTTGCGGAATAGTCCGGCAAGCGTGGGGAAGAGATTGAGATATGTCTGTTGGGTAGGACTTGGCTGATAGACGTTCCCATTAAGTTGGTTGAGCGCTGCCTGATATCCAGAGGACGAATTTTCTTGCTGTGTCGCACTGTCTTGCGTGACAATTCCTGCCGAGAGATAAATGACGAAATTGATCAGTTGATTTGACACGTACGCTGGATTGCCGCAAGCAGTATATGTACCGACGGTTCCACATCCATAGAGAATTTGGGTCGAGGCACCAGCTGAAACTGCCGGTACCAGCGCAATTATGCTGGTCATCGAAACGGCCATCGCGATTTTGCGGATCGCTGGCACCTTAAAGTTGAAACGCATTTAACTCCTCAAGTGGTTGATTAAGACTTTCGGACACCATTACATGTATTCCCGCGAGGGATTTCTTAGTCACGTTCAGAATTTGACTCGAAGAGAAATGCGCCCTGTAGGCCATCAGCAAATTTGTAATGAGAATTTGGAAAAATGCTCTTAAGAAAAATTCTTGAGAGCATTCGCCAGGGTTACCCCGAAATGCGCCGTGTACGTCCCAATCGGTAGCGATCATCGTCGGTCAAGTGACGCCGGGACGGACTTCTCGCATCAATTCGTATTCCAACGAAGTTGCCTAGTGGTTCCGCCTTTGTTAGACGCCGGTCGCAATGCCGTGCTGCTGAACACTGTCCCCTAGCTCATCTCCTCCCGAGTCATCGTAGAGAGAATAAATCGGCGGTTGGTTTCATTGACTTCATTGAGAGTGGCTTGGTGTCGACGCCGAGAATTACCAGCGACTACTCGGATTTCGACGCGGAGGCCCTCGCTCGTCATCTTTGTGGTCGCCCTGCGTCAGGCGCCGCCGCCGGATGCCATTTGCCCACATGTCGGACTCTCGGTATCGGGACGAACCTAAATCTACCGGCGGGTCTTGGCGCGTGGGCACGTCACCGCCGCATTCGCTTAGCCGTCAAGTTCTCCGCGCAAGAATGCAGCCATTCGGTAGCGGCGCCCAGTTTCGTGGTGCAACACCTCGTCGCGCTGGGCGTTCCACGTCCACTGCTTCGTGGGCCGCTCGCCGGTTGAGATCTGTCTGGTGCGTGTCTGGTTCACTTTCGATGACGACTCCGACTTACGCTCGTCAGTGAGCCTTCGAAGGAGTTCCGCACGGGCGGCCTCAAGGTTCTTTGCTTGACTTCGCCCACGTTCGACGACGACCACCGTTCCTGTAGGCAGGTGAGTGAGCCTCACCGCCGAAGAGGTCTTGTTGCGATGCTGACCACCCTTGCCGTGCCCGCGGTAGAAATCGCAGCGCAGTTCGTCATCTATGAGTTCGACCTGAGATGTCCCAGGATCGTCGATGAGCGCCACTGTTGCCGTCGAGGTGTGGCGGCGTCCATTCCGATCGTTGTTCGGAATGCGCTGAATCCGATGCGTGCCGGTGAAGCGTGTCAGGTTCAGATGATCCGCGTGACCGTAGAGCGCGAGAACTATTGTTCGCCCTTCGGTCACCACCACGGGCACACCGTGGTTGGTGATGTACGCGCGTAATGCTTCAACAAGTTCCGACGCGAAGTGCGCCGCGTCATCTCCGCCCTCTCCGGGGCGAATTTCAATGTTCTGTGATGGTTGCATGAAGATGCCTCTCGAAAGATGTAGTTGACATGGCGCTACCCAGAAATGGGGCGTAGAAGAATCGACCCGTAGGGTCAATCAACAGCTAGCGGCGCGTCAACCTACACATGGAAATGGCATCATCGAGGACGTCAAGAGAGAGTGCGGCCCACCTGTTGAAATCGGTGAAGATGGTCGCTGTCTCATGACGTCCATTATCGCAGAAGCGTGCGACGTGCGTTCACCGAACGGGACACGAATCGGAAACGCCAACGCCTCGGCGCAAGTTCGAGTCCCCAGTCGTCTGGGCGAGTCCTGAGAGGACCGCGTCCGCCCACCTTCCCGCCGTGATGGTCTCGTAGGGTGACTACGGGCGCGAGATCGCACGAAAGACCGTCATGCCCTTAAGTTGCCCCAGGTGGCTGCGGATGATGACCGCCAAGACTTCGCGGTAGCGTGTCCCGCGGAGATCTGCGCTGTGGCCGATACGGACTGGCCATCGCCGTGTCCGCAGGACGACTCTTCAACCGCGGCTCTCACGCCAAGGAACGTGTCAACGTCGAGTTGGTCCGACTCCTCGATGAGGGCGGAGTCGAACTAGTCGAGGAGAGCATCCTCTATTGTTGTCCTCAACATTGAAGTGAGCCACCCCCCCCCAGCCGCCTGAGCAGTTCGGCACCAAATCGATGTGTCGTGAGAATGGAGGGGGATGGTTGGCAGAAGGCACATTCGAGGTGACGCGATCGACCTGCACGTGATTTGTGAGGCGACGAAGTCAATTTGGAGAGACGGCGCGCACCACCTCAAGATGGACGAGATGGCCACTCGGAGTAATTTGAGTCGAGCGACTCTCTATTATCGCTTCGGGTCACGTTCTAGGCTCATCCTTTTTACGAGGCACTCAATCATGGTTGAACTCCTGTGTCGTGCAAACGACATTGTTCTTACGGCACCCATAGCGGAGTCGACGGATTAGGAAAGGCAGTGCGAAATGACAGATCTTGAAGATAGGGCGAAGTTGCTGACGCAAGGGCCTTTGGGTCGCGCGGTGCTGGTTGACTTGATGGGCGCGAGACCCGACGTACTTGCAAGAGACGTGGGTCTCAATCTGGGCGGGCAACCGTATTCCGTCCAGAAGCCTTCGAGCGACAGGGCGATCGGGGCGTCGTCGTCCAAGGACATCGAAGCAATGAACGACGAACAGAATCTCCACGTGGCCCGCTCGATCAATCTCCTTGTCGAGGAACAACTACCTACCGTGAAGGAGTTTCTCAAGAATTCGTCAGACGTCATGCGGCGCGTGGGCGAAACCATCGAACACTATGCGTACGGCCCCGCCGAACTGTGGCAGCCACTCAGAGAGGCGCTGGTTCTCGCCGAGGGTTCGATATCTCGAATTGCCGAGGCGGTCGCCGCTACTTCTGACTTGGATTGGTGGTGGGGAAAGATATCGGCGCAAGATCAGAAGTGGATGGGCGACCCCGTTGGAACGCTCAACCTTGCATCGACACCTGTGAAACCCATCGAGCCACCGAGTGACGAACAGAGAAGTTGGTGGTGGGTTTCGCCAGTTCGCAGTGACCTTCTTCGCACGACGCGAGGCCCCGTTGGACCATATCCCAGCGTGGCGTCAATTTGCCGATCAGGCTACGAGTCCGCCCAACGAGACCAACTCGATACCTGGGCGGTTCAGATTCCAGAGTCGGTCAAGGTCTATGAAGTACTTTGCGCAGAGGACTGGGCGAGTCTCGTGGAACGCTACCCACGTCAGTGCGTCGATGGCAGGAACTCAGAATGGACCCGGTGGACGGGAAGCGAAGGACCTTGGCTACTGCCGGACTGGGACTCCATCGCACGAGACTTTGACGGCGTGCACGTGTCATTGACTGGCTATCTCGCCAGTGCGTTTCGTGCACTGCCTGCCGGTGAAGCACAGACGGTGCTAATTGGCTGGAATCCTGACGAGACGCTCTGGCTTCGTAGCCGGCCTGTGCTGTCGGACCGGCTCGAAGTCCATATTCTCAGTTGATCGACACAGCACCGCCGAGGAGATCTCGGCATATCCGTGTGATGGAAAGCCAATCCCCTCGGCGGCGCTGTCGCTACGATCGCATCAAGTGCCGCAATTCAGAGCAGCAGTCGTAGGCGTCTGGACGTAGGCGTAATACGTCGTGCCGCCTTCAACCATGGTGCCATCGACAGTTGCAAACCAGTAGGTGGGCAGCGTATTGGTGCAGAAGACCTCGACATTTGTTTGGGTGTAACTGGCCTGGCCAGTGTTTCCACGATTAAATGGAGGGTCTACAGCATCTGGGCCGAGGGCGCCGTTCTTCCACATTTGGACCGATTGTTGAATCGATGTCACCGCATAGTTGCACTGCGTGTACGGCTTATTCCCGACGGTAAGTGGCGCCGTGCGCTCGTGCACCACCGAGGCGTACAGCTTGCAGCCAGCAGGATTGACGACGGCAGGCGCTGCCGGGGTACTCGTCGGACTGAACGGGTTCTGGGTTGTGTATTCCACCGATATGACGCCGGGCATTGGCGCCGATGTCGATGGGGTGTCCGTGGGCGAGGCTGACGCGACAGTCTGCGATCCAACCACTGGCAACAAGGTTGCGAGTAGCAAGCAAGCAGACGCGGCTGCACCTTTCGCAAAGGATTTATGATTGCTGAATTTCATAACTATCTTCCTCTCGTTTGGATGGATAGAACGCTACGTCGCCTTCTCATCTCGGCACCAAGATTCCGTGTCTGAACTGTCGTTAAGACTCTTCATCGTGACAGCCTCCCCGCCGTCACTGACGGAGCTTCGCGTTGGGTGCTGACGTCGAGAGTTTGGAGAATTCTGCGCCTGATGCAATGAAAAAGCGACTCGCGGGCGTAAACAGAGTGAAGCCATGAAGCGAAACCACTCCTCGGACGATAATTCTGGCGAAGACCTACTTCGCCGATTCGAAGAGTTCTATCGTCTTCACTTCGCGGCCCTCTCGCGATACGTGACTCGTCGACTACCAGCCAGTTCACACGACGAGGTGGCGGCGGCGTTCGTGATCGCACCGATTTGCCCTCCGGCACATAAATAGAGCATAAGCACTCGCAAGCCAAAGTTCGACGAAGTACTCGATGGAGTGAGGGTCCGCGTCTTTGCGACCCGCTCCGAATTCGAAGTCGTCTTCAACGACGACGACATCGACGATCCGAGCGCCCAGGTCCTCTGTTACCCGAAGTTCCTTGGGGTGAACACCTCGGCTCATCAGGCGCGCCTTGAGTACGTTCCTGAGGTCACCAAGTGAGCGGTCTGACGAAGGCTGAGCTCCTCGACGAGAATCGTCGACTTCACGCGCACAACGAGTTCCTTGCCGCTGCGACTAACCAAGAGATCACCATCAGGGAACTGGCCGCGAAGATGTCTGATGACGGCTCGATGAACATCCAGATCGTCGCCGGCGAGGAGGGGATCTCTCATCCCGGCATCCGAATTCTCGCAGCAGCGGCACTGTCGCTACTCGAGATCGATGGCACTGTCCCGCCGAATTACCGCACAGCAGAAATGTCGGGCAAGCTCGCATCAGGGGATAGGTACTTCGTCGAGATCGCGGCATGTAGGTCGAATGACCAGACGCCACACAAGTTGCGCATGAAGGCGGAGTCGGAGTGCGACGCACTGCGCGCTCGCATCGAGCGACTCGAAGGCGCCAGTGCGGCGGTGCGTGAATTCGCGCGAGTGCGCGCGCAGAGCGATTGCGACTGGGATCACGTCTACGACGTCCTCTCGTGATCTGGAGCAAGTTGCGCCACTCTCACCATCACTGAGGACGACTATGGTCCTGATCCTTCAAGATCTGGGACGTCGAGGCGATCGTCGATCCTGACGGTGGCCTTGCGATCGACCTCGTTCTCCGCAGTGGGGTCACAGCGTGGACTCCTGGTCTCCACGTGCACGAGGATCGACGTTCTGCCACTGAGCCGACAAACGCCGCGGGGCAATTCGCGCTCCTCGACGGCCTGTCCACATACGCAGTACCGTGTCGCCGTGTCGTCCACACCCATTTGGTAATCGTTCCACATGACAGAATGGTCGGATTCTTAACGAGAGTCAGAAGTGAACACCACGTCCAGTTGGGGGTGGCGACGAGCAACTTACCAACGTACGACCCTCGCCCGACCTGTCGTGAATGAGGCACGCCGACTAGAAGGTCCTCAGAATTTTGATCTTCCACCGAAGCGACTCTGAGCGGACACGTTCCCACTATTCGTTGCCCACACCCCAATGATGAGAGCCAGCCAGATGATCTCGGCGACGATACCTAAGATCCACCCCCACACTCCGTGGAGATTGCCGTGGATGATCGCAAAAGGCCACAGGAATGCGACCATGAAGAACATGAGTTTCAGGAAGTACCCCAACAACCCCACAACCGGTCCCGTTGAGACGACCGTTCGACTCCCGTCTCGGTTCTTTTGGTTGTAATAGCGCCGATATCTCATCACTTGCCTCTTTCAGGGTACGTCGGGAAAGAGACTCGTTTCAAGGCTCGGAAAGTGATCTCGAAGTACTGTCCAAACGGTGGAAAGGTCAACATCTGCGTATTCGTGCGTCAGGATATTCCTCATCCCGATCAATTGATGCCATGGAACGTCACTGCGCTCATCGCGATACGAACCAGGAAGTCTCTTTGCTTCTTCAGCAAGTTGGATGACGGTGTTAATGGCGGCGTCTTGGACTATCCAATCGTCCTCGAATCTCTGTCGACCGAGGTCGACAAGTTTCTCTCCTTTATCCAGAGTGGAGCGCATTGCGGCGAGAGTGTTTGAAAGGTTCCTTGACGCCTTCTCTTCGCTTCTCGAGAACGCAAGGTCTTCGTACTGATCTAGCGTCAGGTCAGACTCCGGATTGGCTCTCGGTTTAAATTGGCCGCCTGAAGAAAGCCCCTTGGGATCTCGCGGCTGATCGTCGCTCACAGAGTCAAAGCCTCCATAAATATCTTCGAGCCCTGTGGCACAGTGCGATCTGAAAGCACGTCAACGTCTCGCCCGGTGATGTTCTCAACCTCCAGCAAAAATTCTGAGAGATCCATAA
>VFSW01006921.1_pt1 | contig 16580 bp, 12 predicted proteins | sample 5358111 | NCBI WGS metagenome assembly VFSW01 (sample SAMN11554181, study PRJNA540505) | mine drainage metagenome | isolation source: sediment from site ElyBrook_90M | place: USA: Ely Copper Mine, Vershire, VT | collected 2017
GTGCCCAATTCCTCGAATGTGCGGTTGCCCAGGTTGCGAAAAACCGCGCGCGGAGTTTTGTTGGCGTACTGCGGCAACTTGCGTTCGACTTCAGGGTAGACATTGCCCGTGACCATGAACAGGTCCGGGTAGCCATCGTTATCGAGATCGACGATGCCTGCGCCCCAGCAGATGTAGCGGGTATCGACCGCGACGCGAGACGATCGAGTCAGGTCGTCGAAGTTTCCTTTGCCGTCGTTGTGATAGAGACCGTTAGCGTCCTCGGCAAAGTGAGTCTTGAACAAATCCAGATGGCCGTCGAGATCGTAGTCACCCACGCCCACGCCCATTCCGGCCTGCTCCATGCCGTCATCACTGAGCGCAACCCCGCGAAGCACGCCCTCTTCACGGAACGTTCCGTCATGGTTATTCATGAAGAGCAAACTCGGAGTGGAGTCGCATGCCACAAAGATGTCGGTCCAGCCATCCTCATCGAGGTCGGCAGCGACCACCGTCATCCCGTAGGACTCGGTGGCGTTCGCGAACCCTGCCTGCTGGGTCACGTCGGTGAACGTGCCATCGCCGTTGTTGCGGTAGAGTGAATGTCTCCCGGTGGGCAATCCACGCGGGCCACACTCCACGGGGACTCCTTTCCAGTTGCAATTCACGTTCTCGCCTGGCACGGGCGCGTGTTCGAAGGAGAAGCGCACGTAGTTGGAAACGAAAAGATCGAGGTGCCCATCGCGGTTGTAGTCAAGGAAGCTGCATCCTGCACCCCAGCGCGGTTGGTCGTTCCAAAGACCGGCATTTTTCGTGACATCAGTAAACGTTCCATCCCCGTTGTTGTGATAGAGACGGTTTTGACCAAAATAAGTACAGAAGATGTCTTCGAATCCATCGTTGTTGTAGTCACCGATGCAGACGCCGGAGGCCCAGCCCACGGCCTTTAGACCCGCCTTCTCCGTAACGTCGGTAAAAGTACCGTCGCGGTTATTTTTGTAAAGGCGGTTGGTGGCGCCGGGCGGATCACCGGTCAACCGCGTGCCGGATAACAAGAAAATGTCGATCCATCCGTCGTTGTCGTAGTCGATGAAAGCACACCCGCAGCCGGTCGCTTCCAGAATGTATTTCTTGCTGTCGACACCGCCATAGATCACGGGAGCATGCAACCCAGCGGCCGAAGCAACGTCCACGAAATGGGCATAGAAGGGACGCCCCGACGGAGCGGGCCGGGCCACGGGCTTGACTGTGTGGGACGCCACTCCCTGGGCGAGGAGCCGTGGGCCTGCCGCGAAGACTGCGGAACCAAGAGAAAGTCGCACAAAGTCGCGGCGCGTAAAGGTCAAGGCTGTGGTTTCTCCGTGGGCTGGGATTTGTCTTCCACTAGTTTGTAACGATTGTGTGCGGCTTCTTCTTTGGTGCCTTCCATTCGGAGTTCGGCTAATCGCTTGAGCAAGACCGGAATCTCGTCGCTTCGCCCGCTTTTGCGCAGCGCCTGGATCAGGTGATAAAGCGCTGTCTGATCCTTGGGGTCGCTGCTCAAAGCCTTGCGGCTCTGTTCGATGGCTGCGGCGGTCTGTCCCGCCTGCAGGTAGAGTTTCGCCAGAACGTCGTGAGCGGAAGCCAACGACGGGCGGAGCGAAATGGCTTTTTTGGCGGACTCCATGGCTTCACGAAATTCCGCGGTCCCCGGATCCGGGCCGCGTTGCGTCAGAATATCGGCTCTCAGGTAGAGAAGGAATGGGTCGTTGGGCTTCCGGGCTAACTTCGACTGCACCGTAGCCAGGGCGCGGTCGGGGTCGTTGGCTTGCACGGCGGCCAATCCCTCGGCAGCCGAGCCCATCGACTGCCGGGGATCGAGCGCATCGGCCTTCTCGAAATCAGCTTCGGCTTTGTCATATTGAGCGAGCTGCACGTAGAGAACGCCGCGCGCCACATACAGCGGCGCCGCCTTCGGCTCCGCTTCGAGTCCGGCGTTGATCATGGCCACACCGACTTGATAGGACTGATGGTCAAGCGACACGTTGGCGAAGTCGAGATAGAGGTTGATGTTGTGAGGATCCGAGACAATTGCCTGGTGGAGAAGACGAACCGCTTCTGGGGTATTTCCGTCGGCCTCGTAGGCGGAGGCAGCCAGATCGAGGACATTGGCATCCGGCGCGTCTTTTTGCAGCAACGGCTGTAAGGTCGCGATGGCATCTTTGGGACGCTGCGCCATCATTTGGATGGATGCCAGGCGATTGCGGAGTCCAACATTCGCATCCGACTGAGCGAGTGCTCGACTGAACACTGAAATTGCCTTTTCGGTTTGCTTCAGGCGCACCAGGCAATCACCGTACTCCTGCAATGCTCCGGGTTGGGACTCGGCCAGGGAACCGCTTTGCTCGAAGTGAGGAACCGCGGTAACGCAATCGCCGCGCCGGTAAGCCAACACGGCCAGCATGGCATGGCTCGTGGGATCGTTGGGACGCAACTGCAAAACATGTTGCAGCAGAGCAACCGCGTCTTTGCTTCCGTTTTCATACTCGATCTGGGCCGCGCCTTCCAAGGCGGGAAGATAATCCGGCGAAATCCCCAGCGCATGGCGGAACGCGGCCAGGGCTTCTTTTTTGTCTCCTTTGCCGGAAAGTGCGATGCCACGCAAGGCCCACAGTTGCGGATTGTGTGGGCTCTGGTCCAACTCCGGCTGCAGAAGATTCAGTGCCGCATCGAATTGCCCAGCTCGCAGGGCGGAGGTAATGGGTGAGACGCGATTCGACGGCGTCGTCTGCGTCATGAGAAAGACGTGGGCGGCAAACAGGAGGGTTAGCATGCCCAGCCGGGTGGGGAAACGCATACCTGCCATTATCTCTCGCTCCATCCGGCGCTGCAGGTCTGGAAGGTGTCTAACATTAAGACCAAGGGTACACTCTACATTGGGCAACTGCGATCGGGCGACTGCGATCTTGGTGCATCCACGAGATCGCTTTCCAGCCAATTTTCGCGTTTGAGGCTGGAAGTGAGACTACAGTACAATCCGTGGCCGGGAGCATCGAAAATGAGCTGGCGGGGAAATCGTTTGCTCACAATTGCTCAGAGGTTGCTCGCGGTCGGGCTTCTCGTCCTTGTCGGTGCCGCTACCGATTCCGCCGTCCGACCCCGCTATCCGGCAGACGACCTGGGAAAGGATTCGCGTCCGTCCCGCCCGCAGGCCCAGCTCGCGGCCGCCCAGCCGTTCGAGGGTTTTTATCAATTCCAGTTTGCTGACAAACTCAAAGAAAGCGGGATCACGTTCACCTACCACGCGGTTGACGACATCACTAAACACATGCGGATGGGTCACTACGATCACGGCAGCGCCGTCGCCGTTGCCGACGTTGACGGTGACGGACTTTACGACATCTATTTCCTAAATCAGGTGGGCGGGAACGAACTGTGGAAGAACCTGGGCGGCGGCAAGTTTAAGAACATCACCCAGGAAGCCGGCGTTGGATTATCGGGCCGCGTCAGCGTGGGCGCCGCCTTCGCCGACATCGACAACGACGGCGACCAGGATCTATTCGTCACAACTGTCCGCGGTGGAAACGTATTGTTCGAGAACGACGGTCACGGACATTTCAAGGACATCACGCAGGAAGCCGGCCTCGGCCTTGTGGCTCACTCTTCGGGAGCGTTTTTCTTCGACTACGACAATGACGGCCTGCTCGACCTCCTGGTCTGCAATGTCGGCAAGTACACCTACGACGACAAGGGGCCGGATGGCGAGTACGTCGGGATACCCAACGCTTTTGATGGACACTTGCATCCGGAGCGCTACGAACATCCCGTCCTCTACAAGAATATGGGCCACAACCGCTTCAAAGACGTTACCGCCGAAGCTGGGTTGAACCCGCATGGCTGGTGCGGCGAAGCCAGCTTCAGTGACGTGAATGGCGATGGCTGGCCCGACATCTTCTTTCTCAACATGCAGGGACACAGCCACTATTACGAAAACCAGGGTGGCAAGAAATTTGTCGAAAAGACCGATCAGTACTTCCCCAAGACTCCGTGGGGCGCCATGGGAATCAAATTCTTCGACTACGACAATGATGGCCGCATGGATCTCTTCATCGTCGACATGCACTCCGACATGAGTGATGAACAAGGTCCCGAGAACGAAAAGATGAAATCCAATATCACCTGGACAGATTCTTATATTCAAGGCACCAAGTCTGATTACATCTGGGGAAATGCCCTGTATCACAACCTGGGCAACGGAAAATTTGAAGAAGTTTCCGATCGGCTGGGGGTGGAAACCTACTGGCCTTGGGGCCCCAGCGTGGGTGACCTCAACGCCGACGGGTGGGATGACATTTTCATTGCCTCGGGAATGAGTTATCCGTATCGCTACGGTATCAACTCACTCCTGTTGAACGAACGCGGGAAGAAATTTGTCGATGCGGAGTTCGTGCTCGGAATCGAGCCGCGCAAGAATCTCTACACACCGTGGTTTGAAATCGATTGTTCCGACCCGCGGGAGAGGCAGGCGCAGGAAAAGCTGGACAGTAAGGTCTGCGTCGGACAGAACGGCAAATCGATCGTCATGGCTCCGCGTTCCAGCCGATCTTCCGTCATATTCGATCTGGATGATGACGGAGACCTCGACATCGTCACGAACGATTTCAATTCCGAACCGCAGGTGTTAATCAGCAATCTGGCGCAATACAAACAGATTCACTGGATCAAGATCGTTCTTGAGGGCACGAGTTCCAATCGCAATGGCCTAGGCGCGACCGTGCGGGTGCACGCTGGCGGGCAAACCTACACTAAGTACAACGATGGCAAGTCCGGCTATCTGGCGCAGAGCGCTCTGCCGCTTTACTTCGGCCTGGGGGACGCTGACAAAATTGACCGTGTGGAAGTCGACTGGCCGTCGCGGCGCAAACAAGTCCTGACGACAGGGATTGGTGAGAATCAAACGCTCCGGGTGAGAGAGCCGAAATAGCTGACCACAGAATTAGCTGAACACGGAACACGATGTCCGCGTCGCGTGAGGCTGGGTTCAATTAATTCGGGGACAGGACCATTTTGCTTTTCGCTTTGTACAGGCGATACTTCGAATACTTATGTTGTTCCTGAACGATCTGCCCACGAGCCTCCATTTCGACGTGCACTGCTTGAGGCAACCACAACGTCAAATCAAGCGTCGGTATGGGCACCGCGCCGAACAGAATGTTAGCTGTCTCTCTCTGGACTAAAATCTCGGGCAGCGGGGCCAACAAGTCAGTCCGCAGACGAACGATCCGAAAATCCGATTGATCGATCCACGCGATGCCCTGCAAGAGCATGGGGACTGGTTCCCGGTCACTCAGAAAAATCCCAGGAGACTCAACCGCACCAGGGATTTGAGCAAATCCGATGACATACGTGCTGTGACCGTCGGTTTGCTGCTGTCCTAAAAAACGGAAGCGTGATTCCACTTGATTCGCGGACGAGAAAATAATCCACGCCGAAATGAAACCCTGAAAATTTGGTGCTCCCGCTCCCGCGACCGGTTTGCCCTTCTTACTAGTCCGATATTCTTGCAGTACCAACCGTCCGTCCGGAGCGGGATGAGCAAGGATTAGATAGCTGAAGCTCTGGTCCCATAGCGAGCCTCGTCCCGCGGCGAGACAGGCGGTGCCGCTGCAACCAGGAACGATGCCTTGAGACGTAGCGTATTGCGACTGGCTTACGGTCTCGTCAGAAATCAGATCGGGTACCTTCTGGAGCAATTCATCAGCCTTGGCCCCAACTTTGGCGACAAGAGCGGAGGGTAGTTCCTGGCTGGAAGCGGGCTTCAGCCCTGACAATTCATGCACCATCTTCTTGAGTTCGGGCACCGGCTCGTCCATGTAAGGATGGGCATCGCCGTAAAGCCTCGCCATATTCGCCTTGATCTCATCACCAGGTTGCGACAGAGATTGCTGGGCTGGCGAGGATGCCGTCTGCACATCGCACTCGTATTTCACGGTGGCATAGGTTACTTCTTTACCGGCGGCCTGGTCCGCGGGAGTTCCCGGCCAAGTGCAAGCGAAAACCCGCCACGGGTTATGGGCTGAGGCCGCGATAGAGCCCGAGTCCCCGGGATCAAGGTTTCTCACCAACTGCGTTCCTCCGGGGGTTGATGCCTGAACGGTGATCTTGAAATTGCAGGTGTTGGTGATAACAACGTCTCCCGAATCACGCTTCGAAGTGTCGGCGCACTGCATCGCAGCTTCAGCATGAGTGGCATGGACTTGCGCCCGACTGATGGCAATCGACAGGCACAGTACAAACAAAGGGAGGAGCAGAACTGAAACGCGGCGGCGAACCAGTCTGCATGAGTTCATGATCAGGCCTCCATCACTCCATTCAGACGATCCTAGCCGCGAATGTTAACACTGGGCAGTGATCCAGCATTCGTGGAACCACGCGCCTCGCTCACGGTCCCGGACGCCTGGGCGCAGCCGCGGACGATGTTGGCCTGGCGAACCTGGCATCTTCGATCGGAATATTCTGCCGGACTTGTTCCAGTTGGATTGTCGAACGCTCGCCAGGCTGAGCCACGACTCGAGACCCGTTGTCGTATTGCCGACAAACCATTCAGAATGTTGGTTTTTCGCGCATTCATCGGTTTCGAGGACCGGGGGTATGCTGGGCACTATTTTCGCTGTGAAGCCCCCCTCACTAAGGAAATCCAAAAAAACAGCTTGGATAGTCGCCAGATATGAGGTATTTTTGCCGACATTGAATTCTGGAGCAAGGCTCGGTTTCACCAAACCTAGATCGAAATTTCGGTTTTGCGAATGGAAGACACCCCCTGCCTTCCGGAACTAGTTTCCAGGTGAGGTGACGACTCGCCAGCTCCGCGAGGGGATCCAGCCATGAAACCTCCTCTTTGCCTGTCCGCCCTGGTCATGTTTTCTCTCTTGAACTGCGATTTGTTCGCGGGTAGCGAAGAACTGTCCCCGACCGCTCACTCAAAGCAGTCCAATGCGGCGATCGTCTCGTCTTCAGAAAACGGGACGCTCTCGTCTCAGCCGCAGGCCGTGATCCCAGGTCCGCAGCGATCCTTTCTGCGCATGGCAGGGATCAGCCAGAAGATTGCGCCGGAAGAAGTCCTGCCTTTGCTGGGCCGGAACGTATTTACGGAGGGGTATGACTCCACTCGCCCTACCGAGTTCCTTATTCTGCTCCGGCGATACGTCGTACAGGCCAGAGAACTGGCAGACCTGGCTTCGGGCAGTGGCATGGTTATTCGGGTTGCGAATTGTGACGATGCGAAAGCACTTCTGCACATTCTCGGTTATCGAACCCGGCCAGATTGCGGTGCTCCTGGAACGTCGTTGCAGACGGAGGATCCCGAGCGGGCTTTCCTGGCCATCGATTCCGGATTTCCCCTCCCAGAACTGGAGCAGGCACTGCAAGGCGGTAAACCGTTTGAGTACCCGTTCGCCTCTTCCCTGGTGCCCGTGCTCTTCGCCGAGAGCGACTGGACCCAGGCAAGCACGAAGAACTACAAAGAAACCAGCAAGGACTTGCTGGACACGATATTGAACGACCCAGCGGTCGCACGCCTGTACTGGGCCCTGTCCCGGCTCGATCCCGAAACCAGGAACTCTTTGCAGCAATCGATTGGGCTCGAGAAGCTGCTTCCTTACGCGGCGGTCCTTGATTTTTACGGGAGGGGGCTCTGCATTAACGCGGGCCGAGTCAACGTACCGGGAGGAGCGGGCGCAGACGCTGCATGGAAGGACCTGGTTGGAGCCAGCCCGGCGTCCCCTGCCGCTTTTGTTCCAAGGTTGTTGGCCAAAGACAAGGGTTGGCTGGTCGCCTATTTCGACGTGCTTTCGCGGGTGGGAACCATTCGGCAGGCATATTTTACCGACCCCCACCGGCTGCGGCTCTTCTACTCGGGACTGCGCGCCCCAGATCCTTCCTCCCCCGCGACAAGAGGTTCTTTCAGACCGGCACCTGCGCTGTTGCTCCTGGTCAGTCGACTTCAGTTTGATAGCAGTGGTGAGCCGCTCGTTCCCGGCGATCTCGATGTCTGGAAAGACATTCTTCTCCGATGGCACAACTCTAACTTCGCCCGTAAGTTGGGAAAACAGGCTTCCAGCCTGACTGGTCGTGATCAGCTTGTGCAAATGATGTTCGCCCTGTCCCGGGCGCCTACCGACAGTGGACCACTGCAGACGTATATGGCGATCGCTGAACTTGACAGCAGACGATCTCTCGGACATCGGCTGGCGCCGGCGACCGTCCGCTTGCTGGCGCGAAAGTACGAGGAGTTCAGTGATCAGTATCGGATCTTTTCCGAGTTTCCCGAACTAAATGACGAGTCCATCGCATTGTTTCTGGAAGTAGCTCAGGGGCTGAGCAAAGTGCCTACCGCTGTCCGCGGGAACGCTTTCGGAACGTTTCAGGCAAGTGTCGGAATCTGGCAGATTCTGGCGCGGCAGGGGCAGATTTCGAACACGCAACTGAATGACTCGTGGCGGCAGATGATAAAGCCTTTCGCCTCGATTCGATCAGCCGCGCAATTGTATGACGCAGGGCGAACTTCTCTGGGAGAACTATTCCGGTTTTCGACTGGCAAGGCCAGAGTTTCGCAGGACGAAATCATCGACTTGCTGGCCGGACCTCGGCAGAGTACTCCAGAGGGAAAACAGATACATCGGGAACTTGCCGGCAAGGTCCGCTCCGTACTCGACGATCAGCGACTGGTCTCGCTCGACACGCTTTTGACGCTCGGAGATGCGTTGGCCGAAAAGGCGCGAGGGAAACAGCCGGCAGAGTGGTTGATCCGCCTGGCTGCCCAGACTCGGGAATTTGAGATGCCGCGGCCCATCTTCACGAGCGGCGAGAGATCCGAGTGGGCTGCAGGAATCTACAACAATCATCACACCGACGTGCAGATGCAAACCGACATACCAAAAGTCCTCAAGTCACCGACGGCGTCGCCCGCACAAATTGACGAGGCGCGTGGTCAGCTTGCATCGTTTCTGAGAGATACTCTCGTTGGCTTGAACTATGCCTACTACGAGCCGCCGGGTGCGCAGGCGCTGCACACCAATCCGCTCTTCGTCCGCTCCCACGATTTTGCCGGAGAGACGGTCAGCGGCATAAAGACACTTTGGCAGGCCCCGGAGCTGCTTGGCCAGGGTACTCCGGCGGGCGGAGGGGCCCATTTCGTTGGCTCACTTGCCGATCTCCCCTACGCCTTAGCCGATCTCGAGCAGGATTTCATTTCGCCGGATAGTGTTCAGGCACTCATCTGGAAGGAATTGGTGCCGGAGCTTTTGGCCAGTGCAATCCTGCCACGCTGGTGGGACGTCAGCCCATTGGAGCTTCATGCGATCGCTCTCTATCAGCGGACCGGGGAAGAACTCCTGACCACTTCCGCAAAGGACGAGGCATTGCGCGGTAAGGTCCTGACGATTTTGTCGAGTCGATTGCTTCCACAGCGATCAAGGCAAGTCGAGGAAGCCCTGCGCTCAGGTCGCGTATCAGAAATACTTCCTCAAATGATGCCGGCAGACACGTTCTATCTTGCAGCGGAGTTCCGGCATAAGTATCCGGAACAATCCAATGTGGAGGGAACGGCCGCTCAGGAACTGGAAGAGCTGTGTCGACAACACCCCGACGAGGCTAACTGGAATCGCTTGTCGCACGACTTCGGAACGCCGCATCCCAGCATGACCCAGAACTACGGTCTCGAACTGCTGAATATGGTACCCATGCCACCATTCGCTGGATATTCCAGCCGTTTTCTGGCGGAATCCTGGGACTCGCCGAATTTGTTCTGGGCTCGCCTGGCCGATGAAGGAGGATATTCGCCGGTCATGCTGAACCATTTCGTCCCGCAGCTTACCCGGATGATGGTGGAGAAGATCTTCGCCACCGACTTTGAGGACTGGCCAGCGCTCCTTCGGGCCATGCGCGAAACGGGAGCAGATTTCCGGGAGGGCAAGTTGACGCCGTCCTCGAAAGGTACCGTTCGGCCATGAGGTGTTCGTCCGGTCGAAGAGCCGACCGAGAATTCAGCGACCCCAGGCGCATTAGGTCGCAGATTAGGAACCTTGAAACCATGCTAAGGATATTGTTGGCGCTGATTCTGATTCCTGTGGCGGCAATACTGGGAGATGAAACTGGCATTGCAGCTCAGGAGAGCCATGACTTTCGCGTTGTGGTTAACATGGTCCAGCTCAACGTGGCCGTGACGGACAAGAATGGAAACTACGTTACGGGACTCCGCCCCAAGGATTTTGCCATCTCTGAAGATGGGATTGTAGAAAGGATGGCGACCTTTGCCGAGGGCAACGAAGCGGCTCGCAGTCTCAGAGAATTTGCGGACCAGGACTCGTCTGCGACTGCTTCCGGAGACCTGGCCAAAGACTCTTCCGACGGCGCCTCGCCTTCGACCTTCGAGTCACAGGTGAGGGGCGCCAATGTGTTCGTCCTGTTTGATACTAGCAACTACATGTACCGCGGTTTCGTCTTCGCGCAAGACGCGATCAGCGAGTTCATTCGCTCGCTGGAAACTGCCGACAAGATCGCACTCTATTCCTACAGCCGCGATCTGTCTCGCGCCGCCCCACTCACTTCCGACCGGTCACAAGTCGTGCGGGCCGTGCGCTCGACGGTGGCCGGAGACGAGGCAGCTCTCTACAATGCTCTCCTGTTGACGCTCAGAGACGCGGCTCAAAATAAGGGCAGGAAAGTCGTAGTCGTATTCTCCAACGGCCCGGACAATTCCAGCGTAGTACCACCCGAGGACGTCGCTGAATTTGCCCAGTCAGCCGGAGTTTCCATTTACATGATCAGCACGCAAAAGGCAAGGTTGGAACCGGTGTCCACCGCGGTTTTTGATCGTATGACCGCCGCCACGGGCGGCAAGGCCTACTTCGCCAAGGACTGGAAAGATGAACACCGGGCATTTGCCTCCGTCCGCGACGATTTGGCGCATCTCTACTCGCTCAGTTACTACCCGAAGCCCAACTCCAACCCTGGCTGGCGCGCGATCAAGGTCAGCCTGGTGGGCGACCAACTGAAGAAATACAAGCTGCGCACCCGCAACGGATACCGTCCTCAACCGTCCCGATTTTCAAGCGGCGACAAGACCACATTGTCTGCCGTCGTTCCCGAATAGGGATGCCGTCTGCTTTCCTTGACGCCGATGGGTTCAACGCCGGGGCCCCCCAAAAATTGGGCATGCGCCGGTGCGTCCTGCAGTCTGGAGTCTCGGGATTTTGAAAAATATGGCTAGGGCAGCACCCTTGAGAAGGTCCGCTGCCACAATCTGGCCAAACGGTACTTCCAACTCGCAGGTCACCGACTCGGAGAATGGGCAACCTAACGCTTTCTCAATCCATTGCCGGTGCGGCTCCATGAAGTCATTCATAGCCGCCACCGATGGAGCCAGCCAAATCTCTGAGGAATCGGCCGTTTTTCTCATCGCCTGATTTCGTTGCGTGGTTCTGTTATACCCATCGGGTATGTCAGATCAGGTCACACCCACTGCAAGGAGCCGCGTCCATCTCCGCCAAGAATTTAGCGCAAGAACGGATAGATTTCAGCTTGTCTTCCCGCAGGGCGCCGAAACATCGGCATTTCCACTCGTTGAGTGGAGGATCTGATTCCGTGAACTGGCCCTCTTGATTCATTAGCCCCGGCCTTAGTGTGAGCAATTCTGACCAGACGACGAACAAGCGAAGCCGTAGGCTAGTTTCGATGTGAAGGAATCCAGAACGGACCTCTCAAAGGTCATACGCCTGGTTCCTCTGGCGGCGTGCCTTTTCCATTGGCTACGCCGCATCTTTTTGGTTTGGGAGGGTCAATGAGTGAAATCGCCTGCTCAAATATCGGGTTCCTGGCCGAGTAAGCTGAAGGCTTGTATGAGCAGTTCGCAGCACAATCTGAGGAGAAAAAGAGCACAGACTGAGCTCCTATATGCCCTTGTAGTGTGTGTGATTTTGCTTACGGGAACAGCCTGCGGAGGCGGCGCCACCGGCAGCCAGCCCCTCCCGAGTTCATCCTCCATCTCGTCAGTCTCTGTGGCCTGCACGCCTTCGGCGGTTGCGACGAACGCAACGTCGCAGTGCAATGCAGCGGTTCAAGGTACGGGAACCTACAGTTCCGCGGTTACGTGGTCTGCCAGCGAAGGCACTATCAGCGCGAGCGGGCTTATCACTGCGCCGGCCTCGCCGGTCACCGTCACCGTGACCGCTACCAGCATCCAGGACACGTCACGGTCAGGTGCGGCGACCGTGACCGTGCAGTCACAGACACCGCAGAGCAAGCACATCGTCGTCGTAATGGAAGAAAACCAGAGCTATGCAAGCGTGGTGGGCAATACCAGCGATTGGTCAAATCTCAACAACCTGATAAGCACTGGAGCTCTTGCAACCAACTATTACGCTAACTCCCACCCATCGATTGGCAACTATTTCATGCTGACGACCGGAGAGTTGCTGACGACGGACGACAGTTCCACGACGGTCTGGAATGTAGACAATCTGGCCCGGCGAATGCTGGCTTCAAGTGGCTCGTTCAAGATCTATGCCGAAGGCATTACTCAGGGCTATCTTGGCGGAGATACAGGGCTGTACGTGATTCGGCATAATCCGTTTGCGATGCTCTCCGATGTTGCCGACTACCCGCAGGTGGCGAAGCAATGCATCTGGCCGTTTACACAGTTCGCTGCAGATCTGGCCGGCGGTACGTTACCCGAATTCTCATTCATTGTTCCAGATATCAATGACGATGCACACAGTGGAACGCCTCAGCAGGCGGACTCCTGGTTGCAGACGAGCGTGATTGCCCTCTTGTCCAAATCCAATGCATTCGCATCCGGAGGGGATGGCATTCTCATTGTTGACTTCGATGAAGCGGCAACCAGCGATACCGCCTACGGCGGCGGTCACGTCGCCGCAGTTTTCTGGGGACCCAGTGTAAAGGTCGGCTTTACCCAAACATCTACTACGGTATATCAGCACCAAAGCATGCTACGCACTGTCATGGAGGCACTTGGGTTATCAGATCCTCCAGGCGAAGCGGCCGGCGCACCATCGATGTCAGAGTTCCTGGTGCAGAAGTAATGATCCGCCCTTATACAGGGGCGGTGCGAACCTCCGCGGCCAGTGCGCAGCGAGGTAGCCAGTAGCACTACCACATCCTTGAGCACAGGGCCCACGAGATGATGCGGCCGTTTGCTGTTTGCGGCACCGCAATTTTCACAAGCATCATCGTGCAAGCGATACTCACTATGGCAAAGTGTCGTAGCAACTTCCCGGGCCATCGACGGGCGGATTTGCTGGCGGCGTCGTCCAGGGCGGATTCTGGAAATCGAAGAAATCGGTCATGTCACTGGTACCGCTCCAGCCGTCGCAGGCATTCAGGGGTGGCAGGCTAAAGCGTTTTTCGACCAGCTTTAGCCAAGCCGTGTAGTCGGTGGTTACCTAAGAAACATAATTCGCCTTGGCGAACGGCGAGATCACTACCAACGGCACGCGAAAGCCGTAGCGGGTGAAATCGCCGGGAGGATCGTAAGGCGGCGAACTGTGAGTAAGGGCGGCAAAATGTGCACCCGGGATCGGTAGCGCTGGTGCAGAGGTCCACCGGCTGAATGCCATCCGGACTGGGGACATTGGTCGGAGGCACCACATGGTCATACATCCCCCCGCCTTCGTCGAAGGTAAAGATAATGGCGCTATTGGCCCACGATGGGCCATACATCACGGCATTGATCAGTTGAGCGGCTTCGGCTACGCCGTCCTGTATGTTGCCAGATATGCCGTTGGGTTTCTCATCCGCATCCGGTTTCTCGATGAAGGTGACCGCAGCCAAGTTACCGCTCTGCGCATCCGCTATAAACTGTGAGAACGTGGGATCGAAGACGATATTCCCCGTGCTCGCGTATCGAGCCAGCCCCCGAGAGATTTGCTGCTTCCGCTTTTATTCTGCCACGCGGTTTAGGGGACTGACTTCTCGTGAGTGACGATCGGGAATGCCCCGATGGAATAACGAGGTAATATCTCTGGCTGCCTGTTAGCCGGGAAGGCGCTCTGAGCCTACCCACAGTTGAGCCAGATATCTGAGGTTGTCTTTGTAGGTACGCGTTACCAAGTATTCCTTCCCGCCTTTTACACGCAGCCTGTACTCTCCCGTCGGTAAAGGTTGGATCTCCTCCACCGCCGAAATATTCACGACGACCGAGCGATGGATGCGAATAAAACCGTAGGGCTTGAGCTTCTCCGCCATAGACGAGAGGGACTCGTGCAGCAAATAAGGATTGGGTCGGTGTCGCAACAAAACGTAATTACCTTCGGCTTGCACTGCCACGATCTCGGCTAAATCCAAGAATAGGATTCTACCCTTTGCCTTGAACGCGATTCGTGGTGCCTGTTGTTTTGCTATAACCTCCAACTGCCGCAAGACTCGGATGAAGTTTTCAGCATCAATTCGAGTCACAGGAAGCAATGATATATCTGCAGGTTCAGAGAACCCGTCTTCTGCCGTCAATTCAAGAGTGTAATCACGTCTACTCTTGATGGAGCAAATCGTATCTCGCCGTACCGGGCTAGCCGAAACGTCCGCATCAGCGTGGGCAGCTTGTTGAACAAACATCTCACGTGCAATAGCCTGATCCCGAATCTCGCGGGTACTCATGATGGAACCCCTCGCATTGCTCTCCGGTTTCGACTTCCTGCTACCCCAAGCGAGACAGACGAGTGCACAGCTTCTAAATGAATTGGTCCTACATAACCGGAGCAGCGGATCCGTCTGACCACCTGCCCACGGGAACGATAAACACGTCGATCGGTTGAGCGCCTTTGAATTGAGGATTCAGCATTACCGGAGATCTCGGCAGATCAGCACCCCAAGCCTCGCCGTCCAGCGGAGGCGCATAGAACATCAAATGGGCCACGTTGTGATCATCGTCATCGGTGAGATAAGCTCCCTTCGACATCATGTAACTCATCGCGCCGGGTTCGAGCGGTGGCAGTTCACCTTTTTCGAATGCTGCCCTGTTGCCCTCGATGATCTCAGCCTTCGTCCGCCCTGCTAATACCATCTCCGTCCTCTTGTAAGTAGTCGGCAAAACGGATCGCGCGGCCGGGGGATTGAAACAGATAGGGCCTCGAATTTTCGGGTTCCAAAACCCCGGGGCGTCGGAAGGGGACATCCACGCTCGCTCGACAACACATACAAAACCGTTCTTCCCTTCGACGGCAGTTTCGTAGCCATGGCGCCCGAGGACCAGAATCTTTGCATCGCCCGATATGGCGTCTGGCGCCGCGCTTCGAGCCAAGGCAATCTCGGCATTTCGGTCTGCCATGAGGTAGTGATCGAGTGGCGCCATGCTCGGATAGGTTGTTTTGGGCGCTTGTGCCTGCCCTTGCTTCATTCCAATGAGCCCTAGGATCAGAGCGAAACTGAGAGAAGCGACCATTGCCAATCTTCTTCGGTTCATCGTTTTTCCTTGAGTTGAAATCGCTGCCGTCGCCTGACAACATGCTCCATCGACATCCGCCGTTCGCCTCTCCGAGGTTGACGAGGCGCGCAAAGAGCCCTCCGCCACTCCCCGATATTTCTAATTCCCACTTCCCACACCTTCGCATCTTGAGCATTCTTTGCTAACGAGGCGTAGCCCTCGACCATCGCAATCAGAAAGCTGGCAGCCTCGTCTGGATTCAGGTCGCGGCGAACTGTCCCTTGGGACTGCCCCTTCCGCAAAAGCGTAGCAACTCCTTCCTGCCATGCTTGGAAGATCCTCTCCAGTCGCTTACGGAACTGTTCGTCCAGCGGAGACATCTCCTGCGCCAGGTTGAGCAGGGGACAACCGCTCCGAACTTCTTCGGGCCGAACTGGTGTCCGCCGGACAATGCCAATCAAAATGTCGATGGGTTGCCCGCTGCTGAGCATAGGACGCAACCACCTGTCGCGGACAGTTTTTGCGATGATCTCTTCGACGATGGCATATCCTAGTGCTTCCTTGCTCTCGAAATGGTAGTAGAGCGCCCCCTTGGTGACATTGGTGGCGGCGAGAATTGTATCGATGCCAGCACTCTGGAAGCCTGATCTGTAGACCTCGCGAAAAGCCGCTTGCAGCAAGAGTTCCCGCGTGCGCTCTGGATTACGTAACCTTCGCTTTCCGCGCGCTCTGTTGCTGGGCCGGCTTAACATACCAACCATTCTGTATGGTAACCATTTGAAAGTCAATACACCAATCTCTCTGTGCACTCCGAGTTCCCGAATTTCGTAGCGTCTCCCCAGTGTCTGTATGAAAAGTTGGAGGAACAGTCGCTCTAGCCGTTTTGGACCGTCCCAGGACGTTGTTAGTCCGTCACTCAGCTTCGAAATCTGGAACGTTTGGCCTGTTGTGTCACGGAATCGTTGTGAACGTGGAACACCACATGCTTCTGCTCTGAGATTGCTGCGCACGGCGACTTTCAGCGGAGGAAAAGAGGAAATATGAGCACTCTAAGACAGTTGCGGAATTTCGGGATACTGTGGGTTACGACGATTGTTTTGGCTTGCTTAAGCAATGCTGTCGCTCAAGCGGGCTACAAAGTTACCGATTTGGGCGACATGAACGGTGGGAATTTAGGTTGTGCCAT
>VFSW01006922.1_pt1 | contig 16580 bp, 20 predicted proteins | sample 5358111 | NCBI WGS metagenome assembly VFSW01 (sample SAMN11554181, study PRJNA540505) | mine drainage metagenome | isolation source: sediment from site ElyBrook_90M | place: USA: Ely Copper Mine, Vershire, VT | collected 2017
CTATCAGCGTCAGGAACACTAGACAGAAGAGTAATAGCATCTCCCACTGAGTCAAAGAGTGGAGTGCTTGCTCCGTTAGCCTCATAGGCGTGCTCAGCAATTGGCTTAAGCACGTGTACGCTGGAGTTGACGTGTTCTCTAACAACTTTTCCCTCACCTGGACCTATGCCACATTTGATAGTGCTGACGATTACATCAATATTATTGGCATCAGAAGCTTTTTTAAATGCAGCTATATTGCCGTTATAGTCACGTGCGGCGGCGGCAGTAATCCTACGCATAGAGTACGAATGGTCTCTAATAAACGCTACGTACTGTTTCATAACCTTTCCTTCCTAATAAAGACGCCACCCAGAGCGGGGGCTCACTGGATGGCGTCAACTCTTACAACTTCTTTAGTACGTTAAGGATGCAACTGCCAGTATCAGCTCTTGTATGGGGATATGCGCCAAGGTTGTACTGGTTATCTGCATAAAGCCAATCACACAACTTTTCGGTAAAAGCGGTTTTATCGTACACGCCCAAAGTGCTGCGTCCGTACTTGTAGGAGAGACGTCCAATTTCACCGAAATCAGGGTCAACAAAACACTTGTGCTCAACTAATGATCTGCTTTTACCTCTAACGAACGCATACGCCAAGTAAGAGCTACGCAACGCAGACTTCACCACGCGTACTCTGTGATCGTGAAGGCCGAAGTTAAGTTCACTGCGTTTCTCATGATTTTTGAAACGCCCACGAACTGTGTATTTCTTTTCCTCGCATCTAATGATGCGCGCCTCTTCGGAGAGGCTTTTTATTTTAATCTTCAAGTAAACTTTATACATTCTTATCTCCTGATGTTTGCTTCATTGTTTCATGTGAAACAAAATCAGGAGGTGGTCTTGGGGCATATTCACGTCATTGAATGTTTCCTAACTGATCACGGACCACGGACTTGAACCGTGAACCTCCCCCTAATAGCAGGCGCTAGGGCGGGGGTGAGCTACCATTACACTATCCGCAGTATTGGGAGCAGGGGATGGATTTGCACCACCGTCCTTCAGCTTATGAGGCTGACGAGCTGACTACTGCTCCACCCTGCGTCATTCTGTAGTTGGCGCTCCTACACGGGATCGAACCGTGATCCTGAAGGATTGAAAGCCTAGGTTCCAACCATGGATAGGAGCTTACCATATTGGTCTTATATAATCAAACGTTGCGTTGAGATGAGGTGAGATGCATAGCGTCACGGCGCGTGGTGTTATGGTGTGGTGCGAAACGACGCGATGATTATTAGGTGCTATAGGAAGAGCATATTACCCTCCCTATAGCTATTCATGTGTAAAAACTACAGCTTAACGTCGAAACGTTCAGCTATCTTCTTGACGTGTTCCTTGAGAACTCCAAGCTCAGCATCGACCACGCTAGTGTGATCAAGCATATGAGTTATCTGCTTTCCTGCATGCTGATTTGGGCTTACGGGAGCCGCGTCCCCACCACTAGCGAAACGATGATGATGGACCATTCCGATAGATGCGTCAGATATATCTTTTCCAATAAGCTTAGCACGACCATCCATGATGGCGCTAAGCTTAGCAGATTTTACAACTTCTGAAATCGTCGCCGGAGTAAATTCATTCATAATATCAATAGCTTCAGAGATATCTTCTCCATCAGCAAGTAGTTCTCCGCAGAACACGCGAACCATACGATCCATAGTCTTGGCGTTGGGAAGATCAACGTTAATAATAACGTCAAGTCTACCAGCGCGACGCACAGCAGGAGTGATCGCCTCCTGATGATTTGTCGTAAAAACGCTGATGATCTGGTCATTTTTGCTCAATACACCGTCAAGAGTATTAAGCAAATCGTTAGTCATATCCTGACCACGATCATTAGTAACTCTGTCAATGTCTTCAACGAAGACTAAGCACGGCTGGAAACGCTTGGCGAATTCAAGAGTTTCGCGAAGTCCACGAGGATTATCGCAAAGAATAAAAGTCCAACCATGTTGAACCGCAAGCGCGGCGGCGGCGCGTCCAGTCAAACTTTTGCCCATGCCGTATTTGCTGCTAAGCAATACTTTGCGAGACAAACTAATCCCAGCCTTAATGCATTCCTGACGCTTACGAATAGGAGTGAACAAGGACATGTTCAACAGACGCGTGATATCGTCATTAAAGATCAAGTCGTTGACGCCGATACCGCTAACGTCGATAAATTTAGGCTCAGAACCTTCGATAATAGAGCCCTTGGCGTCGATAGCAAGACGAAGAGCTTTAGCTTTATAAATGCTCTCGTTAGCAATCAACTTCTTCGTCAACGCAATAAGATCAAGAACAGCCTTGCGGTCCTTAGTCTTAACTTCAGCGTTTACATAAAACGAGAACTTCCCGTTAGGTCCACGGCCAAATCCAGTAGTAACGTTACCTTCAATACCAGGAAGATCATAACGTCCAACCGGAACCATCACAGAGTCTTCTGGATTATGGCTAAGCTGAACAGTTCTCCACTCAGGTTTAATCTTTACCGGACCGAAGAAAGATTTAACAGTATATCCCTTAACGTCACTTAGATGATAGGTTCCACGCAGCGCCTTCACAAACGCCACAGCGGCGTCGTAAGGATAGCTGTCGAAATACTCTTCAACCTCGCACTCTTCATTCTGAGCGCGCGCGTGGTCAGCCAAAATTTTTGCAGCAGACTCGCTCGTCATTTTTATTGGAAGTCCAGGGAGAACAATTCCCTTAGAGTTCATATCATGCTGAATGGTTGGTTCCACTTGACGCCACAGCATCTCAGCAAACGTAGCCTTCTCGTCATCAGACAAGGCGCTATAGAAAGCGTTGGCGTCGGTATGGGCGCCGCTAGCAGCCCCATTAGCGAATGTTTTGGCAGTAGCAGCAATCACAGCGTTATTAGTAGACACGTCTTCTTTCCTTTCCGACTTGTACTTTTTGTTAAGCCTGTCGATTATTTCCCTATCAGACCCAGGCTTGTTGCTCGTAGACATTTGGATCACTTTCTCCGCTTTTGTATCCGAACCGGATGTTTACGTCAAGGGGTAATTTACAGATAATTTGTTAATAAATCGTTGTGTTGTGGAGCAGTGCGACATGGTGTGTTGTGGCGTGTCGCGACGCGCTGCGAAACGCTACGCTAACTAGTTTAGGTGCGGCATAGGCGGCGGCGCCAGCCAGAAGTTAGTTTCACTCATGAAGCTGTCACGTTGCGCAAGCGTTGCATGACAGCGGATGAGAACGGAGCATCGTTTATAACTAGGATTAAATGCATGAATATGGGTTATTCCCATCCGATGACGCAGAGCAGCTTCGCAAAACGTTCCTAGGCTAGATTTGGACATGTTAAGAGACCTATGCTGGCGCCCATCCCTTGGCCACTCTCCAGCGTCCCAAGGAAACTGGCCATAGACATTTGGATTATATTTATTACCTATTTCTCTAGCCTTTGCAATTTCCTCACTGTATTTCTTATTTATAGCGTCTTGCGTTGACATATTCGTTGTGTTGCGTTGTGCAGCGGAGCGCGATGATGTGGTGAGCCGTGGTGCGGTAAGTCGCGATGCGAGACGAAGCGAAGTTACTCAGGTGGGCGCCAACCTTCTTTGATAAGCGCCGCCATAGCTAACCGAGCATATTCTTCAGCGATAATCCTGCAACCATCTATGACCCGTTCGTCATCCGCCACGTGTTCGTCTGGACGACTCTCAGGGCACAACTGGCATTCTTCATGTATTCCAAAGGACGCCTTGTTGCGGCATAGGTGACGACACATGGTCCAGGTCAGCAGATCACTTGGACGTGGTTGTTCGTTCCTCTCCTGGACCGTTATCGGGACAAATTGCTTGTTGGTGTTCGTCATTTAGATTACCATCCAAAATTGGGATTGCTCTGCGCAGGGCAGCGGCGGCCTTATCCATTCTAACGCCGTTGAATGTTGAGTTATGCCCAGATTGGGCCAACATGGTGGCTAGCTTTCTTATTTTAACTAAATCTTCTTGAGTTAGATAGCTATCTGGCATTTATTTCACATGAAACGTTGCGTTGAGATGAGGCGTGAAGCGTCATGATACGAGGTGCAGTGTCGCATCGCGACGTGAGGCGATGTAGAACTATGTTTTAACCGTTGCGTTATGTTGTGAAGTGACGCGCGGCGCTATGGTGCGGGGCACTAAGTTGCGTCGTTCGATTCAGATAGCCCATCATATGGGCATAGTCAAGACCCACATACAATCCACAGGGAGCCCAAAAAAACGCAACCAGTTGGGTTTTCCCACTTGACTTCCGACCAGTTGCGTTGCATAATTTTTACTATGCTAGCGCTATCTGGGTTCAGAGGCTAGCCACCCCCTAAAATTGAAGCATAATACAACCGGATAGGTGAAAAACCTCCCCGGCTATAGCCATTTCTCACACATTACGAGAAAAATAGATGCCAGGACCGCCCCCTATCGATTTCTTCATTTTTTCTGAGGCGTCAGCCCATGCGCAGAATCGTCTGGACTCGGGCGCCGCGAATCGTTTAAGGTCGAAAAACAGCGAAAGGCCGGAAATCCATTCAAGGATTAACCGGCCTTTAAGAAATCATAAACCGATAACCGCCATTGGCGTGGCGAAGATCGAAAGAAGGGAAAGGAGGCATAAGAACCAGAGAGAAGGTGTCTATGTAGCCTACAACCGCTTTTAGCGGCCCTTTTGCATGCCCGATTAACGCGTCAGGCGTAAACTCTCGTCCGTTTCAGACATGTCAAGTTCGCCTTGACGTGTAACGGACCTCTGCGTCCCAGTCAAGGAAAAATATGACAAACTTTAAAAATAGCGTCGTAGTCCCCCCGCTCGCCAACCATGAGCTTGAGCGTCAGGTCCTAGGCTCCCTGCTTAACGACCATGATATTATTTACAAAATTGGCGACGAACTAAACCCAGACTTTTTCAGCGATCCGTTTCACCGGGGCCTCTTCGGTCGCATCCTTGCGGGTGAACTTGCTGGGGAGCGGCTGGACGCCTTTGCACTCTCTCAGGGCATGACAACCGAAGAAAAAGACCAGTTCAAGGATATTGTCGGGCGCCACTCAGACGGCTCCAATTCCGTGAAACACGCTGCCGAGCTTAGAAGCCTATGGCAAAGGCGGGAGCTTCAGGCGCTTGGAAACGAGAGCGCTATCTTGGCGACTACGGCCATGGCGCCAGAGACGGTCATCACCAACATCCATGACCGTCTTGACAAGATTTCTCTGCCAAATGAAACCCTAATTTCCACTTCAGCAGAAATATACCACGAGCTGTTTGCTGACATCCAGGAGGCTGTCACAAAGGCTAATGCGACCTTCCCAAGAGTCCCCCAACTCCCAGGTATCAGAACTGGCTTCTTAGAGCTTGATGACATGATGGGTGGCCTACAGAAGGGGCATACTATCCTTGTAGGCGGGCGCCCGAGTATGGGGAAAAGCGCTTGGCTGACTAACGTGGCTCAGAACGTTGCTCTTGGCGGAGATAACGTTGCGATTATAAGCTACGAAATGACTAAAAAGCAAATGATGCTTCGTTCAGTTTCTGCCCATACGCGTACGCCATCTGACAAAATGATCCGTGGAGACATGAATTTCCAGGAAATGGAAAATATCATGGTGGCGTCCACTGAGCTAACTAGGCTTCCTATACACTGGGTGTACGATCCAGGAAATATAGATAACCTAATGCTAACTATGCGCAGACTCGTGCGTATGAACAAATGCAAGCTAATTATTATTGACTACGTGAACTTAATCCCTGGTGGAGTAGGATTTAACGCCACAGAGAAACTTGGTTATATCAGCGCCGTTCTCAAGGGAGCAGCGGCAAACCTTAACGTCCCAATAGTCGTCGCCTGTCAGCTCAATAGAAACCTGGAGTCTAGAGATGACCAACGCCCACAACTCTCCGACCTAAAGCAGTCTGGTAACCTGGAGCAAGACGCTGACGCCGTCATTTTCTTGCATCGTGAAGTGTACTTCGTTGAGAGACGCAGACCTGATGTTTCATCTCCTGACTACAACAAATGGTTGTCAGATTTCAACAGGTGGAATGGACGAGCGGAGCTGCTTCTGAGGAAGAACCGCCACGGGCGTATTGGAGAAGCCGAAGTTGGCTTTGACTCCAGCACCACCCGTTTCTTTGATATGGCTGCATGAGGAAAAAATGTCGAAAAAATCACCTGTATCCAGAAACGCCTCTCCCCCCACTGGGTACACAGATATTAGTACATCTCTGCTTAGAGATGAAAGATTATCTTGGTATGATAAAGGTCTACTTTGCGACATACTCTCCAGGGCTGGCGACAAAGGATTCTCCATGGAAGAGTTTGCAGAGATAACGGGGATTGATATCGATGAGCTTTTTGAAAAAGTAAAGATATACGCTTCTTATGGTTACATAACCATAGACTCAAATGAATGACCGGAGGTGTTGACATGGAAAAGTGCAAAACTATTATAAGAAATGCTTCTCCTCTGCGTCCATATACTAAGATATGCAACACAATTCTTCAGGACTATAGAATAAGTCTTGATGCCTCTGGGTTTATCACTAGAATGCTGTCCTTGCCCCAGAATTGGATCTTCAGGAAGACATGGGCTTTGGAAAACTTCAAAATCGGAGAAACTAAGCTCAGGCGTATCATGAAAGAGGCTATCGAAGCTGGGTATTGCCGCATTGAACAAGGGCGCCTTGCGGGAGGCGTTTTTGGTCCTGTCATATATAGTTTTACAGACGTTTCTGGACAATTTTCTGATGTAGAAGAAGAGGTTAGTGAGGAGCCGGTAGCGGTTTCACCGCTTGTGGGTTTTGGCGGACTACAAACTAAACAAAGAAACAAAAAAAACAAAGAAACAAAAACCCCCCTTACCCCCCTTGCGCCTACGCCTGTTGAAACGCCTGTCCATTCCTTTGTCATGGACGAAAACCAGCAAGAGACTTTTGACCTGTCGGAGCCACCAGGAACCCCTGAACTCCATATGGTTAATCCGTCCACTGTGGAAACGAAGCATACCATTAAGAAAAAAGTTAAAGAGAAGGCTGATCACAACACGGACCCTGACTTTTGTGCATTTTGGGCTGAATACCCTCGCAAAGAGGGAAAGGCTGGCGCCTATAAGCATTGGTGCAAGCTCAAAAAAGAAGACCATGAGATAGTTCCTAGACTTCTTTTGGCGGCTAAGGCGTATGCGGCTGCTATGCGCAAGCGTCACAAAACCAAGTCTGACCTTATGGAATTCACAAAGGTTGCATACAATTGGTTCAAAGATGGTATCTACGAAGACTATATGCAGGCTGTAGAACCAGAAGAGGTTGAACCTGTTATCGTTGAGGATTGGTTCCAGGAGCAAGCGCGTAAGAAACGCGAGCGTGAAGAGCGTGTAGCTGCAATGTGCTCTGAGAGCAAGAGAGCCAAGTTCGTTGAATTCCTGGTGAAAGTATACTCAAACGTAGTTGACGCATGTAATGAGAAGGTCATCGAGTACTTCCATGCCCGTAAGTACTGGGATATTGACGCGCTTATCCCTATCGATGTGAAGAACGAAGTCAGGGCTAGAATTGGACAGCCGCCGCTAGCGACAGCATAGAACGAAAGGAAAGACGCCTATGTCCGAAAGGTTTGCCGACGCCGCCCGCTCCCGAGGGCTGATCATACAAACGCCTATCCCTGATGGTTTAGTCCACCGCACCAAAACTGCTGACAAACCCCACTCTCGAAACGGCGCGTATACGCTGTTTGAGAACGGAAACGGCTGGTTCCAAAACCATGCAGATGGACTAGGCCGCCAGGAGTATCGCGTAGGCGGCCAGGATGGCCTCACAGCGGCCGAAAGGCATGAGGCTAGGGTAAGGGTAGCCGAACAGAAAAGGCGGTTTCTAGAGGCTCAGGAAGCGGCTCACAGAGCGGCTGCGTTAGAAGCTAAAAATACCTTTGGGAGAGGATATCAGGTCAGCAGCCATCCGTATCTTCGATCTAAGGGCGTTGGCGCCCACGGGATACGCGTTTTGTGTGGCGCGCTGCTTGTCCCAATTCTAGACGTGTATGGGAACTGGCAGAGTTTGCAAAGAATTTTTCATAATGGTTCAAAAACGTTTCTCAAGGGCGGTAAGCTTGATGGTGGGATGTATACGCTTGGAAGCATATATCCTGATGGCGTGGCGCTGATTTGTGAAGGATACAGCACTGGCGCCACTATCTTTGAAGCTACGGGATGCGCTACGGTTATCTCTTTTAACTGCGGAAACATTGTTAAGGTGGCGATAGCCATTAGGAATAAGTTTCCTGACGTAGCTATCGTTATTTGCGCTGACGATGACCATCAGACGCGAGGAAACCCAGGTATGGCGCAGGCGAGCGCAGCGGCTAGGGCTGTGGGTGGGGTGGTGGCGAAACCAAATGTTAAAAATGGTACTGATTTCAACGATATGTGCGCTGAAACTGGTATGGAGGATGTGCAGAACATCCTCTTGAGGGCGATAGACGCTTGCATGACGCCGTATGGGTGTGGTAGGGAGTGATTATTGACGCAATGCGCCATGACGCGCCACGGCGCAACGTGATGCTACGCAACGCTTCTCTTCACATCGCAACGTTCCACGTGAAACAATGCGCGACTCTTGACAATTTAGTTAAGATCGCGCATTTTTGTTTTGTCATGAGAATTTGAAAGGGAAGAACATGAGCGATAGTCAAGGATCGGAAAGCCGCCCCCGCCAGAACAGAATTTTATTTGGAAAGTTGTACGAAAAGACAAGCCAATCCGGACAACGTTATTTCCAAGGCGTCTTGGGATTTGGTAAACTTCTCGTATTCCATGATGATAAGGCTTCAAGCGACAACGAGTGGAATATTTATTTAGTTGAACGTTCCCCGGACGAAATAAAACCAAAAACTCAGCATACTGGCCCATACCAGCCACAAGCCAATGCCGTAGGCCAAGGCGGAGGTTATGGCGCCCAGCAGCAGTCACGTCAAGCGCAGCCTCCTCGCCAGCAGCGCCAGCTTCCTCCTGAAGGCGGGCCAAGTGACGAAATCCCTTTCTGAGCCTCCACGGGGCTACCTGACGCCCAGATGGGCCACTCTAGCGTTGCTTCCTCATATTCAGCATCTAGTCACTGTCTTGGAGCCTGCGGCCGGAAGAGGCGGGATAGTTAGGGTACTAAAAGAAAACGGGATAAAGGTAGAACCGTTTGATGTTTACACCTATCAGGACGAAGAAATCACAGTCAACCGGCGCAACTTCTTCAGCCAACGGTGGGATAGTAAATATTCAAAACTACGAATGAATATAAAAGCTGGGGATGGGGGGATTATTTGCTCCCCCCCTCTGCACCTAATTGACAGGTTCATTAAAAAAGCGTTATCGATGACGGAGCACCACGGGACAGTAGCGATGTGGTTGCCCAATTCGATTGACACTCAGTATCGTTACCATGAATTCTTCTGTTGCCCAGCGTTTTATAAGAAAGTTATCCCAGTAAGGCGCCTTGCGCTGGGGAATGATGAAACAGAACTTAAATCATGGTTTATTTGGCGTCATGGGTACGGTGGTGATCCGCATGTATTCTATGAAATTATTTTGGTGGCGTAATGGCGCGTATGCGGAATAAAGCAGTTGACGGTGTTAGACGCCACAGGCGTAAATTCTCGGTTGACCGAGAGAAGGCTATTGAAAACACTATAGAAGAAATGATATCCATCATGAATCGCTTGATAGTTTTGGTGAAGAGTGACGAGGATGGAACTGACGCTGATGCAGAGGATAGAAGAGGCGGCAATAGAGATAGCGTTGGAGCCACGGTGGCAAGACGCTACAAAAGAACGGATACAGAAGGCTCGTCAGGCTGAGCGACAAGTACATGAGAATATAGTTTATGGAACTAATGGTTTTCCTACAGGGGAAAACAGGCGTGAAATATTTTCAGCTTTAGATACGTTGTATAGGCGTAACCCACCGATGATCTTAAAAGAAGAGTGGGAAGCTGGTTGCCATTTCCTATTTATATATAGGAAGTCTGATCAACATACCAGGGTGACTATGAAGTGGGTGGCCCACGTTGACGGTGGGATTATTCCCCCAGACTCATTAGAATTTAAAGAATTCTCAATTAAAGAACTATACTCAGCAAGTAAGTCAGTACACCCTCAAGGGCGCACAGCTCTGGAATGGCTTATCCGTAACGAGTGGCAGGACTCAAGCCTTGTCGATCTTGGCGGGCAATATCCTGGACCTCAAAATAAAGACGCGCAAAGAGAACGAGGTCGCATTTACCTGCGCCTCGCTCTAAATGATTTGGGTAGATATATTTCTAAAACCAACTCTGCGGATACGCGCCGCTGGTTAGAGCATCTGCTTGGGAAAAGACGTTAGCTTTTTCCGTTCTCTTCGCAGATCATTTTCATAGCTTCTACGGACTCGTGGGTGAGGGCGTCTTTGAATATTTCTACTATTTTTTCATTGGTAGGCGTAGGGTATCCTTTAGGGGAAGAGTCCCTAAGAGACACCGCAGCTTTAGCGACAACCCCTCCACAATAGTACGCAAGGCCGCAGACCACGTCAGTTAGCTCTGTGCCGCGCATCTCCTCCCCATCTATCCAACGCAGCGTGGCCTCAAGCATTTGCTTTCGAGCGCGGCCCACCAGGGCTATCTGCTCATTCTCATGCAGGCTATCGGCATGGGCGGCGGTTATAGCGTCAATGATAAGTTCATTTAATTTTTCATCATGATTCATGATTTTCTCCTTCTAACCCCTTGTATCCGCTACGGACGTCCGAGGCAAACGAGAAAAGTTCCACGTGAAGCATTTTCTGAGTTGACACAGGGGTAATTAGGGCCTAATTATCTAGTCATAGCCGGTGGCTAGGACGTCGATTACATCGCGGTAGATGACGACATCGAAGTCCGCTTTTCCCCGGCGTCTGAATTCTGTGTCGTGGCTAGGAATGCGTTTACATCTTCGAGAAATACGAAGACTTGCGTGGTTCGATTCCATGCTCCCCCACATTTACGGGGGAGTGTCCATGGTGGACAGTCGTTAACGCACCCGCTTTTACCCGACGCAACTTAATTCAGTGGAGTGGCTATGGAAACGATTACAACGATAGCTCAGTTGGTAGAGCGACAGTCTTCAGAACTGTAAGTCGTAGGTTCAAACCCTACTCGTTATCCCGTAAGGGGTAATCCATCGTCCCAGCTTTACCCTCCACTGCTTTAAACAGGCGCCGGTTCCTTCGTCAAGAGGGGATCGGCGTTTTTTGTTTGTACTGCGTAAACTAACGCGCCATGGCGTAACGTGACTTAACGTAACACACCGTGCTGCGACGTGACGCAATATAACGCGACTCAACGCACCGTAGTATTAGTATCGAAAGGAAAGAAAATGGCTAGAACAAATGTTAGGACTAGAACGCCGCAGCCGAAAACTCATGAAGGCGCGCGCGCCGATAGGATTTCAAAAGAGCAAGAACTTAGACGCTCTGTTTCTTGCTGCTTGCTTTGGGAAGATGAATTCTACGAACAAGGAGAAGACATAGCCTCCCGTATCAGGAGATTAGCGCTTGAATGCTCTCCTCAATTTGTGGCTCAGCTTGCTATTGATGTTCGTAGTCGTCTCCATCTTCGTCACGTTCCTCTTTGGTTGCTTTGCGCTTTGGCTAAGACTGGAACTGGAATTCCAGGGCTTGTAGGGAATGCTGTATCCAATACTATTCAACGCCCAGATGAAATCCCTGAGCTATTGTCCCAATACTACAAGTCTAATGGCATTGCGGTTAAGGATAAAAATGGCAAGATCAATAAGATCAAGCTCCCTAAGCAGTTTAAGGTTGGTATAGCTAAGACGTTCCAGAAGTTCAATGAATATTCTTTGGACAAATGGAACAAAGACGGCGATATAACCTTGAAGTACGCCATGCGCGGTATCCACCCAAAGCCAAAAGATGAAAATCAGGCTAAGTTGTGGGCTAAGTTGCTTGGCAAGGAAGATAAGGAAACTGGCAAGGCGCAGAAGCTTAAGACTGCTGATACGGTTATGAGCGCCTTGAGCGCAGGTCGCGAAAAAAAGTCAGTTGAAGACAAGAAGGCTGTTTTTGAGCGCCAGTTGAGAGAAGGAAAGATTGGATATTTCGCGTTGTTGAAAAACTTGCGCGGGATGGTTGAGGCTGGAGTTGATAGACAGCTTGTTATTGACGCCTTGCGTGCTAGGCGGGGAGACAAAGGAATACTTCCATTCCGTTACGTATCTGCCGCCCGCGCTGCGCCAACGTTTGAGCAGTATGTTGACGAAGCTCTTCAGCACGCCATTAAGGATAGCAGGGAACTTCCAGGACATACTTGGGTTCTTGTTGACGTTAGCGGCTCCATGGATGCTCGTATTTCTATGAAGAGCGATCTTAATAGAATAGATGCGGCTGCGGCTCTGGCGTCTCTGATCAACGGGGACAGAACAACTATTACATTCAGTAATGATGTTCGTGTTGTCCCGTCCCGCCATGGTATGGCTGGAGTTGAGGCTATTATCAAGTCTCAGCCGCACGGTGGTACTATGATGGGAAGCGCTATTGCTTATGTTAATCAACGCGCTAATCCTCAAGATCGGCTTATTGTGATCACAGACGAACAGAGCGGAGACGTTATCCCTAACCCTATTTGCCAGCGCGCGTACTGTGTCAATGTTGCAAGTTACAGAAATGGCGTCAGCTACGGCCATGGCTGGAACCATATTGACGGCTGGAGCGAAGCTGTGATAGATTTCATTCATGAGCATGAGTCTATGCTTTAGGCATAGGTTTCATGTTAAACATGGCTACGCCCTAGCACATGCTGATGGACCCGCCCCTTGATCGCACCAGGGGGCGGGTTTATTTTATTTACGGATATTTATGGCTGGTGAATTTTCGCCTTTGGTGATGGCTATCTGTGACGCGCCACCCCTAGTAATATTGATAGACGTGCGTCCATCCTCAGTAGTCACGGTTATCTGCGCCCTCCCCATGGCGAACCAGAATATAACGCAGATTGCTATCAGGCTGGCGATACCAGCGACGCAGATAATTATTGTAGATATAATGTCAGTCATTTCGCCCACTCAATCTTTACAGGCTTCCCAACGCGCAGCAACCGCAGGGCCGTGCGCTCTATGCCGTCCGGAGATGTGAATTTAGCCTCTTCCTTCCATTCCTTCCCATCCAATATCCATAGGACATGCGTGTCAGGGATAGGGTGCATCTTGGAGAACATCTTGCCAAGGCTATCAAATGGATTGACGTCTAGGCTGGTAGGGGGCGTGTCGGCGGCTGGAGCCTTAGCTGTGCCGAACAGCGTCAGCTTCTCTCTCGCTGGCTTCTTAACCGCCACAGTGGGCCGTAGGGCCGTGGATTTCTTAATTTGAGCAATCCCACGAACAACGGGAACACCTAGGTTGTCCTTGAGGTCATTTACCGCTCTGACGAGGTCTGCCTTGCCATTGCGGTGTGCGCGGATATCGCCAGTGTTTAGCGTCACCTCCACTGCGATAGGATGCTCTGTTTCATCGTAAACATATACGCCACGGATTATCGCTGAAGTGTGGCGCCGTTCTGCTACTACTTTCGTTAATTCAAGCTTTTCCTTTGCATAGGAAATAAGCTCCCGCAGGTGCTTAATCCCCGAAACGTCAGCTTTTTTCATAATCTTCCCTTTCGATCTGGACTAACCGTTTTGTAGCCTATATGGGATAGGTTAACAAAGCGTTTAAGTTTTCGATTGACCACTGCATTCGTATCGGATACACCTCCTATGGCAAAGATATTGACAGGCAAGGCTTTGGTTGAAAACCAGCTCATGAAACTCTCTCCTGGAGTTAAAGAGCTAGTGAAAGAGGCATATCTCAAGTCAGAGACGGGCGCCATGCGCTTCTCTCGTCAAGTTAAATGGACGATAGAGCCACGCGTGCATATCTCAAAACTTGGTCATGTCACGCTTCGTTTCATAGACATAGGCGTGTCGATGACAGCATTTATTTTTCTAGACCAGGGAACTGTTGATTATCGGGCAAGCATAGAAAGAGAAGGCGTTGACTTTGCGCCTTATTGTCAGGGAATAGACCTACAGACCAATGCGCTGAGAATAGTTAAAGCGTTCGGTGTCGATGTGTTTTCCCATTGAAAGGAAAGAAAGTGAAAGTTTGTACGGTTACGCTTGAGGGTATTTCTAATTACTCACAGTCGCGTATGCATTCTACTCCTCAGTTTGAGCAGGAAAGCGCTGATGAGTACGCTAAGCGCACGGCTTTGGACCACTTGCATTTCGATAGCAAGGGGCATGTGTTCATTCCCCCTATGGCTATCAAGCAATCCATTGAAAATGCTGCAAAGTATATGCAGCGCAAGGTTCCTGGCAAGGGGCAGGCGACATATACAAAGCACTTCAAGAGCGGACTTGCGGTTGTTGAGCCGCTTATGCTCTATGATGCCGATGGCAATCCCGTTATGAGAGACGCCAGCCCCGTAGAGAAGCTGTGGCTTAACTCTGACGGCGTCAAGGGTGGCGGAAAGCGAGTCTGGAAATATTGCCCATATATCCCAAGTGGGTGGACGGCTGAACTCCAGGCGCATATCCTTGACGACACCGTTGGCGAGGAAATATTTATTACTACTCTTGAGGACGCAGGACGGTTTATTGGAATAGGACGTTTCCGCCCAGCTAGCGGGGGATACTATGGCAGGTATAGCTTTAACCATAAAGAAATAAATTGGGAAGTTATTAGGAGTTAATTCGTCGCACCGCTTCACAGCGTGACGCAACACTGCGCCCCACACCATAGCTCAACGCACCGAAGGCAGGGTCCATCAGGGCTCTGCCGCCTTCTCAAGAGAAATAAGATGCAAATAGAAGATGAAGATGGAAGATACGAGTACTACGCAGACGTTTATGTTATAAGAGATTTATTCGCACAAGCTGAGATTGGGGAGACTATAAGTTTTCAACAAATAGCTGATCTTCTAGGTAGAGCTGTGGATGGTTCGATGTACGGAGCTATCCATCAAGCTAAGATACTTCTTGAAAAAGAAGATAGAATGGTTTTTGGGAATATAAGAAATGTTGGTTACAAAAGGCTTACTGATCCGGAAATCATAGAGTCGTTTGAGGTTGATCGCCGCCGCCTGCGTAGGAAAGCGCAACGAGCGGCTAGGAGGCTAACTAACGTTAATGATTACTCCACTCTCTCCCCTGAGAATAAGATCATTCATCAGGCTGGCCTAGGCGTCTTGGCGGCGGTGGCTCGCGTCACAGCTCCAAAAATGCTTGAGAATGTTAAAGATACGGTTTCTCCAACAATCTCTGATAAGCCTACCCAGGTTCCCGTTGGGAGAATACTGGAAATCATGCGAGATAGAGTATCTGGAGAAAAGGGTTAACGCCGCATATCACTGCGCGCCGCGTCTCCTCATGACGTCCCGCGTCACATAGCCCCACAACGCAACGAATGTTTCACGTGAAACTGGTGAACTATGAGCTTTTTTGATGGATTTGATAGCCAAGATCGGGCTAAGATAACAGCGATATCGGGCAATCTAGTTGGTTTAATACTAAAAACCAATGCCTTAATACGACAGCTATCAACCTTCCGGCCGGAGGAATTTATGTCAGCAATTGAAGACATTCGCACAGGCGTGAAAAACGCAGTTGGCAAGATCGAAGCGCAGCAGTCTCAGATTGGCGCCCTTAGCGCTCACGTTGAAACTCTGTTCAAAGAGAATGGGGAACTTAAGGCTGCGCTTACTGACGCCAATGGTCAGCTAGCTGCGCTCAGAGCCGTTGCTACGGGTCCTGTAGAAGCCCATAGTGAGGTAGAGCTGCAAGACCTAGCCAATCAGCTTATGGCCGCTGTAGCGCCCGCTGTGACGGCTCCAGACGTGAACCCAGCGCCCCAGGCGTAAAAGAAAAGAGCGCGGAACCTCACGGAACCGCGCTCTTGCTTTATGGAGCTATGCCTTCAGGCCAATCGTAGGTGTCTGGACCATCTTCTCCGTCTTTATGGTTGGCAACGAAGTCTTTGTATTCTTGGCTTTCAACCCCATGCGTGCAACCCGTCAAGGCTCTTACCATCTGGTCAATCACCCACATTTTATGGTGATCGCCATCTATGGAGCCATAGGAGTCCGCAACGTCTATAGCCTTCTGAATTCTTTCTCTCATAATCCCTTCCATCACTTCTTAGCCTTCTCAGCGTTACAAACGCATTTCATCCTAGGACGCGTAGCCCTAGGGTCTTTCCCGGCGCCCTCAATGCACGCCGAGTATGAAATATATTTATGAATGAGTTCAGGGGGAACATAGCCTTCTGGGGAACAGTACAACGCATAGACTAACAGCAATTCCTTCATCTTCCTTCCTTTCCATAAGCGATGCGTTCAAGGGACTTATGCAAGTAGCGTAGCTCAAAAAGCCGAGGCTCCCCGCCAAAGGTGCATGTCTTCCTGGCCTCTATAGCAGCCCCTAGAGCCTCAGAGAAGCCGCTATAGACGCCAAGCTTGCGCCATTTAGGACGCCCAGGACCGCCTGCGAAATGCGCTCTGAATACC
>VFSW01006923.1_pt1 | contig 16576 bp, 18 predicted proteins | sample 5358111 | NCBI WGS metagenome assembly VFSW01 (sample SAMN11554181, study PRJNA540505) | mine drainage metagenome | isolation source: sediment from site ElyBrook_90M | place: USA: Ely Copper Mine, Vershire, VT | collected 2017
AGTTCGGCGTCAAGCTCGAAGTGCTGCCCATCCCGTCTGGCGCCGACTTCCGTGTTCAGATGTCGGCCGAGGAGCAGGCGCGGGTCTCGCGCGAGATCGATGCCAACGTCCGCGAATCGCTGATGCGCGGAACTGAAGACCTCTGGAAACGGCTGCGCGAGGTGGTCGCCCACATGGTCGACCGGCTGAACGAGCCGGAGTCGCGCTTCCACGGTTCCTTGGTCACCAATGTTCTGGACCTGGTGGAGATCCTACCGCGACTCAACGTCAACGGCGACACGGACCTCAACCGCTTTGCGGAGCAGGTGAAGGAGCGGCTCTGCAACTACTCCGCTCAGGACCTGAAGAAGCATGACCTTCTGCGCGTCACGACGGCCGCCGACGCTGCCAACATCGTCGCCGAGATGGATGGACTGTTGCGCAGCCGCGAGGCGGCGGAACCCGCTGAGATCCCGAGCGCCGACGACATCTTCAACCGCATGTCCGCGTACATGGAGGCGCCAGCGGCGGCATGAGACATGAAACACCAACCTCACTGCGTATTCAGAAAGCGCGTACCTCTCTCATCCTGGACCATCCATTTTTCGGCTCGCTCCTGTTCCGCCTGAAAGGGCGCGAGTGCCGGTCGATTCAAACGATGGCCACAGATGGAGTGTCGCTCTTCTACAACCCTGATTTTGTTGAAACCCTGAACGCGGCGACACTGGCCGGAACCTTGGCTCACGAGGTCATGCACCCGGCTCTGCATCACCATGTGCGCCGATCCGGGCGCGATCCGAAACGCTGGAACCAGGCCTGCGACTTCGCCATCAATCCCTTGCTCGTTGACGCAGGCCTCTCGCTGCCCGAAGGCGTGCTCATCGACAACCGTTTTCGCGGAATGAGCGCGGAGCAGATCTATAACCTCCTTGAAACGGAATCAGAACAAGACTCTGGCAAAGAGGGTGGAGCCGACAAGCCCGGAGGAGAGGAATCGAAAGACGAGACGTACGCTGGCGGCGATTCAAACGAACCTTCCGCTCCCGTTACCGAAGGCGGAATTGGCCAGGTCCTCGATGCGCCACCGCCGGACGAGGAAACCCCAACCATTGAAGAACAGGCGAGGGAGTGGGACGTGGCGGTCAACCAGGCCACAACGGTTGTCCGGCAGGCGGGCAAGGTTCCGGCCGGCCTCAACCGGACCTTGGAAGGGGCGGCAGAGGCTTCCGTCGACTGGCGGGAGATGCTACGACGGCTCTGGTCGGATACGATCCCGGCCGACTATAGCTGGATGCGCCCTAACCATCGCCATGTCTGGGCGGGCCTCTACTTGCCGGGAGTGACACGCGAGGGCGTTGGGGAGATCGCGATCGCCGTCGATTGCTCAGGCTCTGTGAATGCCCGGCAACTGAGGCTCTTCGAGGCCGAGATACGTTCGATTCTCGAAGGCCAGCGGCCACAGCGTGTGCATGTCTTGTACTTTGACGCGACAGTCCACAACGTTGAGACATACGAATCCGGCCAACCGGTCCACCTTACCCCGGTGGGAGGTGGAGGAACCGAATTTGGCCCATGCTTTGATTGGCTCGATGACCACGGGATTCAGCCGCAGGCCCTCGTCTTTCTGACCGATCTGTATGGCTCGTTCCCGTCGTCGGCTCCCGCCTATCCCGTCCTATGGGCTTCGACCGGAAGCCACGAGGCCCCCTTCGGACAGGTCATTCCTATGCGGGCTGCCTAATCCAACGGGCGGAGAGCGTGGCGTGCGTCTCCCGGTGGCAAACGCAAATCTCGATCTCACCCCAGTCTTTCGATGAACGCCCAAATGGTATTCGGGAAGGAGGCTCTCTGTGGATCAGACTTATCGCATTTTCACAGACGGCTCCGCGATTGGCAATCCTGGCCCAGGCGGATGGGGCGCCGTCGTAATCCAGGGAAAGGAACGTTGGGAGATCTCCGGCGCGCATCGTTGGACGACCATCTCTGAGATGGAACTTGTCGCGGCAGTTCAGGCGCTTCGGTCGGTGGAAGGCCGAGCGCGGGTCGAGCTTCACTCGGACTCTGAATACCTGATCTATGGAATGCGCGCATTTGTCTCGCGCTGGCAGCGCCAAGGCTGGCGAAACCGGCGTGGAACCCAACTGCAGCATCGCGAATTGTGGACGGAGCTGATCGAGCTGAACACACGTCTTCTTATCCGATGGAAGTGGATCAAAGGTCACAGCGGGCATCGCGACCAGAGCCGTGCCGACGAACTGGCGTATGAAGCCGCCCGTTCTCTCTGCATGCTACAGAAGGCGGCATGATGCCGGCGAGGAATTCAAAACGTTCAGGAAGGAAAAACACAGATGGCATCGATTGCGGAAGCAAGCTCGCTGTTTGAAATCGACGTGGAGCTCGACGGACTCCTCGAAGAGATCGAAGGGCAGGTTGAGTCAGAAGGTCAGGCCGCGGAAGACCTGGTTGCTCGGTTCCAGCAATTCTGCGAGGCGCACGGCGAGAAGGTCGACCGGATCGGCCGCTTTGTGCGCATTATGGAAGCCCGAGAACAGTTCTGTCGCAGCGAGGCAGCACGGCTAAGCGATCGGGCTCGCGCCGCAGCCGGGAAGGTGGAGCGAACCAAGACCATGGTCCTCTACTACCTGCTGAGCCGGAACCTGCAGAAGATTGAGGGCCAGCAATTCACCTTGCGCGCCCAGAAGAACGGCCAGGACTCGGTGAAGATCACCGACCAGGCGTCGGTGCCGAAGTGCTACTGCCGGATTGAAGCGCGCGTCACCGGAATAATCTGGGAGACGGTGCTCTCACTTTTGCCTGAAGAACTCGCCAAGGCGCTGGAATCCTCCATCCAGGAGACCCGGCCTGACAACGACGCCATTAAGGCGGCGGTATCGCAGAACGAAGTAGTTCCGGGAGCAGAAGTACGGAGGGGGACACACCTACGGGTGGCGTGACAGCGGGATGCTCTCATATGGCAGTACACCTGAGTCAGTCACCACGTGAGCGGCAAGCTGCCATAGTCTATGGCCGAACGGCAGGCCGAGGATGAGTCCAGATCAGGAAAAAATCGCCTGTGGCTCTCTGGCCGATCCGGCTGTTCCCGGTCGGGCTCAGATGATTTGCCACGCCGGCAGGGACTTATGCACAGGCCTTCAGGATTTGTGAAGTGTGAGTATGAACGAGCGCGCGGAAACGACCCCGATTCTCCGCGAGATCGAATCTGTTTGGGAAAAAGAGGGATTGGACGCTGTTGATATTGTCGAGGCTGCTGAGCCTACACCCGCCACGGAACAGTCGGCTTCTCGTCAGGCTACGATCCCTCAACATCTCATGGTGCTCCTTCAGCGATTAATGCAGGAACACCGCCACGCAGAGACCAACCAGGAGGAGCAGGCCGCAGATTTATTCAGGGCCAACGATCCCGCGACCGCCAACCGCTCCGAGGCTGTGCAGCCTCTGTCAAGGGAACCATCCTCGATAAATCGCAGACAGCCATTGACGCAAATCGCAAACGATTGGGCGCGGTTTCCGATCGAGTGCATTGGCTTGTGCAGATATCCGTGAGGTAGAACTTGAGTCCTCCGTTTACGATGTGTGGCACGACCGTGCAGTCTTTCATTTCCTTACCGCGGCGAGCGACCGTGCAGCTTACGTTCGCCAGGTTGTACGTGCGGTTCGGCGCGGAGGGCATGTGATCGTCGGTACGTTTGGACCGGAGGATCCCATGAAATGCAGTGGCCTCGAAGTTGTCCGGTACGATGCAGACTCGTTGCACAGGGAGTTTGGCGTGTGGTTCCGTTTGCTGGAGAGTTCCAAGGAACTGCACCTCACTCCATTTGAAGCGTTCCAGCAGTTTCTCTATTGTTGCTGCAGAGTCGAATAGTCAAACCGCCAATGAGGCGGTAGACTTTGCTGCATCTTCTTCCAACGTCCCTGGACAGCATCCGAGCAATGGCCCGCCTCTCTCAACATGGACCCTATTCGGAGGGCAGTATGGAGGGCGACGGCTCCGCAGCCTCTGCCAAACCGAATTTCTCCATTCGGTAAATGAGAGTTTTCCGGCTGAGGTTCAGATACCGGGCAGCCCGCGACTGGTTCCACTGGTTCTTCTCCAAAGCCTGCAAAAGGATCTCCTTCTCCACTTCTTCGAGGTCGATTCCTTCATCGGGTAGCTTAAGGCTTATCGAGGTTACCCGAGACGTCGCCTGCCGGATGTGCGCCGGCAAATCTTCGATGCGAATCACATCCGAGGGACCAAGTACGACAGCGTGCTCAATGACATTCTCCAGTTCCCGGACATTTCCGGGCCAGTCATAACGCGTCAAAAGTTCAAGCGCATCGTCGCTGACTGATGGCACCGCCAGCTGATAGCGTGTGCAGTGTTTATTCAGAAAATGCGTAAGCAGAAGGGGAATGTCATCGCGCCTCTCCCGTAGCGGGGGAAGTTCGACAGTCACGACACTGAGCCGGTAAAACAAATCTTCTCGAAACTGCCCATCCTCAATGAGAGTACGGAGGTTCCGGTTCGTAGCTGCAACGATTCGGACGTTGATGGGGATCGGTTTCGGAAAACCGATCTTGTCAATCTCGCGTTCCTGGATTACACGCAGCAGCCGGACCTGGAGGTTGATAGGAAGTTCGCCGATTTCGTCGAGGAAAACCGTGCCCTCATTTGCGGCTTCGAACTTGCCGACACGATCGGCAACGGCGCCGGTGAATGAACCTCTTCGATGGCCGAACAGCTCCGACTCAATCAAGTTCTCAGGAATAGCGCCGCAATTCACCGTGATAAACGGTTTCGCAACCCGGAGACTGTTCTGATGGATCGCCTTCGCGAGCAATTCCTTGCCTGTTCCCGATTCACCAGTCAGGAGAACGGTCGAATCACGGCGCGCAACCTGGGCAGCGAGATTGAAGACATCGCGCATCTTCCTGGAGCCCGCTACAAGGTTTTCAAACCGGAATGCCACGTCGCTGAAATCGCGGAGATACCGATTTTCGTCCACCAACTGCTGATGTTGCAGGGCGCGCTGGACGTTTACCTTCAATTCGTCCGCATTCAGTGGCTTAAGCACGTAATCGGCTGCACCGAGCTTCATCGCGTCGACCGCATCCCCGACAGTGCCAAAGGCAGTGATTAGAATGACAGGCGTATCTGCGTTGATCGCCTTGATCCGGCCAAGGAGATCCAGACCGCTGAGGCCAGGCATACGGATGTCGGCAATCACAAGAGCAGGCGTCTTCTCAGTGAACATCTGCAGGCCGGCATGGCCATCCGATGCGGTCACAACAGTGTACCCATCTTCCTTCAGCCAGAACTCGATAAGCCGCCGCTGGCTCGCGTCGTCGTCGACGACAAGAATGAGCTGGTTCGCCATTTAACTCCTAGTGAGCGTTGTTTCGACAGAGGCTGCTGCCACCGGCAATGTCACCGTGAACGTCATGCCGCACTCCGGGTTCTTTCTGGCGGCAATATGCCCCCCGTGCTGGTTAACGATCTGATAGGCGATCGAAAGTCCAAGCCCGGTCCCGCTGCTGCGTGTCGTAAAAAAAGGATCGAACACCCGTTCCAGATCTTCTGAAGGGATACCGACGCCCTCGTCCTCAACCTCAATACGAACATAGTCGTTATCCTGAACGGCGCGCAACCTAATCTGCCCGGCATTGGGGATTGCCTGGATGGCATTGATGACAAGGTTCAGGAGGAGCTGTCTGATCTGCTCCGGATCAACCGAAACCGGAGGCAGAGTGGCTGCAGTCTCGACGAGAACTTCGACTTGCGCCATCTTCGCAGTTTCGGATGCCAGCTTTGCCACGGATTGGAGCAGTAATCCAATGTCGGACGCAATGATTTTCGGGGGTTGAGGGCGCGCGAATTCGAGAAAATGCGTAAGCAATCCCTTGAGTCGCACAACTTCCCGGGAGGCTAGCTCCGTGAATTCCTGGCGCGTCTCCTCGGGCAGCTCGCGGCGTCCGAGAATCTGAACCGCTCCCTCGATCGATCCAAGCGGATTACGAATCTCGTGAGCAAGGCCCGCCGAGAGTTCTCCCAAAGCCGAGAGCCGGTCTGCACGACGGAGCTGCTCAAACGAGTTTTGCAGCTGCGTATATACCTCACTCAACCTGGAGGCAGTCTCCTCGATCTTGCGCCGCTGGGCACGTTCATGGTCAGCCAGTATGCCCGTCAGGGTAGCGATGGCAAAGAACATCCCGATCTCAATGTATTGGGCGTCACGGTATTCCGGATCAAATTTCCAGGCCATTATGATGTGGGGTATATAGGAGACGCCGGCCAGGGTTGCCGCGGCGAGTCCTCCTCTCCAACCGAACCACAGGGCAGCCAGCAGAATCGGAATGTAATATGCCCGCTCCAGCAACGGATGGGCCCACATATAGGTTATCGGCGTGCTGTAATGCAGAAGCGCGACGGTCGCAATCGCTGCCACCAGAAGCACTGCCCGCTGCCAGTCTTTTGCCGAAACTCTCACGAGCGCGATTCTAGCACTGTGGGTTATAGGTCGATGTCCGCACGATGCCGCCAAGAATAGGTCGCCGCGCAACTCGACCCTCATCGGGGAGCGATTGCCCGCTACCGTCAGACAAGTTCGTTGTCTTGGTGAACGCGCACCCCCTGCTCCAAATGCGCCAGGATCGGCCGGATTTGCGGCAGGTGGAGGGTCTCGCAGATCGTCGGAAATCTTGATTTCTCGGAATAATCAGGGTTTATTGGCCCGAATCCAGTCCCAGAGAATTGGCACGGGCCATGCATCCGAGACAGGCGGGAGCGCGGGCAATGACCGAATTCCACAAGTACGCAGATGCAGCTCCGCCGGCTCCCTGGTTCAGCAGAAAGAGCCGCACTTGAGGGTGGCGGCGAGTTCGTGGGCATCCAGCGTGGATCAAGGCACAAGGGAATCCCGGATTTGGTTCTCCTCAATGACCCGTTGACACGCACCACACTGGCTTTGGTGGTGAGCACGACGCCCGTTACGGCGCAACAGGTATCTGAGATGCGACGCCCCACGGCAGTATTTGTGTAACAGGCAGGCCGCATTGATCGAATGAAGTCGTATCACGCCCGTTGGCTTAGTTAGGTGAGTATCGGGATCTGGCCTGAGTGAGACAACTGGGGCCACAACCATGGTCACCCATTGCGTCACCCAATGGCCAGATCCCGACGGTGAGTTGAAAGACGTCCGGGCATCAGCCGTCGAATTTCGGTTCCGCCAGCTTCTGCGCCGCCGGGAAACTGAGCAGAGGCGCCCGAAACGGGGCGCCACGATTTACCGCGGCGACGCGGAAAGTTCGGTAAGCGATTTGTGGTGTAACACCCGAGAGGGGAAGGAAAGTGATGAAGAAAAGTCGTTGTATTGTGTCTGGTCTCGCTGTGGCTGTGGGTCTTCTGTTTTTAAGCGGAATCTTTGCGGTGGCCCAGACCAATTCCCATCAGCAGATGCAGATGGGCCAACAACTGAAGGTGGGCAAAGCCGGAGAGGTCATCTTCGAGGAGCCACACAAGATCGGCGACGTGGTACTACCGACCGGAACGTATCGCGTGGTGCATCGAACCGCTGGAGGGGACCACTCCGTGGTGTTCAAGCAGACGGATGGTGGACGCGGTTACGGAGAGGTAAAGTGCCGGATCGAACCACTCGCGGAGAAGGTCGAGAACACAGCAGTCTATGTGACGCACGATGAAGGGATCCTCCGTATCGTCCCCATCGAGATTGCCGGCGAGAATGTGGCGCACCTGATATGAAGATGCCGCAGCGAATGGGAGACGCGAGCGGCGAATACTCGCGTCATCAGCCATTGGCACAGGATATTCGCAGAAAGCAAAAGATGGGAATCACGATGCATGCCAGACCAAGTGCCCTGTGATTGCACCGCACAGAAAGGAGCCGCAAATGACAAGCAAATCATTCATTTCAGCCGCGTTTCCGATGTTCCTCGGATTTGTTCTGCTGCCGTTCTTCGGTGGCCGGGCCATGGCGCAACAGACGTCTTTGACGATCGAGAACAATCAAGGCCAGAGCCGCGTCGGCACAGAGATGATCAGCCATCAGCATCTGATGGAGGACCTCCTCGCCCTATTGCAGAAGGACTTCCAGACAGTCGTCGCTTCCAAGGACGCCAATGGATACGTTCATGACAAGGCGGCCGTCAAGGCTTACAAGGCCGAACTGGAAGGTCTACGAGATGCAGTTCGCCAGCACCGGCTGTTCGCGGCCAACTATGAACGCTGGTGCGGCCCGGACAAAAAACAGAATGCCATGGCCGAGCACCAGCAGCGAATGAAAGGGATTTTGTGCGATCTCTCAGAGACATTCGACACCTACGTAGCGGCGGACAATCACAGCATCGAGGGCGGGCCCGATAAGATCGAGGATGCTCTCGCTGCCCATCGCGATGCGCTCAACGATTTCGCCAATGCTATTCAGGATCATGAGCAGGCGATGACTCAAATGACGGCCCATGCTTCCAATCGCGGGAGTCTGTGATCGAGAACCCCTGCCTGACGCTGCGGACTATGTGCTTGCGGTTTCAAGCTAACACGCGATACACCGAGCGGCTTGAAGGCCGCTTGTATTGGAAAGGAGAGCGGGGTGGGAACACTCGTCGAGGAGATCCGGAATGGATGGGGTTACGACCATTCCGGCTGTTGGCACGGGGAGCCGGCGGAGGTCGTGCCGATCCGCGAGGAGGCCGAGACCGACAACGATGATCCCTTGGCTCCCGTTCGTGGCCTCTTGTGGGGGCTTCTGTTCAGCGCGTATTTTGGCTTGTGATCCGCATCGCCGCTGTGCTGTGGTGGAGGACAGCGAAACTATGACGCGGCGTATGCCCCTGCGGCCTCGCAATTTCTATTGCGGGGCCGCACCGACTACAACAGCTTCGACGATGACCATGTTTACGACGAACCGCCGCCACGCACCCTCAATCCTGGATCTGAGTGCCGTCTATCACGGCATTGCCGTAAGCCGGCGTGGTAACTATGCATCAGGGCATTCCCAGATATTGCGTATCCGCTTCACTCTCAAAACAGAATATGGCACTTATTCCCTCAGTACTGAAGTTCCACCGCCAGCAACTGGCTCAGCTCTACCGCAATCGCGTGCTTGTTTTCACGCTCTTGCTGGGCGCGTGTCTCGCTGGAGCTGCTTTGGCCTTTACGCGCACTGCCAACTCCGATGCAGCTAAGCTGGCCTTTGACCGGGCCAAGGTCAACCCCATCGTGGTCCGCAACCTGGGGCAGCCACTTCAGCGCAGCCTCCTTGCCTTCGGAGAGATCGAAACTCGAAGCTCCGGCGGTGAGGCCAGCATTTCGTTCTTGGTCTACGGCCCTCATGGCCGAGGTACGCTCTATGCCGATGCCGTGCGGTTTCACCGAGGCTGGCAGTTGATTTCTGTTGATCTGGAGTTACCCAATCGCCGTGGACGGGTGAACCTCATGCCTATCCAGTCCACCGTCCCTCAATAACGTAGCGATCCCACCTAACCCAGGCAACCGGATACTGCCTGTATCTGCGCGCCCAATCGCGATCTGTCTGGTCATTACGGCGTCTCTACCGCATCCTTGGCCGCTTTGCGGTATTCGATGCCTCATTTGAGGCAATCGATCCCCGGGGCCGTGCTTTCCGTTTGTGGGTAGCAACTTGTATTCCACCTGATATGAAGCACTTACAAATAGGACGCCAAGCGCAATTCTTGGCACGCCGAGTGCATTGATGAAGGACGAGATCAGTTGAAGGCGAGGAGGCCTATCACATGAAACTCTCTATGAGAAGCATCATTATCACCGGCATTTTGGCAATGAGCGCGAATAGCGTGCTGGTCGCACAGACCCCCAACACCTGGTTCGAGGGATGGTATCGAGCGAAGTACGGACGCCCTGCCCCTACGGAAGAAGCGCGCCTGAAGGCCGAGCAGGCGAACACAGCCTATCTTCAGGCAACGCCCGTTCACGCCGCAGCGCCTGCTAACACATGGTTCGAGGGATGGTATCGAGCGAAGTTCGGGCGGCCTTCCCCTACGGAAGAGGCGCGCATTCAGCCCGAGCAAGCGAATACGGCCTATCGCGAGGCCACGTCGACTCCAGCCGCGGCGCCCGTCAACACCTGGTTCGAGGGATGGTATCGAGCAAAGTACGGTCGCCCATCTCCTACGGAAGAGGCCCGCTTGAAGGCTCAAGCTCGCTGATCGCGGGAACCGAGAGCTGTCGATGGCCGCCAACATTTGTGGGGGAGGAAAGAACAGTCGTCGTCAAGCGAACTCAGTGCGGGAGTGAATGGCATGCTGGTCCGTCGGGTCGATGCCGACGCTGCCGTCCAAAGCCCACTGGTTGTGCGAGGGGGAGGAAGACCATGACAAAGACGATGAAAGTGTTCGCTGCACTTCTGCTGTCGACCGCTGCGCCACTCGCGCTGGCGCAGCGCGGTGGAGGAGGGATCCATTCCTTCGGTCACGCGGGACATGGTTCAGCGACGGCTAACTCCCAGCGGGCTCTTGCGCTGCTAGCTACCGCTGATCAGCGCGAGGCCTTTGCACACTGCATGGCTGCAACGGAGGCCGCACGGGAGACGGGCCGGTCCGTTGGAGACAACACTTACTGGAATTCCTGGCGTTACAGGCATGTGGGCTACGACCTCGACGCAGTTTACAGCAAGAAGGATCAACTCCGGTCGACCCTCGTCGATATGACGGCGGCCCACCAGCAGTTCCTGCAGGTACTCAGCGAGGAACAGGCCACGGAACTTAGGGCGAACCTCAACAAGCTAGAACGCTTGCAAGGTGACCTGAGTTTACAAATCTCCCAGCTTGACGACGAGCTCATGGCAGCCAAGCCTGACTCTTTCCGAGTCTCCACCAGGCTTTATGGAATTGGGAAGACCATCGATAAATGGCGTTCCCAACACAGGAAGATCGCGAAGGAGATGGGCATACCGCGATAACGGGACGGCAGCATCGGAGACTCGGCCAACAAGATCGGAGAACGCTATGAAGCCAAATGAAAAAGACGCCTGTACGCTCGGTGAGATGGTTCGCCTGTATCACGTCGGTTTCCGCATGCAACCTGGTGAGGCTGTTGCTGTCTCAGGACGGACAACTCAAATCACCTGCCGTCTGGAACTAAGCGAGCATCACGACAGCCGTTTCAAGTGCGGCGACGCGCCCTGCCATGCCTGTATTCAAGTTCTACAGAGTCTATTTGAGGTCGCCGACATCCTTCGGCCCATCGAGCACGAGACTCTCGATGGAACAGGAAGCGGGTGTACAACACAAGCACGCTATGCATCGGCCGCTGGGCCCGGACACGAGGAGACTCTTGGTCTCGATATGACGATCCGTCAACCCCTGGAGCTGTGGCGGGCAACTGGGCATGGATATTCATCGAGCGTGTACGCAAAGTGCTTACGGAACTGGGCTGCCGGCCTCCATTTCGGACAAGCCGTCAGGAAAACATTCAATCCGGCACAACTAATGTTGATGCAAAGGACAGAGAGTCACGCTTAATTGCCTGACGGCTGGGAAAACGAAGATGCAGATTACGAGATGGATTCAGATTGGAATCGTGGTATTGGCGGCAGCCTCTGCAAGCCAAGCGCAAAACGTGAAATTGACGACGGATGAACAGAACACGATCGCAATCTTTCGTCAGGCAAGCCGCGGCGTGGTGTACATAACCGCGCGTACGACTATAACGTCACCCTTCGATAAACACACGGTTGACGCGACCAACACGAGCGCCGGCACAGGATTCGTAATAGACGAGGAAGGGCGGGTGTTGACGGCCTTTCACATCATTAAGGATCGCGATGCTATCAATGTCGCAGTGGGCAAAAGGCAAGTCGTTGCGCGCCTGATCGGCACCGCGCCCCAGCTTGACATTGCCTTACTCCAGGTAGACGTACCGAAGGACGAGCTCTCTCCCCTGCCGCTGGGGACGTCGCGGGATCTTGAGGTCGGACAGAAGGTCATGGCTATTGGAAATCCCGCGGGACTGAGCAACAGCCTCACGGTTGGCGTAGTTAGCGCGGTCAAACGCAGCCTGGATGACAGCGCAATCGAGTTGGAGGACGCCTTCATCCAGACCGATGCGGCCATCAATCCCGGCAACAGTGGCGGTCCGCTGCTCAATTCCGCGGGCCAGGTTGTTGGAATCAACGACGCCATATTGACGAATATGCAGAATATGGGCTTTGCGATACCCATCGATCTGGCGCGCAGCATCATCCCCGACCTGATCGAGATGGGCCATCCCTACCGGCCGATGCTCGGCTTCACCGGCAGCGAAGTGACAGCCAGTATGGCCGCGCTGTTTGGCATTCCGATAGAGCGGGGCTTCCTCGTCGAGGAGGTGCAGCCAGGCTCGCCGGCGCAGGCCGCCGGCCTGAGAGCCGGCTCCCGCATGGTGGCGATCAGCGACAAGCCGTATGTACTCGGCGGAGACATCATTGTTGCCGTGGATGGCGAGCCATTCACGTCGGCTGCGCACCTTGCCCAGGTTCTTTTGCGTTCGCGGCCCGGACAGGAACTGCGGCTCAAACTTTACCGCGAGGGCCAGACCGTTGAGATCGAGCTGCCGCTCGAAAAAATGCAAATGCAGTTTTAGGTTTCAAGATGACCAGACTTTACACCAAGCGAAAGGAACGGGTATACCGGGATCCCGGTGATGGCGGACTGCCTTCCCTGGCCCGGTTCCGGCGAATTCGCGCTGGCAATATCTGTTGCGTCACAGCGTTTGGTTCGGAGTTTGTACAACCGTGTTTCCATCAATTTCACCAGGAAGGGAGAGATGTTATGGCGAAGAATCCGAAAGTCGAAGTGGAAGAGGCAACTACAAGTGAAGTGTCCGAAGAACAACTGGAGCGAATTCGTCAGCGGGCTCATGAATTGTATGTGGTCCGGGGACAGGAAGACGGTCACGATCTTGAAGACTGGCTTCAGGCAGAGGCGGAAATCGGCGCAGGCAAGGCGCCCGTGCCGGAGTCATAGTTCGTGAAGTGAAATTGCGCAATGCCCGCGTGCGAGTCGATCGCACGCCGGACGGGTCAATTATGCTCCGTGCCTTCGGGCTCGGGGGCGTTGAGGACCAGCTTCCGACCGGGAGAGAGAGATTGATATGGGTGTCATCAAGCGAATCGCTGTTCTGACCTCCGGCGGGGACGCACCGGGCATGAATGCGGCCATCCGGGCGGTTACCCGCTGCGCTCTGGCGCAGGATTGGGATGTGCTGGGCGTACGGCGTGGATACGCAGGTCTGGTCGAAGGCGAGGTGGAGCCGCTCACTGGCCGCTCAGTCAGCAACATCATGCAGCGCGGGGGCACCATGTTGGGCAGCGCACGCTGTCCGGAGTTCGAGAAAGAGGACACCCGCCGGGAGGCTTTGCACCGGCTCAAAGAAAACAGGGTCGACGCGCTGGTCGTGATCGGCGGCAATGGATCGCAGGCCGGAGCCCTGGCTCTGGCCGAGATGGGCGTGCCAGTCGTGGGTGTGGCTTCGACCATCGACAACGATCTGGCCGGCAGCGAGATCACAATCGGTGTGGACACCGCACTGAACATCGCACTCGAAGCCATCGATCGCCTCAAGACGACCGCATCCTCGCATCAGCGTGCGTTCCTGGTCGAGGTGATGGGGCGCAAGTGCGGCTATCTGGCGCTGATGGCCGGGCTCGCCGGAGGCGCAGAGATCGTGGTGATTCCGGAACGAGAAACGTCGCCCGAGGAAGTGGCCCGGCAACTGCGCGCGGCTTATGAGCGAGGCAAGAAACATGCTCTGGCCGTCGTCGCCGAGGGCGCGCTGCACAACGCCGGAAAACTGGATGCGTGGTTCCGCGAACACTCCGCGCAGATTGGTTTCGACTTGCGCACCACCACTCTGGGGCATGTGCAGCGCGGTGGTACGCCGACTGCCTTCGACCGGTTGCTGGGCACACGTCTTGGCGCCGGAGCGGTAGCGGCGTTGATGCGTAGCGAACAAGGGGTTCTGGTGGGACTGAACGAGGGCCGTGTGACCACGACCTCTCTGACGGAGGTCGCCGGTGTTCGAAAGGTTATCGATCCAGAGTTGTTCCGGCTGGCCTCCGTTCTGGAACAGTGATAGGCGAGCTTTCTGAGACGAAAGAGGTTGGTATGAACGAAAGTCAAAAAGATCCCGTTTGCGGCATGGTGGTGCTGCCCGATACAAGTCTGCCGTTTACTTTCGAGGGGCGCACGATCCACTTCTGTTCCGAATACTGCCGCGACAAGTTCCAGCAGCATCCTCGACGCTACCTTGCCACGGCTGTCCCCACAGAGGATGACGCGAAGGAAAGCCGGCGCGTCGCCTATTTCACGATGGAGGTCGCTCTCGATTGCGACATCCCAACTTACTCAGGAGGACTCGGAGTCTTGGCGGGAGATATGCTGCGCGCGTGCGCGGACCTCAACGTGCCCGTGGTCGGGGTAAGTATCCTGTGGCGCAAGGGCTATTTCGAACAGGTTCTCGATCCCCAAGGTCGGCAACAGGAGCGACCGGTGGAGTTTGAACCAGTGCGGACGCTGCGATCTTTGCCCGCGAGGGTGGAAGTTTCAATTGAGGGCCGCACCGTTCGCGTTCGAGCCTGGGAATACGATCTCGGCGGTGACGGCTTCACGGTCCCAGTCATTCTTCTTGACACCGACGTTGAGGAGAACACCGAATACGATCGCAGTCTCACGGCGCACCTTTACGGCGGCGATCGGAACTATCGATTGGCGCAGGAAAAAGTCCTCGGCATCGGCGGCGTAAGGATGCTGCGGGCTCTCGGCTATTGCGGGGTTCAGCGCTTCCACATGAATGAGGGCCACGCCAGCCTCCTGGTGCTCGAACTGATGAACTGGCAGGGAGGGTCAGCAGCCACCGATTGGGACTTCGAAGATGTCCGGCAACGGTGCATCTTCACCACGCACACTCCCGTGCCCGCCGGTCACGACCAATTTGACTGGCCGTCGGTCGAGCGCATCGCAGCGCCAGCTGTTCCCCTGGATGTGCTCCGAATGCTTGGCGGCCAAGACAGGCTCAACATGACGCTGCTCGGGCTGAATCTGAGCCGGTACGTGAATGGCGTCGCCCAGCGGCACGAGGAAGTGTCGCGCGAAATGTTCCCTGGCTACCCGATTCATCACATCACCAACGGCGTTCATTCGGCGACCTGGACCTGCGAGAGTTTCCAACGGCTCTACGATGAGTACATACCCGACTGGCGTAAGGATCCGGCCATGCTCAGAAAGGCGCTGAGCATTCCGAACGAGAAGATTTCTGCCGCTCATGAAGAGGCTCAGACAAGGTTGTTTGCCTTCGTGAAAGAGAAAACGGGCCGCACGCTGTCCGGCGACGCGCTGACAATTGGCTTCGCCCGGAGAGCGACCGCGTATAAGCGCGCTAGCCTGGTGTTGTCCGATCCCGCGCGTCTCGTTCAAATCGCGAAAACTGCCGGAACGATGCAGTTTGTCTTCGCCGGGAAAGCGCACCCGCAGGACGAGGAAGGCAAACGAGAGATAGAACATATCGTCGCAGTCGCCCGCGAGATCGAGCAAGACATCCCCGTTGTCTACCTCGAAAACTACGATCTGGAGATGGCGAAGCTGCTTGTGTCGGGGGTGGATTTGTGGCTCAATACGCCGCAGCGTCCCATGGAAGCATCGGGGACTTCGGGGATGAAGGCCGCGCACAATGGTGTGCCCAGCTTCAGCACCCTGGACGGCTGGTGGGTCGAAGGCCACATCGAAGGAGTGACGGGCTGGTCGATTGGCGCATCCTCCGCATCAGATCCGAAAAACGATGCCGCCGATCTCGTGCGCAAGTTTGAAGAAGTGATTTTACCGGCGTTCTACCATAGCCGCGAGCAATGGATCGATGTCATGCGCCACGCGATTGCTCTGAACGCCTCCTACTTCAATACGCATCGCATGGTGCAGCAATATGTCACCAACGCTTATCTCGGGTAAAGCAGTTTCCGCAACGTCTCTTAAAGCGAATGGCCGCCGCCGTTGTCGAGAGGTATGAATGCACGATTGGTTTGCGCACGAAGGATCTCCATCGCCGCTGGGAGTTACGTGGATCGAAAATGAGGCGGCGTACAACTTCGCGTTGTACTCGAAGCACGCGACCGCGGTCACGGTGCTGCTCTACTCCGAGATCGATCTCTCGACGCCAACCTACGAACACAGACTCGATCCTCTCGTGAACAAGTCCGGCCGTATCTGGCACTGCAGGCTGCGCAAGGGCGCAATTTCGGATGCGCGCTACTACGGTTATCAGGTCGCTGGCCCGAATACGCCCGAAGAAGGCCATCGCTTCGACTCCCGCAAGGTTCTGCTCGATCCCTACGCGCGCTGCGTGTGCTTCCCGACCCGATTCAGCCGTGCGGCGGCATCCGGACCAGGCTCGAACGCAGGGAGAGCCCCTCTCGGGCTTATCGCGAGCGAACCGCGCAGCGGCTGGACACGGGATGAAGTCCGCGCCCACACATCCGATCTCGTGATTTATGAGTTGCACGTGCGAGGCTTCACGCGGCGGGCTAATTCCGAGGTGGCGCCTCGTCATCGCGGAAGCTTCTTGGGCGTGGCGGAG
>VFSW01006924.1_pt1 | contig 16576 bp, 12 predicted proteins | sample 5358111 | NCBI WGS metagenome assembly VFSW01 (sample SAMN11554181, study PRJNA540505) | mine drainage metagenome | isolation source: sediment from site ElyBrook_90M | place: USA: Ely Copper Mine, Vershire, VT | collected 2017
CCAACCCTGCCCCTCCCAACCCCAATAAAATAACAATTACCACAACCACGGCCGCGATGGTTCGGCACGTAATCCGCCGCCTATTCATCCGCTACCCACCTGTTCACATTTTCCTCGTTCTTCCATGCCTGACCCCTGATCCCTGATAGCCCTCTTATTGAAAACTGAGGACTGACGACTTAATGGCATGCCCTGCTTCCCCCATCGGTGAACGTTTTGCCGGGCTCGGGAACGAAGGCCCAATCGTAGCTGTCTGGGTGGAGAGTCAATTTGATCACACCGAAAGTGGTGTTATTGAGCACCTGGCAGTTCCCCGTGCACGAGGGTGCGCCTTTGACCAGGGGAATCGCTCCGCCGGTGCCGACGATGAACTCCTGAATGCCCTTAGCTTCATCCAATTGGCCTTCTACATCCATAGGCGCATAGCGCATGTAATAGTGCAGGTGCGCGTTGACCACCAGCTCGACCCCGGCGTCATACAGGTCCTGCCACACATCCTTAAAGGCGGGCAGGCCCTGGGCCAGGGCGGAATAGAAGCGGGGCATGTGCCAGACGGCCATCGAACACTGCGCCGGATGCGCCGCCAGGTCGTCTTTCAACCATTTTTCCTGAGGCGAACCGGCCTGGCAGCCGTTGACCCGCGAGCATTCGCTGTTAAGCACCACAATGTGCCAGCCCCCCACGTCGTAGCTGTACCAGCCCTCTTGGGGTGTGCCCGCCGCCGCCCCGAAGTAATCGAAATAGGCATAGGCCGGAGGTTTTTTCATGTTGTATTCCATATCACCAATGGCCGGGTGAATCTGGTTCTTAAAGACGCCCCAGGTTGGCCCAAAACAATTTTTGAACTCTTTGGGTGTGGCCAGGTGGTCGATGTTGTCCCCGGCGGTGAAAATAGTCGCCCCGGGGAACTGCGCCAGCAATTTAGCCGTGGCTTTGCCGCCGGCCCCATCGCAGTTGACGATATCTCCCGCGCCAATCAGGTTGATCTCGGCCGGCGTGGCGGTAGCCTCCGGCGTAGCGGTATCGGCGGGTGTGGGGGTGAGTGTGACCGTAGCCGTGGGCGCAAGCGTACTGGGCAGGGTCGGCGCCAGGGTGGCGGTAGGGGTAGGCGGGGCGGGTGTCGCCGCCGGCGCGCACGCCCCCAGCAGCACTGCCAGCAGCACGCAAGCTGTCAGCATGCCATTCAACCGGTGTACTACACTATTGGATTTGGATCGTGGAGTTTTCATTATCAGGATCTCCCTCAAGGTGCCAGATCGTTACCATATATATTTAGTTAGGATAGTATTCGATGGGCTAATTTTACCCTAAGCCGGGTCGGTGTATAGTTTATAGGTAGACCCTGGCTTTCCCCACTATGAACTATAAACCATGAACTATGAACCTTTTACGACGACTCCCCTAATGACACACTTCGCTCCCCCCATCCCCCTCCGTCTTTCCCGGTTCTGCCACGAATTTCCAGGCGTAGCTGCCCGGTCCCAGGCTCAGCTCGAGCACCCCATACACCCCGGTGATAATTACCTGGCTGTTAGCGGCGTGCGTCGGACGGATCGCCCCTGGCCCGGGGACTCCCCCGGTGCCCACCACGAACTGCGTGATGCCGTAGGCCGGGTCGAGAGCGCCCTCGGCGTCCATGGGCGCAAAGCGCTCGTAGTCGTGGTCGTGCCCGCTGATCACCAGCTCCGCCCCGGCCGCGTAAAGGTCTTTCCATAAATCCTGGGTGGCGGGGAGGCTGCCGTGGTAACCCGAGCTAAAGCGCGGCCGGTGCCAGATGGCCAGGCTGCACAAAGCCGGGTGAGCGGCCAGGTCAGCCTTCAGCCAGGTCTCCTGGGGTGAGCCAGCCTGGCAGCCGCCTACCTGGTCGCACTCGCTGTTCAGCACCACCACGTGCCAGCCCGCATTGTTTGGGGGCTGGCCGCCCAGGTCGTAGCTGTACCAACCCTGGCCCGGCTCACCGGCGGCCGCACCGAAGTAGGCAAAATAATCGGACGCCCCCTCGAAAAAGTAATCATGGTTACCTGGCGCGGGGCGGATGCGCTCCTTAAAGCGCCCCCAGGTCTGGTCGAAGCATGGCTTGAGTGGCGCGGGATCGATAACCAATTCGTTGGTATTGTCTCCGGCCGTGAAAACCGCCGCGCCGGGCGCCCCAAGAAGGGCGTGCTCGATCAAGCGCGCCGTGATCTCGGCTCCCGGCGAGTCGCAATTGGCAATGTCTCCCGCCCCGACCAGCACAACCGGGGTGGGCGCCTCGGTTGGAGCCAGCGTCTCGCTAGCCGTCGGCAGGGGTGTAGGCGTGGCCGGAGCCGGGCTTGCCGTGGCTGTGGCGACTGCCGTTTCGGTCGCCGGGACTGCTGTAGGACTGGAAACCACCCGCTGCGGCGTCCCTTCCGGTGGCAGGCGTATAGCCGTCGTACAGCCTGCCAGCCATAGCCCCAACACTGCCGCCCCGACCAGCCGGAACACAACGCTTTTCTTAAGCATCCGGCTTCCAGCGTAGACATTTTATCAGTGCGGCAACCGTTGGAATGCCATCCCAGGCGGTGAGCTTCTTGCCCTCCTGGCGGGACTCATAGCGGATAGGCACTTCCACAATTTTTGTCCTCAAAAGGAGCAATTTGGCGGTTATTTCTGCTTCGATGTCAAATCTTCGACTTTGGAGTTTCAGGCATTTGAACACGTCCCGGTTGATCAGCTTGTAACAGGTCTCCATATCGTGCAGCTTCCCACCATACAGGAGATTGGTTAATAAGGTCACAAATTTATTTCCGTAGAACATGACCGGCGAGCGACCTTTCAGGTCTCTGACCCCATACACTGCATCGACTTTGTTTTTGGTATATGCCTGTAGTAGCAGGGCATAATCTTCCGGAAAATATTCCTGGTCAGCATCCTGAATGATGACCACTTCTCCGGTAGCATGTTGAAGCGCCGTGCAAATGGCTGCGCCTTTCCCGCAATTGGTGGCGTGCTGAAGAAAAATTAAATCTCTATTGGCAAGCTGTTCCCCGATGTCTTTGAATAATGCATTGGTAGACCCATCGTCAACCACAATAATTTCTTTGCTGACCGGCACGCATTCAACCCGATCCAGCAGTTCAAGAAACTGTTGATTCTCATTGTAAACAGGGATAATGACAGTTAATTTCATGGTTTACCAAAACCAGCCAGTTTTCCAGGGCTCTTTGTGGGGTTATACACTTAATCTTTTCCTTTCTTTGTCTGACTCGAAACACAGATCCAGCAGCTTCTGCACCTGAGCCCCGCGCTCATAATCGGGCTGATCGTTTTGCCCGCTCAAGATACTATCAATAAAGCGCTGGTAAATTTTGGGCGTCTTGGGGCACTTGAGCGTTTTCCACTCGGCCTTATCCACGTCGCTGCCCCGGCAGATATCCAGCGTATCCCACGACTTATCCAGGTCTACCACCAGGGCGCCTTTTTCGCAGTACACGCGCAGCCGCAGCGAATTCTTCTGCCCGGTAGCCCAGCGGCTGGTGTGAATCGTCCCCAGCGCCCCGCTCTCCATTTCGACCAGCATCACCGCCGAATCGTTGGCGTCCAGGGTATACTCGCCCAACCGGTCGCCCTGGGCTTTGTGGAACGTGCGCATCTGGCAGTCCAGCGAACGGATATCCCCGGCGGCAAAGGTGGTAAAGTCGAGGATGTGCACGCCCACGTCGCCCAGCACACCGCCGCTGCCGTGCCCGGTCGACAGGCGCCATAAGAAAGCAGGCGTCTTGCGCCAATCGCCCCATACCTTGCTGCTTAGCCAGCACTGCAGGTAGCTGGCTTCCACATGCAAGACGCGTCCCAACTTGCCTTCTTGCAAGATCTGGTGGGCGCGCTGGATGGCGGCCGAATCGCGGTAAGAGAAATTGATCATGTTGATCACCCCGGCCTGCGCGGCGGCGTCCGCCATGGCTTTAGCATCCGCGTAGCAGGTAGCCGGCGGCTTTTCGCTGAGGATATGTTTGCCTTTGGCGATAATCTTCAGCGCCAGCGGGGCATGCGTGGCGTCCGGCGTCACCAGCGTCACGGCGTCCAGGTCGCATTTCGCCAGCATCTCATCCATGTCCGGGTAAACATAGGGGATATCGAACTCTTTGGAGAAGGCCTGCGCCCGTTCGGGGATAATGTCGCAGGCCGCCGTCAGTTTGCAGTCCTTGATCGCCGAGAAAGCCTTCGCATGCGTATGCCCCATCCCCCCGCATCCAACAATGGCCAGCTTGATCATAATGAAATTCTCCTTTTGCTAATCCTGGGTGACCAACAAAGATTTTTTGCCACAGATCCACACAGATTCACACGGATGGAAGAGATAAGAGATGATCCTTTTTCTTTCTCTTCTTTTCCCAAACACTCTTCTCTGTGTTCTCTGTGTCTCTGTGGTGAACTCTCTTCTTAACTCTCGATCAAATCGGTCTCCACCACGGGCTCATCGGCCGGCTGGGGGACGCGGAAGGTCTTGATCTCGCACGCCCCAAACTGGGCGACGAAGTCGCGCCCCCACCCCGGCAGGTACATGTGCGCCAGGGTGGCGCGTCCGGCCGTCTCGTAGGCGCGTACGATCAGGCCCTGGCCATCCTCAGCCTGCTTGACCACGCTGATCACCACGTTCTCCTCCTCGACCGCCGCAAACGAAGCCTTGGGCGGCAGCGGCCCGGCGTGGAATGTAGTCACCAGGGCCTGCGCGGGCTGGTTCAGCTCGGCCGCCCGGCGCACCGTGCCCGCCTCGGCCCAATCGCCGCGGTGGGGCAGGATCGTATAGTGGAAAACTTGCTCGCCCTGGTCGATGTAGGCATAGCGCTTGCCCGGCTCGGGCATGGCCGGGTGGTGGTGTGCGTAGATTGGGCTGCGCAGCACGGTCAAGCCCATGCGGCTGCCGTTCACGTCGAAGCTGTACTTGCCATCGTTCAACAGGCTGATGCCCATCTTCTGGCCCGTCTCCGGGTTAATCCCGGTCAGGTCGATCCAGTTTTGCGCGGGTTCTTCCTCGCCGTTGGTCGGGCGTTGGATATGTCCATAAGGGATCTCGTAGGTGGCCTGGCCCTGGCTGAGGTTGGCCGGGAAGTACAGTTTGAGCATCTTTTGCTGTTCGTGCCAGTCCACGCTGACCTGCACGGCGATGCCGTCCAGGTCGTTGTACAGGCTGAACTCCTGCACCAGCTTCGAACAGTTGTACTCGCTGGTCACCCGCAGGGTGGCTTTCACCGGGCCGGATTCCACCAGCTCCACCTGGCGGGCAATAAACTGGCCGATGACCGAATTGAAGGTCAGCACGCCATGGCTCCAGGTATCGGACGGATCCTCCAGCACCACCGGGGCGGCGGCTTCGCCGCTGAACAGCTCGCAGCCGGCCTGCTTATCCCATAGAGACTTGATGCAGCCGCTGACCGGGTTCAACTCCAGGCGGTAGCGGGCGTTTTCCAGGCTGTGCGGCCCCGCTTTCAGGGGGGCAGAAAGGGTGTGGGTTTTACCCGGCTGCGGGACAATCCGGTACAACCGGTAACCCAGCGGGGGCAGGTCGGCGATAAAGCTCACCCGGTCGATAAAGCCGGCGGTAGAGCGCGGCTGCACGGTTTGCATGCGCACCTTTCGCCCACTTTCATCCAGCAGCACCTGGCTGCCTTCCAGCAGGCGCACTTCCACCTCCACGTTGGCCTTGACGGCCCAGGCGTGCGGGTTGAACACCACCACCGGGGTGACCCCCTTTTCCTGCGGGACGTTGATCTTCCAGGCCAGGGCCTGCACGGCCTGGTTGAGCCCCCGCCCGGCGATGGCCAGCGCCTCGCCGGCCTGCTCGCGCGTGTCGGCATAGGCTTCTTCCAGGCAGGTGCCGGCCAGGTTATCGTGGAACTGATTGAACAGCACGTTCTTCCAGGCCCGGCCATAATCGGGCGGATAGGCCAGCCCGGTCACCTGGCGGGCGACCGAGGCCCATTTTTCGGCCGCCAGCAGGCGGTTTTCCGCCAGCCGGTTCCAGCGCTTGGCCCCCGAATGGGCCGCATAGCACCCGCTGGAATGGTGCTGCAGGTCATCGTGCACACGCGGATAGTCAACCGCCGGCCGGTCGATGGCGGCGAAGAACTCCTCCGGCCCGGCAAAGACCAGCTCGGGCAGGTCAGGCTCGGCCTGCAACTGGCGGATACTGCGCAGGTTCTCCTGCGTTGGGCCCCCGCCGTGGTTGCCCACCCCATAGAAGAACATCAGCGCCTCGCCGGGGGCTTTTAATTCGGCCGCCAGGATTTTCACGTCGTCCTTCAGGTCGCCGCCCCACGAGGCGTACGAGTAAGCAATGCGGAAAGCCAGCACGCGGCTTCCGTCGTCCGCCTCCCACCAGAAAATCCGCCCGGGCAGCTCCTTCTCGTAAGGCGAGGGGCGCATGAACACATAATAAGGCATGCCGCTCTTCTTGAGGATCTGCGGCAGCATGCCGTTGTGGCCGAAACTGTCCACGCAGTAACCCACCTTACAGGTCACCTCAAATTTCTCCTTGAAATAGCGCTGCCCATACAGCCCCTGGCGCACGAAGGATTCGCCCGCCGGGATATTGCAGTCCGGCTCGACCCACCAGCCGCCGGCCAGCTTCCAGCGCCCCTCGGCCACCCGTTGGCGGATTTCGGCGAACATGTCCGGGTCGGACTGCTCGATCCATTCGTACAACGCCGCCTGGCTGGCGGTGAAAACGAAATCGGGGTCCTCGTGCATGCGGTCCAGCGCCGAGCGGAAGGTGGCGTGCGTCTCATGGTAGCCGTCCTGCCACTGCCACAGCCAGACGGGGTCGATGTGAGCATTACCGATCATGTAAAGCCGGTTAGGCTTGTGTCCCATGCCTGCCTCCTCTACCGTTATTGCCAGATTCTTCTGTGTTCCAAACAATGAGATCCACAACAGGTTGAATTATACGTTACCTGGTGAAATATGGGCGGCCTGGCACGGATGGTTTGAGTGATCCGCATGAGGGGACGTAGGGGAGGGTCTGTCCCGTTGATGGCTTCCATCCATCAAAACCCAGACCCTCCTGTTGTGTCACGCGACCAAATCGGGGCGGGTGTGGTAGGATGTTAAATTGAGGCTATTTTTGGTCCAGACCCTCCCCTAGGAAGACGGGGGTGGTTCGACGCGGTTAGTTTTGGGAATTACTCTATAATAAGATTTAGTGATAGTAAGGGCGGATTTTTCAAACGCGGAATTCATAAAAGGAGTCCCATCTTGCAACGCTATTTCACCCTCTGTCTATTGGCAGTGTTTATAACGGCCTGCGGTCCTTCGCCTGAGCAAATTGCCACACAGACTGCTTCGGCGGCCACGGCGATTGCAGTTTCCTGGACAAAAACCCCTACCCCGACAGCGACGGCCACTCCCACGTTTACCCCAACTGCCACACCCACACAAACGTTGACTGCCACCTCTACGCCCACGCCTGCCCCAATCGGGCTGGGAGTTACCCGGGCAGAGGTTCAGGCCGTCTTCGAGCCGATCGGCCTGGTATTTGGCCCGCCCGAAATCAAAGATGGGCAAACCTCTGTAACCGGCCAATACGTTATAAACACCCCCGGAAAGGAAATTGCCGTTCTGGTTACCCTGACCGGTCCGGAAGAGAATTTGCAGGAAGCTTTCGTAGGCATCATGCTGCCCCTTAAAACCCCCGCCAATGCTCAACCCGAAATCGCTTCTTACATGACCGACCTGCTTAAAGCGACTGTGCCCCAATGGAAAGAGGGAAGCGCATGGCTAAATACCAATCTCGCCAATTTCTCAGTCACCCCCAGTGTAAAAACGACAGTGGATAGGTTCACGGCGAACCTTTTTTTTGTGGTCTTCAATGAGACCAACTTGCAAGCTCAGACTTATTCGCTGCGCTTGAGCGCCAATCCTTCAACGGCAGTTTCAGTCACTTCGACCCCTTCTCAGCCCTTACCCACTGTACGGTCGGGTTGGACTTCGTATCAGGATGCCATGATATCTTTTGCATATCCGCAGGCGTGGGAGGTGCAAAAGACAACGGATGACCCTTTGTGCCAACAGGCAGAGTGTCTATTAGATATTAAATCACCCGATCACACAGCTCATCTCGGTCTCATGCGGGCTGTTGTAGCAGGCGATTTGGATACGGAAGCATTCGATGCACGGTTATGGGAACTCAGGACAAAGACAATTAATGACATAAACTTGGAGTCAAAAAAGATGATCCAGGTGGGTGCGCTTTCGGCAGTCGAACGTGTGTTTAGCGAGACCGACCCGCTAAACGAGCCCCAGAAAGCCTATGTGGTCAACGTAATTTTCGTTAAAAAACCTTACACCTATACCTTTGTGCTCTCTGCCACCACGCCGGCTGATCGAGATAAGGCTATGGCCGATCTTGCGGAGATGATTGCGTCGGTTCAAATCGGCCCATAAATTTGTGGTCCTTGGTGACATTATAATTTCTGTTATAATAATCGAAATTACAATGCGTGGTGATTTATGAAGTTTGTAGGCAGAACACCTGAATTGAACCTGCTGGACGAGCTGTATGCCAGCAGTAAATCGGAATTTCTGGTGCTGTATGGCCGGCGCAGGGTTGGAAAAACCAGGCTGTTGACCGAATGGCTCACCACCAGAAAAATCAAGCCGATCTTCTTTGTCTCTGAACAAGATTCAAAGGATTCGCTGCTGCGCCAGTTCTCGCAAATCGTTTACAAAAAGGCCTTTCCATCCCTGTCCATACCGGACACGTTTTCGTTCGCCAATTGGGATCAGGTCTGGAGCCAGATTGGCGAGCTTGCCAGACAGGAAAGATTGGTCGTCTTCATCGACGAGTTTACCTATATGCTGGCGGCAGACCCGACTCTGGCGAGCAACTTACAGCGCGCCTGGGATGCCGTTTTGGAAAACACCAACATTTTCCTGTGCATTTCCGGCTCGCACCTGGGCATGATGGTGCGGGGAATTTTATCCGGAACTGCTCCTTTATATGGAAGAACCACTGCCAAAATGGAGTTGAAACCGCTGCCTTTTGGGATTACAAGGTCTTATTTTGAACGCTACTCGCCTGCCGAAAGGGTGATGCTCTATTCTGTTTTTGGCGGCATTCCCCATTACTGGCGGCTGATCGACCAGAATAAATCAGTTTCGGACAATATCAAGCGGCTGTTGTTGTCACCGGGCGGAAATTTGAAAGATGAGCCGCGCCTTCTTCTGAACGATTACATCAGCGATCCAAATAATTATGTTGCGATTCTGCGAGCGATTGCCAATGGATACGCCACGCCCAAAGAAATAGAAAATCTGACCGGAATTCAGAATACCCATTTATCCCAGTATATTTCCAATCTTGCCGATACAGGTTACGTGGCCAAAAAATTACCTGTAACCGCTGGCCCCACTTCAAGAGCCGGCCGCCAGGTGATCACCGATCCATTTTTACGCTTTTATTACCGCTTTATCCAATCCAGGCTGACCCAATTGGAAATGGGTGAAATTGACCAGACCATGCAAGAGCTGCAAAAGCATATGGTCGATTACATTGGCACGTACACCTGGGAAGAAATTTGCCGTGAATGGACCATGCGAGCCAGCAGTCGCGGCGCCTTGCCACTCTACCCCGATTACGTCGAAAGCGATTGGGGGAAAGATTACCAGGTAGATGTGGTCGGGATCAATACCATGAAAAAGCACCTGGTTTTAGGTGAGTGTAAATGGCTGAGAGAGCGCGGCAAGGCGGCTGTTTTGCAGGAGCTGGTCGAGAAAAAGGCTCCCAGGGTGGTGCCAACTTCTGGTAACTGGCAGGTGTATTTCCTGGGATTTTCTCGCGCAGGCTGGAACGAAAATGCAGTTGAATATGCAAAGAATGTTGCTCAAACACACCCGGCGGGGGCCAACTGGCAAATCCTGGGCATGCGCCTGCTATCCCTGGATGAAGTGGACGCCGATTTACATGCATGGGCAAATGCATAATTCTTTGTCGCGTAGATAAAGTTATAATTAACTCCATTATGGATTTTGTCCGGATTGTAAAGAGAAGAGTTAAGTAACTCTTTTTTGGGAAGCTGCATCCAAATTATTCATCGCAGCGCTGTGCAACAATTCGCACAACGAAAGGAGAAAACATTATGACTGACGATAGCAAGGGTCCGCTAACGGACGAGACTCGAAAACCTATGCCCGGCAGAGGCACGTCGAACCGGGACTGGTGGCCGAACCAGTTAAACCTCAATATCCTCCACCAGAACTCTCCCTCGTCCAATCCCATGGGCGAGGACTTCAACTATGCGGATGAATTCAAGAAACTCGACTTTAATGCCCTGAAGAAAGATCTCTTCGCCCTAATGACAGACTCACAGGACTGGTGGCCGGCCGACTTCGGCCACTATGGTCCGCTCTTCATCCGCATGGCATGGCACAGCGCAGGCACCTACCGTATCGGGGACGGCCGCGGCGGTGCAGGGTCCGGCAACCAACGCTTTGCGCCCCTCAACAGTTGGCCCGACAATGTGAACCTCGACAAGGCCCGCCGTCTGCTCTGGCCGGTCAAGCAGAAATACGGCAACAAGATTTCGTGGGCCGATTTGATGATCCTGGCCGGCAACTGCGCCCTGGAGTCGATGGGCTTCAAGACCTTCGGCTTCGGCGGCGGACGCCAGGACATATGGGAGCCGGAAGAGGGCGTTTACTGGGGCGCCGAAAGCGAGTGGCTGGGCGACAGGCGCTACACCGGTGACCGGGAACTCGAGAATCCCCTGGCCGCCGTGCAGATGGGTCTGATCTATGTGAACCCGGAAGGGCCGAACGGCAAACCGGATCCGCTCGCCGCCGCCAGGGATATCCGCGAGACCTTTGCGCGCATGGCAATGAACGACGAAGAAACGGTGGCGCTGATTGCCGGTGGCCATTCCTTTGGCAAAACCCACGGGGCCGGCGATGCATCCCTGGTGGGCCGAGAGCCGGAAGCCGCCGCTATCGAGGAGCAAGGCCTCGGTTGGAAGAGTAAATTTGGTACGGGCAAAGGAGATGACGCGATCGGAAGCGGCCTGGAAGTCATCTGGACCCAGACGCCAACCCGGTGGAGTAACAACTTCTTCCATAACCTGTTCAGCTACGAATGGGAGCTGACCAGGAGCCCGGCCGGTGCGTATCAGTGGCAACCCAAGCAAAGCGCCGGCGCCGGGACCGTGCCAGATGCACACGACCTGTCCAAGCGTCACGCGCCATCCATGCTGACCACTGACCTGGCCCTGCGCTTCGATCCTGTTTACGAAAAGATTTCCAGGCGTTTCTACGAGCATCCGGATCAACTCGCAGACGCCTTCGCCCGGGCGTGGTTCAAGCTGACGCACCGCGACATGGGTCCCCGCTCGCGCTATCTCGGTCCGGAGGTCCCGGCTGAAGAGCTGATCTGGCAAGATCCTGTCCCTGCCGTCGATCACGAACTGATCGACGCGGCCGACGTCGCCGAACTCAAGGCTAAAATCCTTGCCTCGGGGTTGTCAATCCCGCAGCTTGTTTCGACCGCCTGGGCCTCGGCCTCTACCTTCCGCGGCTCCGACAAGCGCGGGGGTGCCAACGGGGCGCGTATTCGCCTTGCGCCGCAAAAGGATTGGGAAGTCAACCAACCGGCCCAACTGAAGCATGTGTTGCAGACTCTTGAGGGAATCCAAAAGGAGTTCAACAGGGCGCAGTCGGGCGGGAAGCAGGTTTCGCTGGCCGACTTGATTGTCCTGGGTGGATGCGCAGGTGTCGAGCAAGCCGCGCAGAATGCCGGTCAGGCTGTGACCGTACCCTTCACGCCGGGAAGGACGGATGCGTCGCAGGAGCAAACCGACGTGAATTCATTCGCCGTCCTCGAACCGGTCGCAGACGGGTTCCGTAACTATCTGAAAGCTAAATATGCAGTAACGGCAGAGGAACTGCTGGTTGATCGTGCTCAACTGCTGACCCTGACCGCTCCCGAGATGACCGTTCTTGTGGGGGGCATGCGCGTCTTGAATGCCAACTTCGGGCAGTCCCAGCATGGCGTCTTCACCAGGCGGCCAGAGACGCTCACCAATGACTTCTTCGTGAATTTGCTAGACATGCGTACGGAGTGGAAAGCTACCACGGACGACGATGGCGTGTTCGAGGGCCGTGATCGCGCTACCGGCGCGCTCAAGTGGACCGCCACGCGGGTCGACCTGATCTTCGGTTCGAATTCCCAACTGCGCGCCCTGGCCGAAGTCTACGCATGCGAGGGTTCCCAGGTGAAGTTCCTGCACGACTTTGTCGCGGTATGGAACAAAGTCATGAACCTTGATCGTTTCGACCTCGCCTGATCGCAGCATAAGGATCTATCCGAAAATTCGGAAATTTCACTTTTTTATATGCAAAAACCGCAGGTTTTTGCATATAAAAAAGTGGTTTCCTGATTTTCGTTATCATCACCAAAATTACCATCGTTAAAGTTATAATAACCTCATGCGCTACGAAACCATCCACAACTTGCAAGTCCCCAAAATTGGCTTTGGCACCTGGCGGATTGGCAACGACGCGTCCGCCGACGACCACTCCCGGCTGGCGCTGCGCTCGGCCCTGGAATTGGGCTACACCCACTTTGATACCGCCGAGGCGTATGCCTCCGGGCATGCCGAAGAACTGCTCGGCCAGGTCATCCGTGAAATGAAGGCGCCGCGTTCCGGGCTTTTCATCACTTCTAAGGTTTCCCCCGAGCATTTGCAGCCCGCCGATGTGCAGCGCTGCTGCGAAAACAGCCTGCGCCGCCTGGCTATGGACTACCTGGACCTGTACCTGATTCACTGGCCAGGGCGGGGCATCAATCTGGAGGAGACTTTTCAAGCGCTCAACCAGTTGGTGCAGGTTGGCAAGGTGCGCCACCTGGGGGTCAGCAATTTCAACCTGAAGCTGCTCACAAAGTCCGCCGGGCTCTCCGAGACCCCGCTGCTCACCAACCAGGTTCCCTACAGCGTCCCAGACCGCACCTATGTGGAAAACGGGGTGCTGGAATACTGCCAGCACAACCACATCCTGCTCACCGCTTACACCCCCATCCATCACCGCATGACCAACGTCAACCAGACCTTGCAAAGCATCGCCCGGGCGCATGGCATCACCCCTGCCCAGGTCTCGCTGGCCTGGCTGGTCGCGCAGCCCAGGGTCATCACCATTCCGATGTCGGCCAACCCGCAGCACCAGGCTGAAAACATTCAGGCGGCCGATATCGTGCTGGATACCGGCGAAATGGATCTGCTTAACCAACTCTTCTAACCCGTGTTGTAGGATATCCCCACTGGACCGGGCAGTGCAACTGCCCTTTATCCTCTTTTAACTTAAAGATCGAGGGCAGTTGCACTGCCCGAACCGTTACAAGGAGCGGGAATGATGAAATTCACCGGAATTTGCCTGGTTACGGAAAACGTTCCGGCCCTGGTGCAGTTCTATACAAAAATTCTGGGCTGCCAGGCCGCAGGAGACGACACCCACGCCGAGTTTGAGATGGACGGGTTGAGCCTGGCAATTTTCACCCGGCAGGGCATGGAGGAAATGGCGCCGGGGTCGATGGAAGGGGCCGGCCATGGTGCCATTACCATCGGCATCCAGGTAGATGACGTGGATGCGCAATACGCGCGCCTAAAAGCGCTCGGGGTAACCTTCGTCAAGCTGCCTGCCACCTACACGTGGGGGGCGCGCTCGGTCTGGTTTCGCGACCCGGATGGGAATATCGTCGATTTCTACAGCAAAGTGTCCTGAGTATTCACTTTTGAATGTGTAAAAAACCGCAGGTTTTTTACACATTCAAAAGTGATTTTCTTTTACCCCGGCCCGTTTGCTTTTCCTATCGGATCGTGCTAATATAATTACTACAATTAAGATAAATAATATCTTAATTATAAAAGTCCCCAATTCGGAGTTCAGTACAAGGAGAGTAATGGATAAACAAATTACCGTTCGAGAAGCAACCAATCGCGGCAACAACATGTTGATGGTCGGCTACCTGGCTATCACGGCCTCCGCCATCCTCGAGAGATTGATCGGTGAGGACGATATGGTCGACCGTATCGACGAAGCCGTGATTATCCTGCTGGCCATCGCCGGCCTGGTCTGGTATTTCAGCCGGCGCAACCGATACCAGCATTCCTTTGCGCCCCTGGCCTTGTTCATCGCCACCTTCGTCGTCCAGACCGGTGGGCTGATGGCCGAGATCGGCGACCCTGCGGCTGCCGGCGACGACTACGGCCTGGTGATCGCCTATGCCGTCGGCCTGGTCGTATCCATCGTTATCTACACCCGCTCACGTGAAAAAGTTGTTCTGGGCGAGCCGATCCCGGTGGAAAATTCTGAACCCCCCAGGTAAAAGTGAATCCCTGCGCTAAGCTGTACCGGGACTTTCTTGGATGGAAGCCCGGTTTTTGATTAAGGAGCTGTCCAAATGGAAATGGAAAATAAAGACCTTACAGTTCGAGAGGCGACCAACCACGGCAATAACCAGCTCATGGTTGGTTTCCTGGCCATCACTTCCGTCATGGCCTTTATGGGACTGGTTGCCGAGCTCAACCTGTTCCAGCGCCTTGACGATGGCATTATCTTCCTGCTGGCGGTTGCCGCGGCCATATGGTATTTTGGCGGGCGACATCGCTACCAGCGTTCCTTTGTGCCCCTGGCGTTAATCATTGCCAGCTTCGTGCTGAAGTTGATCGCCTCGTTTATGGAATCAGGCACTCCCACCGATCTGGACGATTTCCCCTTGGGGATTGCCATAATCATCAGCCTGATCATCTCCATCGTCATGTATGTGCGCAGCCGTGATAAGGCGGTGGCGAGGGATACCAGGGTGCTCACCGTGCGTGAGGCCATCAACCGCGGCAATAACCAGCTCATGGTGGGTCTCATGGCTTTGACCTTCCTCCCCCTGATCCCTGCGGCGCTCGGAGAGGATAACCTGGTCGACCGGCTCGACGACGCCTTAATCGTACTGCTGGCGATCGTTGGCATCGTGTGGTATTTTGTGGGGCGTAACCGGAACCAGCATAGCTTTACCCCCCTGGCGTTGGTGATCGTCAGTTTTATCGCTCAGACGGGCGGTATGATTTTGGAAATGGGCGACCCGTTAGGCGAAGGCGTCGACGATATCCCCGTATTCGCCGCCTTCACGATAGGCGTCATTCTGTCCATCATCGTCTACTCGCGCACCCGCCAGAGAGCGGCCTTGTCCGAAACGCCGCCCATATCGCAGATGGGTTCTCAATCCCAATAATTGAGGATCATTCTATAATATAACGTCCATCAATCAAAACCCAGACTCTCCCCTACGCCATGTGATCGGTCAAGAACGTAGGGGAGGGTCTTCTCTTTTCCAAATAAAAAATCTTCTCTGCTACCTCTGTGCCTCTGTGGTGATCTCTCTTCCTATACAATATTGAACCCAACCTCTAATCAAAAAATACTTGAAATCATAGAACATTTATGCTATCATTGGCGTATCGATGCCGTCTTTTATTGGTTTTCTTTGGGGAACAGACGGGCGCTGCGAACTGTTTCGCAAAAACCAATTATTTGAGAGGGAAAAATGATCGATATAAATGGAGACCAGGGTACTTATCCGACCATTTCACACCGGGTCGCGGCGGGCTACCTTCGATTCTTAGTCGCGTACCCATCCGGCGCCGCACAGCCGCAAGACGACGAAGCAAACGCCAGGCGGGATCTGTACGGCTTTTTCCGCGCCTTCTACGAAAACCTGTACCGGCAGCCCGACCTGTTTGGCCTGCCGGTCAAAGCGGATGACTGCATCGAAGAAGACGAATCACACGAAAAAGAGAAAAAGGCCGAGGTGACGGCCAGGATGAAAAGCTCCAAGGAGATGATCGGCCGCGCCCTGGATTTCCTGATCGGGGCCGGCGTAAACGGCCAACGGATGGGGGAGCGCCTGGTGCTTGCCCAGGGCAGCCAACTGATCCAACAAACTAAGGTCGCCCGCAAGTTCCTGAAGGGACTGGAAAGCGCCGGGTTGGTATTGGCGCCCGAAAACGACCAGGTGACCCTGCAAAACCACCAGTTCCCGGCTATGCTGCCGGCCCTCCAGGCTTTGGCCCGGGCGTGTGCACAATATCCGCGCCAACAGGAAGTGCGCTTCTACTTCGCCCGCTGCGATTTCCGCGCCCTCAAGCCCGGTTATGGCCCGGAGGCCATGGACCTGTACCGCGAGACCGCCGGGGCAGACCTGGCCCGCTTAACCGCCCTGCACGAGTATTACACCGGCCTGGGTTACCACGCCACCTGTGGCGTTTCCGAACCGTTTTTCTGGATCGTGCAATACCAGGGCGACCGCAAAATCAAGGCCACCCCGCTGATGCAAATTGCCTACGAGGAACGCTACCGCAACCCCGTGCGGGCCTACATCAAATGCGCCAGCACCGCCCGCATCGCCGCACTGCTGCCGGGCCAATCCGCGGCCTTGCAGGAAGATTTTATGCGCCGGGTGAACGTCTGCCGCGGGGACGAATGCGGGTGGTGCCGCAATAACAAGACTCTCAGCCCAACCGTGATGGAATACAAAGGCGAGGAAAAGACTCTGTGCTGGTACTCCTTCCCCGACATCCGC
>VFSW01006925.1_pt1 | contig 16573 bp, 11 predicted proteins | sample 5358111 | NCBI WGS metagenome assembly VFSW01 (sample SAMN11554181, study PRJNA540505) | mine drainage metagenome | isolation source: sediment from site ElyBrook_90M | place: USA: Ely Copper Mine, Vershire, VT | collected 2017
CCTTGTTGCTCCCATGGTGACATCCTTTCTACCAACAATCTATGTTGGCTTAACGGGTGTCCACTAAATCTGGGTAACCTCAGCTACCCCAAACAGGCAGATGGAATTACTATGTATCCGAGAGTCTGGAGTAAAGGATATATCGTAAAAAACTTCCTCGGAAATAAGCGCGGCAACCCAATTGCCCATCCGGCTTACATTTAACTCGGGAAAGATGCCCATAGAAACCCCCATCTTGAAGGATGTATCTTTGTGAGAGCGCAAGGTCGAGCTTTCTCGACCTCTAAGTTAGTACAATTTTGTTTTACAGCAGTCCAATAAAGTTAGAACGGAGAGGCTCTTTTTCCTTCGCTCTAAGTCAATCGGGTACGGCGCCCTTCCTATTTATGGCACACAACGCAAGGCTTAGTCGATCCATAGAGTTCGTCGATATCAACTAACTGGTTTGAACGCAGCGGCGACTCTATAACCTTTCTCTTTCGTTCAACTCTACGTGCATGATCTTTTTTGATCTGTTCAACTCGTTCAGGTTTCCTGAGTTCAATCAAAGATTCGCCCTGACTCCAAGTAAAAGGAGATCCATGTTCAATTGCGGTTTTTTCGTAACTAATTGCTTCATCGTAAGCTTCCGGATGCGTCTCAAGAAGGCCGACCCACTCTATTTTTTGCTGAAAAAAGCAAAACGTACAACCGCTCCTACTTCTCCAATCGTAATAAGAAGGCAGTCCAAGTCCGACGTTATCTAGGAGTTCGAATACACCCTCCTTATCAATTCCGTCTTCTCTAAACGGAAAGACGACCTCTATATCCGGATCAGGTGACCGATAACCGCTTCGCGATTCTTCGTCAGCGCGAATTGCGACGTAGCTAAAGACTCGATATCCATCCTTGACAAACCCTTTAATCCAATTTTCAAAGGGTCTTAGCTTTAGTTGGCGCGTGCACCATCGTGTGTTAGCTGATGGTAAGAAAGTGTTGTACTGTCGAAGCCAAAAATCAAAGTCTCGGTCGGGGTTTAGTCTGGTAATAGGCTTTCCAAGAAATCCTTCTAGGCGGTCAAGATATTCGTAAACTTCTGGCAGTTCCTTCCCGGTATCTGTAAAAAAATATTCGACTTGTACTTCTGGTCGTGCAACCTTCATGTAGACAGCTAACGCTGAGCTATCTTTCCCCCCGGAGATTCCGAGCACGTGCTTTTCTTTCAAAATAGTACTCCCCTTCTGTTCTCATCTCGATATGCTATGCGAGGTTTTTAATGGTTTCGATTAGGGCAAGGGTTATGACGCCTTTGTCTATATCGAGTTCTTTTATGAACTTCGATAAAAGGTCTCTAACTTGGTCAACGATCTCCAATTCAGAATTTGATGGTTCGAAAGTGAACAGTTCAGCCGCTCCTCTTTCATTAGGACCTACGGCAATTGCAATTGACGATCGCGTTGTTCCTAGTTCGCGATACTTACTAAAAACCTCAAGGTGTTTAAAACGTTCAATCTCTTCGAGAATTTTCAGATTAGCAACTTCGAAATCAGCATCTGTTATGTTATCAACGGGCTTGCCAACAACGCTTTGCAATACCTTTACGGAAGTTTCATATGATCCGTCGTAGTTGCGAAGGTTATTTAGTAAAGATTCGAAACGCATGTCACCACTTAACCCAGCAATCCCGTCACATCTAAGTGCGGTTTGTTCGAACGCGCCTTGTATGAGACGCGACTCTATTAGCTTTGAGAACCCTTGCAACTGGAATTCAAATGCGTCTTGGAGTTCTAACAACCCGCCTATGAGCTTATCTTTGAATTGGATCAAATTAAAATCTCGAGCGGTTGGTAAATTGCCGGTGAGTGCGCGCGGTAAATCGAGATTTAAAAGTTCAATTGGGTTGTTTGCCCTCTTCAGGATATTCCTTATGGCAATGGCATCTCGGCTTAGTTTCATGGTCCGCGAGACCCATTTGGGAAGGGAATCGAAAAATGTAATATATCGACGGGCTACTTCAAGCAAGGAAGCCTTTGGACTCAGTTCCGTACCTAACGCGCTGATAATCGTTCTGTAAACTTCGAGGAGATCAATTTCGATCGGAAGCGAATCGTGCCAACGAAGGGATATGGATTTAGGGTCTTTTAACAGATAATCGATTTCGATGTCATCTACATTGGGCCTGAATACCCCGTCTCTATAGAAAATAACCTTGTCTTTGTTTGCAGCTATCAACAAGCACATCAATAATGGTAAAAGGCCCTCGCTAATTCCAAATGGAATTCGTTTCCATTCGTCGTAAATCACCTGAATGCCGATCGGACTTGACGTTTCAGATGCACTGATTATCGAGATTGCAAGATTGAATGCTGGAGTAAGGTTGGACGGATCGCTCGTTCCGATCAGGAAGCTGTGTCCCAACTCCATCGCTTTGGGCGTCAAGTGAATGGCAGAAGGAAGAATTACAGAGTCGTACAGGCCACCTTCCGCTGGATAACCCTCGATGCCTAGGCGATTTTTGTCGCCAGCTGTGAAGATTCGCCGACACAAAATGTTCCTAGCTGCAACTGCTGAAGAAGATATGTTGCTTCGATTGATAAGTTCGTTTTTGATCAATGGAGAGGAGCTATAGGCGTTATCCGCAATAGAAGAGGCGATCGTTCGTAGGGAGCCCGTTGCCCTAACAAAGCCTTCTGATTGGCTAGATTTCATTATCCAATCGGCATTTCGGAGATGCCGCGCCATTGCAATTTTAACTTTAGATTCTAATTCAAAAATTCGCTCTCGGAATGCTCTCCTAGCCACGCGATCGTATGCGAGTTCAGCACTAGTCTTTTCAACTTCCATCAGGGCCGCGAAGTCACAAAGTGCGTCTAAGAGTTCATCATCTTCGAGAATCGTAACCGCAAAGTCAACTCTCTTTGCCTCAGCTATGGTCTTCTGAATTTGCGACGTATGGTAAGTTGCGTAGGGATAAAGGGTCAGCTGATTTGCTTCAGATTTAGATTTCGTTGTTGCTTTTAGAGGTGCATCTGCGAGTAAATTCTTACCTTGCTCAATCACAACGTAGAGCGTTCCAGACGTTGCAACTTCTTCTTTGTGAACTGCGCTCTCGAAGGCCTCCATACTTATAACCCGTATCTTGAACCAGCGCTGATTACCGGTTTCATAAAGATGTCGCGACGCAAGTACTGGTACAGTCAACTTGTTAACCGTGTCGAACGCAAGTTCTAGCGGAATGTTAGTCGTCCTAGCTTCGACCAATCTTTGTTCTAAATCGAAGTCACTTCCATCCCATAGCGTATAGGAATTTGAAAACCTTTTGTAATTTACGATTCCTGAGCTTCGCAGCGACTCTAGCGCCTCATTTACATCCTTTTCGTCCCGTGCCAAGGAAATTGCTATCACCTCTTGCGATGGAAAAAGTGAAATAGGCGCTCCAAAGAGTTGAAAGATAGAAATTGACTTAATCACTAAGGTTTCAAGTTCGCTTCCCCCTTTCTGTCGGAGTGTGGCTATAGATTCCTCAGACAGCGCAAACTCAGTACCCATCCGGGAACTAACCAGTTGTGACCGAAGGGATTCCCCAATGAGATCGTAAAGGTCCGGTAAAGAGAACGGTCTTCCTGTTTCGCGGCTCCTTTCGAATGCTTGGCTTACAAGCAATGTGACAGTTCTAAGGTTTTGACCGATCTCACTTTTAGCCACCAGAATAAGAGATACGAGGCACAACGGTTCAAACCTCGGTAATTTCTTGAGAAGGATTTCAATCTCGGGTAGAGCTATGTCGATAACCCTTGCAGCTATTGATACCGATTTTTCATCAGGAGTTGACGTTTCGCCGGGTAATACATGTTCATTTGCTGAAGCAATTAGTTCGAGATATTCTGCAATTGAATAATTGAAGGGTATGTCGGTAAAACGCCCCTGTAGTTTCTGAAATTCAAGCTCCGCTTGCCCAGAATAATTTTTGAGGTAGTGGCCCACAGCTTGATGTAGTGCGGTGACGACGGTAAGTTTTCCGTTCGAGCGAACAGATATTTCGGCTAAGTCTTGCATCAAGGCGAGTTCGTTGGGTAAGTTCGCGCAACCTTCGAGAAATCGCCCAAATTCGTCGAGTGCTATTACGATATGTTTTTTTGATGAAACTATTGCATCAAACAGCTGAGCCTTACGTTCTTGATCATTTTGATCGAAATTGAGATTAGACGATGTCAGAATTGACAATTCTTGCAGAAGTATCGATGAAATCGGTGTGCCATCGCAGATGATCGTAACTACACCAAAATCGTTGGAAATTCCCTTTTTGAGCCTCTTTAGTTCTCTTCGGTGAGTACCTTTTAGACCGGGCGGCAAGGTACTCGATGGATCCTCTAAAAAATTGAGCAAATTCACCAGATAGGCCGATTTTCCCGTGCCAAGAGCTCCGGTTAACGAGAATGCTCCTCTGGTTTTTAAAATTTTAGAGGTGACCCTATAAAAAGTTTCGGATCCGTGTAGTGCTTGTGACGACACAGAGGTACTTCTAAAGTCGATTCTTTGAGATAAATAGTTATTGCTTAGCGAAACTTTCGTTCTAGGCCGAGAGCTCATAGGATTCCTTTACGATTGCTTCCAGCGATAGTTCATGGATTGATCTTTTGATCGATATGTGCGACATTCCACCTGTTCGCACAACTTCGAAGAGTTCGGAATAATCGTTTGCGAGTCTTTCTGCCATCTCATCAACTCCAATTGGTGAAATTCGAAAGAGACGACCGACGGATTTAGGGTCACTCTTGATCGAATCAAGTGGGATGGTGTTACTGTTTGAATATCTCTCACTATTGCGCCAAGAATCGACTAGGGCAAACATGAATGCACCTAAGGGAATTTCGGCAGCTTGTTTTACTGCAAATCTGAATCCATCACGCTTACCATACTGCACAATAAAGCCGATCGCAGTAAGAGGTGATTCGTAGGCTTCGCTGTCGGACTCAGAGGGTGTCGATGAAAGCGAGTAGGTTCGAATGAAACACGCCACGTCTTTCTTGACGGTATTTGATGAGATCTTCGGGAAAGCCGTTGCTGTAAGTTTGGAAATTATCCAATTACTGATGTCATCACGGCCAAATTCGCTGTCGGGAAATGAGCTGAAAGCGTGGTGCCACGCGAATATCGATGGGTTGCTTACAATGTTCCAATGGATAAGAAGGGGCGTCACTTCGAATTCGAAGAAGGGATCAATCCCTTTATCGCCAAATAATAATCTGCCAAAAGGAGTTATTGAGTAACCCGAGGTCTCCGCTGTGATAACCTTGCAAACTAATGCCCAATGACGAATTGATGCGACCATGTTTTTTCCAACCCCGAACCTTGAGATCGCATCCGAGTCAGTGAATACGTCCTTAGAATTGTCGCCGTGTTCGTCAATCGAATCAATCGCCCTCTTTAGCCAAAGGAATCTCAAGGGGAATGTCTCGTGTCCGCTTAGGACTATTTTTTGAGAATTTATCATCTTTGTTGGCATCCTTTTTCTACTGGACGCTTCGTCCAGTAGAATCTCACTATTGTAATTTACACCGGAAGTTTTTGGTAGGGGCTTATTATGAAGATTTTTACCTCGAATAACAGGCTTGCCGCTATTGACTATCTCGACGCGAATGCATCTACTCCAATTCATCCGAGAGTTCTTGAAGCCATGAGAGAAGCGGCTCTCTCAAACTACGGTAATCCATCCGCAACCGAGAATGCCTATGGATGGGAAGCCAATCAGCAAATCGAACGCTGCTACTCAACCCTAGCCGAACTTACCGGTACCTATGAAGATGAAATTGTACTAACTTCGGGGGCCACAGAAGCTAACAATCTATTGTTGTTAGGGTTTATGAAACGCTCCGCTAGGCCGCTCGAACAGCTGCTAATTTCACAAATAGAACACCCTTCGGTTTTAGAACCTGCGTTGCGTAGGAGCGAGCGAGATGGAATACCATTAGAACTAATCCCGGTTGATGGTCAAGGCAGGTTGGATCTCGAACACCTTGAAGCGTTCTGTTCAAAACGAAGATCACTCGTTTCGATAATTCTCGTAAATAATGAGATTGGTACGATACAGGACCTAAGTTCTATTTCAGAAATTGCTAGAAGGTATGGAGGATTTTTACATATCGATGCGTCTCAGTCACCCGCGACAATGGACCTAGGCAATATTGGGGATCTCTGTGATGCGGCTACCTTTTCCGCGCATAAATCCTACGGGCCTAAGGGAATTGGTTTTTTGTATTTGATGCAGGTCCATCACGGTACTTTAGAACCACTTGCATATGGCGGCGGACAGCAGCAGACGCTACGTCCCGGTACGATTCCTACAGAGTTGGTTGTTGGCCTTACTGAAGCGCTTTCCTTTTCTCAAAGCGACGATGGGATCGAGGTCCGAAAGGTTGCACGTACTCGGCGGGATGAATTTGAGTCCCTCATTTTGAAAGAATTCCAAGAGATTCAATTGAATGGTGACTTGGCCAATCGTCACGTAGGAAACTCTAGTATCACGTTTTCAAGCCTGGATGCTAGCGCGTTACTTGGTGCCCTTAGCAACAAAGTCGCCGCATCATCCGGTTCTGCATGCAGCTCGGGAAGTATCGAGCCGTCACGCGTTTTGCAAGCAATCGGCAAAACTAGGGACGAGTCGTTTTCGACGTTGCGGTTTGGTTTCCATGGGCTTGAACCGTTCGGAGATATAGTGGGAATTGTCAGTTCCATTGTCGAAGCATCATTGAATCAAAGGTAAAGTCCTATGTCGCTTCAGAGTTGCCATTCCTGATAACCTCAAAAAGTCGGTTTCGCTTTAAATTCCAAAGCCAACGTACATGAATCTAAGCATGAAAAATGCCTATTGCGGCCTTAGTTTATCAGCACTAAACGCAATTAAGTTTTTTGTCAAGCTTTGAATGGGTGTTACAGTTGCACTATTAAGCCAGTCCAATACAATTTCGATTCCTCCGGCAGCATAACCATCGGCAATCTCAATTACTTTGCGCGGATCTGATATTACATATGGGTCTTCAGTATGTGCAATTGCAATTAGTTGAAGAAACTCTATTCGGGACACATCACCCTGCAAAACCGAACCTTGAATGAAGCGGTGTTGGTCTGAACTTAAAAGATTAACGAAATTCTTTTCAGCCGCACCAATAGCAATCGCCAGAGTCCATAGGTCTACATATCTTCTGAAGGGAAGGATCCCTACAGAGCTATCGCCTTCACCACTCTGCGATACCGCGTAACGCCTCACCGATTCTAGGCATGCCAAAGGAACGTGGAGATCGATATTTGAAAATGGGTTGTAATCACGTGATGAACTGACCAATTTAGTTTTCTCCAAAATCCAAACTACCGACTCTTCGTTTGCAAAGTTCACAACTCTGTCTGTGGTTGCAGCGACAAACTAGAGTCTCCATTCGCCCAGTGCCCGGATCGTTGATTAATTTCGTGGGATAGTGCGCAGAATTCGTGAATGTAAATGATTCGCCTGCATATCGATCTAGAAGATCTTCAACTCCAACGATTTCCGAGCCAGTTAGAAACATGATCAGCTGACTTGAATGGGTTGCCGCGTAACTCACTACGGCTTGCCGTACTTCGGTGCCCATCATACCAAGTGGTGTATCAATAATATTGGGCGCACGATAACCGCTTACTTCGACCAAGGCAAGAATAAATGCTAACGTGAGGGCTCTCCTTGAAGCTCCATTTAGATCGGTATCGGGTTCGAGTCTTCTATTGCCTGGACCAAAAACCTCAATGTCGTTGTCGCGGGTCAGGACTGCTTTACGTATAACTGCACCTGAATCGGCGTCTGCCACGATCATGGCAAGGAAAATTTCGTTCATCTTGTCGCTGATCTGATCGATCGTTTCACCTTTGAGATACTCGGTAGTCGCGGTGAGAACTCCAAGAATATCGACAGCCGCAGCCTCTTTGGATCTTGCTTCCGTCAATTTCGCAACTTTGCGCTCCTGCTCAGTTCTTTGGCGCTCTATCGAACTTAATTCTTTGTTTACTTCGTTCAACTCTTGTTCATTCTTGCCTGCTTCATATTGCAGTCGGTTCTTTTCCCTCTCCTCCTGCGTTAATGTCCTTTCGAGTTCTGAAAGGTTGAATTCTCCCATTCCACGTATGCGAGCACGTAATTCTCCTACTTCAGACTCAAGCTCAGTCTGCCGTTTTTTTGTTTCCAAGATGCTCGCGTATGATGAACGAAGCGATCCAATTGCCGAATCATCGCTGCTACTTGTTCTGAAAATTCGTTTAGCGCTTTCGTTCAATTGGCGCAAACGTTCTTTGGGTTCATCAAGTCGATGTCCTTCTTCAAGAAGCCTTTCTAGAGTCGCTCTTTGTTTCGAACCCTCAGTAAGCTCAGTGCCGCAGATACATAAACCGATCTCTAAAGAATCTTCTATGACTGTCGGCAAAACATTCGGTATAACTTTCTTGGATTCAAGGTCACTTAGGATATTTGCCGCAGTTTGAATATGATCTGATGCCAATTCGAAAAGTATACGCGAGGCGCCAATCAAGTTTCTGTGCCGCTGATATTTGTCGGTTTCGTCTTTTCGGGCTGACTCTAGATTACGTTCGGATCGTTCTAGGCCCACTTTTAAATCTTTGTGATCTTGAGCACCGGCGGCCAAAGCCTCGTCACGGTTTCTACGAGCTGCTCGCAACCTCTGATCCGTTGCCTCTACGTCACTCATAATTCTAGATTCGTGCGCAAGAAGCTCTTGCTTCTTGGCTTCTAATCTTTCGTAGCGTTCCAGGAGTCTTTCAATTTCGGTTCCAGCACCGAGTTTCTTAATGTTTCCAACTATTTCTTGACGCACGATTTGAATATGTCCGGATGCTTTGTCAAGCAGGTCGAGTCCAAGTAATGCGCGAACAGCCTTTCCAACCCGATCTCTCTTTACCCGATCCGTGTCGGTGGTTTCAATAAATGCCAACGCACGGTCACCGTCAATAAAGAAAATATCCTTCAGACTTGAAGGAAGTAGTAACTCAAGAGTTGCCGATGTGTTATCAACTGGTTCAATTCCTTGAGATGTATGGCGCAAAAGAGTAACTTTCGTTGAACCAACTTCGAAATTGTCGTCATCAATTAGGTTCTCGGAGCTACTCCTTTCGATTTCATAAATTACTTCATCTCCGCTCTCTTCATCGATAGCTGCGAACGTAACTTCAACTCGTGTTTTGACCGTTGAACTTTGGGTTCTATCCCAATCAATCGGATGGAGCCGAAAGGAAGATCTCTTGTCTCCTGGCAACGCTTTGTCGCCGAACAGCGCCCAAGTAAGGCCTGTCAATAGCGTCGTTTTGCCAGTATCGTTTTCAGCCCGAATTACTGTTAGTGGCTTGTTCGGATCGCGGGAAAAGTTGACTTTGACGTCACGTAGAAGCCTAAAGTTATGAAAATGTGCGGCTTGAATCTGTATCATAAGTTGTTCGATTTCTTGTAGATGACCAGACCCAAGGCCGACACCTTGTCCCCTACTTTATTTTTAATTTGCGTTGCCTTCTGTTCGTGTTCGCGTTCGAGAAACACGATCTGCGCTACAAAATCGAATAGATCTTTGTGGTAACCGGGGTATCGCGAGTCGATTTCACTAACCGATTGTTTCATTACGGTGATTAACTTTCGTTGATCAACTACCATTGACCGAACCTTTCCTTAGTTTTCAACAAGATATCGGAAGCGTGCTTCATTAATAATTGCATAAGGGCCACCGAAAGATGCACGATTGCGAGATAATCTGGCAAACTCCTCGCACCTTACCAACTCTGACTTGACCAAATTTCTGGTTTCGTCATCGAAGCCATATTCTGGCGGTGGAAGTACCAGAAAATCATGGATAGTGGCATGCGTCTTGCCGGTGGCTTTAGATGGTCTTAGTACCCGACCCCGTCGTTGAATCCACTGTTTTTCGACCGTAGTACTTGCGAGTATGAAAGCAGTATCAATTTGAGGTACGTTTAAACCTTCGTCAAGAACCCGTTTCGCGGTTAGTGCTCCAACTGTACCATCGGAAAAACTTGTCATTACTCTATCTAGCAAATGACCTTTGTTAGTTTCTTCTTCCGTAATTTGATGCCAGCGAATTCCTCGGCGAGAAAGAAGGCTATTCACAAGTTCGAGTTGCTTTGGATCTTTGTCGGTAGCGTAGAAGAGCGACCGTTTGATGTTTTCGGGGCCGATATCGTCGATCAGTTCAGACAGTAAATCTATTTTGGACGTCGCTGTTTCAAGAACGAGTCTGCGCTGATTGAGTAAAACAGTAAAGCTGGAGTCTGACTTGTCAATTTCACCCCCAGCCCTCGCCACCTTAAGCCTAATTTTTTCGCTAAGGGCGGCATACCTTTCACATTCCTCGAAGCTCAAGTTCACACTGTGGAGGTGGTAGTCGTATGGCACGAGACACACTCCGATGGCTTCATCGAGACTGAATTCAAAAATTACATCTCCAAAATAATCGATCAGACTTTGAGTTCCATCTTCGTCGTATTGACGAATCGGAGTCGCTGAGAGGCCAAGCTGAGCATTAGCCCAATATGGGGGATCCGAGATGAACTTTCGGTTACCACCTAAGTTGTGTACCTCGTCAGCTATGAAAAGTATGGTCTTAGTGGTACTAGATAAAATTTTCTGAAATTCAGCATCCATCACCCCCTCGTTTGTAGTGATGATAGTTTCGATATTTGTAACGTTAAATTCGACATTATCAATTGCGTTTTGCACAAGTTTTAATCGCTTTGATTTTTGAAATTCCGGACACGCAATCGGATTTAATCCAAATTCCTGGCACTCGTGTTTCCACTGAGTCACTAAGGGGCGCGTTGGAACAGATATGATGATAATCAGCTGACCGATATTCTTAAACAGCCGGTGGGCTGCGACAAGTGCGCTTATTGTTTTACCGGAACCTGTAGCCATAGCAAGTATGCCCTTGTTTCCATTTTTTTCCCAGCTCTTCACGGCCCGTCCTTGATGTTCGTATTGTCCATCGAATACGTTGACAAATGTTGGGATTCTAAATTCGTTTTGTGTGTAGTTCAGGGAATCCCCCTCTGATTCTCTTATCTCAGCTGTAAAGTAATCCTCCTCGGACGGTATGACGCTTCCTGAATATGTTTTTATAAAATCCATATAAAGTGCCTCAGGTAGTTCAATAGTTCTAGAGTTATGTCCTCGATTGCTCCATAATCTTTCGAATTCTTCGACAGAATCTCCGCATGTTTCGAAATTATCTTTGTCGCGCCAACTCCGATGAAGGTATAGCGATTCAATGTTCCTCATGATGGCGTTCCCAGTAAAGTTGGCGGAACCGGAAAGAACAATAGTGTCCTTTTCGTCGCGGATAATCCATTCCTTTGGGTGGAAAAGGCCGCCAGTAACATCGACAATCTTGATTTCAAGACGTCCAGCTGCTATCAAGTATGCCAGACAATGAAGGGTGTGTTTGGCTAATGCACTTGACAGTGAATATTCGTCGCGTATTGATCGTCCAAATGCGCTGAGTAGAACTTTATCGGGATCTTCTATACCCTCTCGAATCTTGACTAGATCATTCTCAGTGAGATTTGGGCTTATAAGAAGTCTCATCGGATTTCTGCTTCGAGAAATAAAGGACGCGAGCCCTGGTGCAAGTTGCTTTAAAGCCTCACCGCCAAAAAAACCAACCATGCAGTCAAAATTATTAGCAACGCGTAGGGCGGGGATCAAGACTTCTTCTGCCACATTATCCTCAGGTAGTCGCCACCGCAGCTTCGTTTCGTTCAAAACCTTGAGTGATTTACCGAGGTCGAGATGATAATCTGTCAACAGGTATAGTCCTCTGCTTGAATAACAACTCCTGAATAAAAATTTCCTGAGAGGAGATTTCCTTTATTCTCAATGGCTCTCACAACCATATCTTAGAGTCGAAATTGGTTGAATTCCGTGAAAACGTTATTCGTTTTGGATATTCAGGCTTACTGGAAAGTCGGTTTGCATTCACTAAAAGTGTTAAAAGCTGCATGGTAATATTGCGACTCCGAACTGAATGTCTCTGTTGCTAAAGCGGTACACCTACAGCGTTTGGTCGGTTTTTTTTGGAATTATTCACCAAACGCCTTAGTTGCTGAATTGTTGTATAGGCGTGTTGAGCGTCGACTTCAGCGCAACTAGAGTTGCGGATATCAACCACGTGAAACTGTACCTAGCCGCCTAAGAGGTCGGGTCGATCTCCTCGATACCGAAAGGCACCAACTACTGGATCGCGGAAAGATAGCCAGTCGGTTTGAGGAGCTGACGATCGACACGCCTCGAAACCGTTACGTGCGAACGGCGTTGGAGGAAGTTTCAAAGATCGTCTTCAAGAAAGATGTAGTAAACCACTGTCGGTCGTTGACTGCTGCCTTGTAGTGGATGGGTGTTATCGGGCACTGTTCTAATCGTAGCGAAGTTTCAATCGACCGTTTCGGACGACACGACTCGGGCGATCAGCCGATGTTAGCTGCTGCTCATCTTGCCCTGAATCTTGCGTTGCCTAAGGAGAACGCCGGCGCAATGATACTTTCTTCACCAGATAGAGAGATACGCTGGATTAGAAAGTTATATGAAAAAGGAATCGCGGGATTCTATGACGTTGTGCTTTCTCAAAGTGGATGGCAGGTCGAAGCCGGAAAGGTATACAACTGGCAGATCGAAAGACAGAGTCTCGATGTTGGCAAAGTACTCCCTTCAATGAAGACCGATATCGTCCTCGAACACAAAGTCGAGCAACGACGTATTGTGATTGACACCAAATTCAACTCGGTTACGACGCGCGGTCACTATCGAGATGAAACTTTGCGCAACGGATACCTCTATCAGATCTACGCATATCTGAGGTCGCAGGAACGAGTTGGCGATCCGATTGCGGAAAACTCCACTGGCCTGCTCCTTAATCCAGCAGTGGGTTACTTGTTCAAAGAATCGGTCGTAATTCAGAATCATTAGATTCGGTTTGCTACGGTTGACCTAGGCGCAACGGCGAAGGAGATTCGTAACCAGTTGCTAAAGGTTGTTGGAGCAGAGTTATGAACCTAGAACGCGCACAAGGATGTCTAATGGGTCAGCTCACAGGAGATGCCCTCGGTAGTTTGGTAGAGTTTCAGTCTCCAGAGGATATCAGGCGCCGTTACCCAAAGGGACTACGAGAACTTGCTGACGGTGGCACTTGGAACACCATTGCCGGCCAACCTACCGATGATTCAGAGATGGCGTTGCTTTTGGCTCGGATGTTGATCGAGCGTGGTACCTATGATTCCAATGCTGCATTTGAATCGTATAGATTTTGGATCGACTCCAATCCCTTCGACTGCGGTATGACGACTTCCGCTGCTCTTCGAGGGTATCCGAACGCAGCCAGCCAGGCCAACGGTGCGATGATGCGTGTTAGCCCTTTGGGGATTTTCGGCGCTAACCACTCATTGGATACAGTTCGAGAATGGGCTATGCAAGACGCCGCTCTAACTCATCCCAATCCGATATGCCTGCAAGCCAACTCGCTTTACACCATGGCGATTGCTCATGCTATTTCAACTGAATGCGATGGCGAGGCACTCTATCGCAAAATTAAGCACTGGGCTCACGAACAATTGGTCGATCCTTCGCTCATAGATATCATCCAAGGAGCCGCAGAAGGTCCACCATCTGATTATGTCCATCAACAGGGTTGGGTTTTGATCGCATTTCGCAATGCCCTATAGCAATTGCTAAATGCACCTAGTTTTGAAGAAGGCGTTGTCGATACGGTTATGCGAGGTGGAGATACCGACACCAATGCGGCGATCTGTGGAGCGCTATTGGGTGCTGTCTACGGTATCGATGCCATACCAAACCAATGGGTTGACTCCATCTTGAACTGCCGCCCTAAAGCCGGAAATCCTGGCGTCCGTCGCCCGCGACCAGAGTGCTTTTGGCCAATTGACGCCTTGGAACTGGCAAGTCGACAATTTGGTAACTAATAGAGTCCGCTGATGCATGTGATGGACGTTTAGGTGTAGTCCAATTAAATGGGTAAGTGCAAACAATCGATGAGCCCGCTAATACATGATTTTATTTTGCGGTAAACATGCGGTGAGTGGGGCCACTTGGTCAAGCTAACTGGAACCAGTTTGGTCCGTTGTTTCCAAACGAGCTTATCGCGTACCCAATTACGGCACTTCAGCGACCCTTTGATGCTCAAGTCACAGATCCTTTAGTGTCCAAATAGTAAGACATAGGGATCGGGGGGGTCGCCTCCCTTATCACATCATCTGGTATGCGACGTTGATGGCGCACTTTTCAAAATGTACCTAAAGCCAAGAATGCCACCGATGTTGGTTGCCTGGCTCTACCGCGTAAGTACTCTAACGACCGAGTTTGGAATTACTGGAAGTTGTGCCCGCTGCCATCGGCTAAGGTGGCAGTCTTGTTCCAAGCGCTAAATGATCCCAAGGGAACGACACCCTTGCTCACACATAACCACGGCCAAGGGTGGAGTTCAGTGATGTTCAAGTTCTTTTGTAGATGCTTACAACCAGGCACCGGAGTCCAAGTTGCCGCAATTCGACGACCACGAAGAACTTCAGCCGGATCTCCGACGTGAATTTCTAGCGTACGCTCGGCACCTATGGCAAAGAGTGTCTCTGTCAAGAACACCAGTCGCTTAAAGGACAGACGTAAATGCCTAAGAAGCGCACGATCAAAGACGAATACCACGGGTAGTTTAGGGTTCTGAATTAAAGCAGACTGACGAAGCGAAAGTAGTTCGGCTGTGAGCCACACGCACTCCGCATCAGGGCCATCTTTTATCACGGCTCTTGGGCCGAGATCCTCCTGCACCCGAAGTGAAGCCGACTCTCGTCGGACCACAAACTCAGGGGAAGTGGGCATTGTATCGATCGGACATCGATTACGAAGGGCGCACTTATTACACCACTCCGGTGCCTGTCTTGAGACTTGACTTCGGCTAAATCCATATGGCCTTCCGGTCAGAGTTCCCGCCACCCATTGCCAGCCAAGTCGATTAGCTGCTCGAGAACCATCGAGGAGGTGTCTGAAAAATTCGTCCTCCCCCACACCTACTGGTTGACCTTCACGGATCGAGTGATGAGAGGCCATCCACATTCGGGTTTGGTTTACGAGCCAACCACTCTCGCGCAACTCCTCGTCGCACCGGCGTAAACATTCCATATCTTTGTCGTAGGCTAGACCTTCGACGTTCTCCCTTTGAGTATCAAGTTGAGGTATCTCATATCGAATAGGTTCTTGAGAGCTTCGTCCGAGAAAGTTATAGAAGTGACGACTGTATTCTTGCCACATTAGCTCGTTGCGAAAACTTTTAAGGTCTTCATAACTCCCACCTTGTGCTTTCTGCCAGACTTCGGGCAAAGTCAGTAGACCGTGGCGAATATATGGCGATAGCCGAGTAGCACCTCGATGAGTCTCTGGCGCCACTCTACTTCGTTTGCTTGCGTAACCCGTGATGTCTAGAGTCTCCAATGCTTGGTCGGCAATGTCCTGACCTCCGAAAAAAGAGCTCGAACCGTGTGCTTCTTCTGGATCTTCTAGGTACAGTCCAGAGAGGTGCTGCCTTACCCAGCCTTCGACCTCTTGGCGCTCGGTAACTGCGTTACGACGGACTTGACTAAGTGGTATAGAAATTTCACCCATCGCCTTATGTTAGCTATTTCGCTATCCCTAGTTGACTTCGCCAAGGTAGGCTTCCTGCTTTCGGTGGTGCATCTACCCCGAAAAACCCGACGCTACTCCCCCGATGACTCCCAGTTCCTAGAGATCAGATTCCTATCCTTCATACGAATAGACCCCGATTTTCTCATCGCGGGGCCGAGATGAGCATGGAAGACCTGTATTTCCTATGCGACTAGTACCTCGTCAATAGAGTCGGCCTCTTCCGCAGTTATAGCAACATCCCCTAGATGATACGACCAATCAACGTTGAAGACTCTAAGGCTCAAGTGGACGGAGTTATGAGAAAAGTAAAAAAGTACTCACCGGAGGTTCGTGACCGAGTTGTCCATATGGTCACTGATCATCGAGGTGAGTATCTATCAACATGATCAGCTATTCAGTCGCTATCACAGAAGTTGACTGTGACACCGGAGACGCTCCGGCGGTGGGTATAGCCACACTGAGATCGATACCAGAGGTGTCAATTGCGTGACTAGCGACGAAAAGGAACGCAATCGCTAGTTTGAGTTTGAAGTTGCAGAACTGCGTATAGCTAGTCAAATTCTACGGCGGCATCGAATTTCTTCAATACCTAATTGGGCAGTCAAAGTATGATGCGGGGCTAGTAATTGCTTTTGCTAACCAGAACCAACGGCGGTGGGAAGCTCTCTGGAAGGACTGTTGTCATCTAGCTCGATTTTTTGTTTCCGGGAGGGCGAAGGTGCGTGGGCCACTTGAATTAGTGTTCTGGGGCCAGTAGTCGATAGTTCGCGGGCATTTATGATTCAAGATCGATCACCTCTAGTAGATCGTTTATTGAGATCTACATCCATCGAGGGAGATCGCGGGCAATCTAATTTTAACTCTTCGGGA
>VFSW01006926.1_pt1 | contig 16572 bp, 15 predicted proteins | sample 5358111 | NCBI WGS metagenome assembly VFSW01 (sample SAMN11554181, study PRJNA540505) | mine drainage metagenome | isolation source: sediment from site ElyBrook_90M | place: USA: Ely Copper Mine, Vershire, VT | collected 2017
GACTTACGTCACTAACGAAGTCGTTAGGGTATTGCGTCTGACCAAAGACAAAGTGCGTAAGTCTCACGAAGAACGACCGGGCTCTTCGCAGCGTTGGGGCCGACAATTTACCTAGGCGTTTAGGGCCTGCTCCAGCTTTCCCAGGGTGTCGAGGATGGCATCGAAGCTCGGTCGCTCCGCGAAGAACATCTCGTCCATCCGCTCGTAATCGACGTGCAAAACCTTGCGACGGGCATCACCGGGAAGGAGGCGAAACGTGCCTCGGCGAGCGGTTTCAAAGCTCGACCAACCGGTCTTGAAGAACCGCTGTTTGTGCGCGATTACCCGTTCGAGCCACTCGGTTTTTGCCAGGGCTCGCTGCCCTGCCGGTGAATTTGCCAGCATGGCAAGGTCGTAAAAATGACGGGAAATCCGTTCAGCCGTCCCACTGGTCGGCGGCCGGAAATACTCGTTGTGCAGGATTGTGGCCTTTTCCCAAAAGGTCCTTTCGACCTCCAACACGGTCAAAGCCCCTGACCGGGCGGTCTTCAATTCCGGCAGCGCCTGCGCAACGTAGGGCGCGACCGTATGCTCTCCCACCGGCAGTTGATCCGTGAGGGACCCGATTTCGATTTTGACCTCGGGACCGATGTAACCGAAATCCCTGCTCTTTTCGCTCGCTGGGTAGCGGAAAAGCAGAAGAGGAAAACCTTGCCGGTCAGCCTCGATCCGCCAGCCATACGTGTCGTCAGACCCCAGTGCAGGCACCTCCTTTGCCGCGGCCTGGAGGGCCGGCAGAATCGCAGAATTCGCGTAGTTAAAGCAGGCCTCGGCCAGAATTTTCCATTGCTTGCCAAGTTGAGTGCGCGATTGCTCTCGCTCAAAAATCTCGCCGAAACCGAGCTTCGCCGGATCGACACACAGATCGATGTCCTCGGAAAATCGTTCGATGAGTTGGTGAACTTTTGAAAGAGAGGTTCCGCCCTTGAACACCAAATGCTCCCGTACTCCGGAGATTCTGAAGAGGTGATCGAGCGTCCAGCAGACCCAGAAATCCTTCTCGACAATGCGCACGTTGCGCCAGCCGAGCATGCGGGTTGCCTCGCGAAATAACGCGTCGCGCTCGGACTGCTGAACTTGGGCGATGCGTTGCACGGCTACTCGGCGATAATTTCTTTCAACTTGGGTTGCAGCCAAATCGGTGCGCTTCCCAGGTTGCGGCGCAATTCATTTTTGGCCTTCACGGGCAGGATTCTCTTCAGGCGATCGATCGCCTGTTGATTCACGCCGTCCGGCCCCAACCAGCGCAAAGCCTGGAGCAGTTGGCCACTGTGGCGGCTGCCGCGCAGGAAGAAGCGCGGTGCCGTGTGCCGCAGTTGGATCTTCAGGCCGCCGCCCTCCGTTGTCCCCGACCTGCCATCGGTGCGGAGCACGACCTGCGCTGGTACCTGCGTTGAAAGGCCCAAGGCATTGGCGGCTGTGGCTCCCGAAGCTTGGACGGACCATCCATTCTTGCGCGCAATGGCCGAAGCGACCTCCGATGCCGCTGGAGGCACCTCCCGATTGAGCAGTTTGCTGAATGTCGGGAAGTAGTAGAGACCGGCCTTGATTCGGCGCAGCCGGCCCAAGCGGTTTAGTCGAGAGAGCGCCTGATCCATGGCCGCTCGATTCCCAAGGTCCAGAAAATCGCTTGATGTAAAGACGCGACCACGCCCTACGCCTCTTACACGCCTAAGTATCTTGTCTGAAATAGGATCAGTTGTATTCACAAAACATTTATGTCAGAAATATGGATGCTTTTTTCTTACAGTCAATCGATTCCATGCGCCCCTTCTCGAGGCCCTCTTGTGCTACGATTATTCCGCAGTAGAACACAGGTGTTCTAAAAATCTTTCAGAAAAATCTCGCCACAGAACAAATAATGCAGTAGGGCATAGGTGTTCGATTGAAATTCAATCAAAAAAGAAGCCGCTCGGTTCAGCACCGTGCGGCCCTTTTACAAGCTAGCCAAAAGGCCAACCTGAGATTCGACAACTTGGAACATGGTCGATGGACAGCACAAATGCAAGACGGAAGCCATGCTTCGCGCCTGCAAGGAGCATCTCGGATCTCCTGCTGAGAAAGCCGACATCAACCATGGACAGTAAATCAAAACTCATCGTCATCGATTTGTTCGAGACGATTCGTTGCCCCGATTGCGGGCACACGTTCCCTCTCAGCGAGGGAATTTCTGAATCGACCGTGAAAGCGTTTAGCGACGCCTACACGGTTCGCATCCAAGAGGAGAGCCGCAAGCTCGCCGCGGTCATCTCCGTGGAAGAAACACGCAAAGCCGAATCCGTCGCTAACGCCAAAGTGGACGCGCTTAATCGGCAGCTTCGCACTGCGACTGAGGCCGCCGACAAAGCAAAAACGGAGGCCGAAGCCAAGGCTCAAGCCGAGCTGCAGCGGGTTTCTGAAGCGGCCAAGCTCCAGCTCGCCACCGCCCAGCGTTCGCTTGCAGAAAAGGAAGCGGCGCTGAAGCAGACTCAAGAGTTGGTCGCAAAGGCACAGCGCGACGCCAAGGCCAGCGCTAACGAGGAGTTCGCGGCTCATCGCAAAATGCTTGAAGACCAAGTCGTCGAGCAGAAGAAGACCCTCGAATCGCTCCGCGCCAAGGAGGTGGACTTTCTCAAAGAGAAGGCCTCCCTCGACCAGGCGCGCGCCGAGCTTGAGCTTCGCGTACAACGCCAGCTCGAAGAGGAGCGCAAAAAAATCCGCGAGGAAGTCACCCGGTTCGAGTCCGAGAAGAACCAACTCAGCCTCGCCGAGTTGCGCAAGAAGCTCGACGACGCGCAGCACGCCAACGACGAACTCACCCGGAAACTCTCTCAGGGTTCCCAGCAAATTCAGGGTGAAGTCTTGGAAATGGAAATTGAGACACGCCTGCATGAGACCTACCGCACCGATGTCATCGAGCCGGTGCCCAACGGTGTTCGCGGCGCCGACGTGGTGCAGCGCGTGGTGACTCAGACCGGGCAACAGGCCGGCACTATCGTGTGGGAAGCCAAACGCGCCGCCAAGTGGAGCAACGACTGGGTCGCCAAGCTCAAGAAAGACTCCGAGTCCTTGGAACCGACGCTCTGCATCTTGGTGACGACTACGATGCCGAAGGCCATCACCGGTGCATTCGGTCGCATCGACGGCGTCTACGTCATTGCCGAGCACCTGTTCGGCGCGTTCGCTGAAATCGCCCGCGTCTTCGTGCTGCGCCAGCATCAGCTCGCGCTATCGAGGCAGGCGACGGCTGATCAAATGGCCCGGGTCTTCGAGTATGTCGTCAACGGCTCCCTCGGCGACCGGCTCAACGCCATCCACCAAGAGGCGTCGCGCCTCGGGGAAGACCTCACCCGTGAGCGAAACTACATGCAGACGACGTGGAAGCGCCGTGAAACGCACCTGCGCCAGTTGACGACGACGCTTAACGACATACGTGGTGAACTGCTGGCTCTGTGCGACCAAGCGGTCGCCAAGCTCGCGCCTCCTGCAGAAGTCGTCGGAGAAGTCGCCCTGGTGGCCGACGCGAAACCCCAGCCCATGATTCAAGCTGGTGGCAACGTTGACGGAACCTCGACCGCCGACATCGCCGCCGACGGTACCGGGCCGGCCCCTGACGTCCGCAAGACCGCATAAGAAAGAAAACCTGGCGGGCGAGGCCGATACCTCGCCCGCCGTTTCTCATGAAAATCCTTCTCTCCAATATCGCCGACATTCGCACAGGCTACCAATTCCGCGGACGTATTCCGGTCTATGAGCTTGGCACGGTTGGCGTGATTCAGGGGAAGGATGTCCGGTCCGACCACACGATCGACCCCGGCTCAATCGTTCGAATCAAGGACGATGGCAGCTTTGATCGGTTCTACGTTCAAAAGAATGATGTGCTCCTGATGAACCGTGGCACGCGCAACTACGCCACCCTTCTGGATGCCGCCCTTCCGCGCACTATCACTCTCAGCAGCTTTCTCACGCTCCGGCCCCATCCAGATCGAGTGAATCCGCGCTATCTTTTTTGGGCGCTCAACGATGCTTACACCCAAGACAAATTGGCCGCTCTTGCCCGTGGCACGAATATCCCAAACCTTACCCGCACCGCTGTGGCCACCCTTGAACTGCCGTTGCCTTCCCTCTCCGAGCAGGCCGTGATTGCCAACCTTGCTGATACACTCGCGAATGAAGAAATGCTCACTCGCGATCTGTTCAACGCACGCCGCCGCGAACTTTCTCTTCGTGTCTTCGGGATTGTGCGGCGCGAAAAGACTCACCTAGTCGCCGACGAATAACCCTCATCCATTTTACGCAATGTCAAAGCCCACACCTGTTTCCCAAGACGAGATCAACGCCATTGCCTGGAAGGCCTGCGATACATTTCGAGGCGTTGTCGATCCGTCCGAGTACAAAAATTACATCCTCACGATTCTTTTCCTGAAATATCTCACGGATGTCTGGCTCGACCATTACGACGAACTGAAAAAGCGCCACAGCGACGACGAGGCCCTGATTAAGCGCAAGCTCGACCGCGAACGCTTCATTCTGCCTAAGGGAAACGATTTCTATTCGCTCTATGCCGCCCGTGAAAAACCCAATATCGGAGAGTTGATCAATATCGCGCTCGAAAAAATCGAAGACACCAACAAGGCGAAGCTCGCAGGCATCTTCCGCAACATCGATTTTAATTCCGAGTCAGCTCTAGGTCAGACAAAGGATCGCAATCGTCGGCTCAAATTGCTCTTAGAGGACTTTCATGACGAACGCCTCAACCTCCGGCCATCGCGTATCGGCAATCTGGATGTCATCGGCAACACCTACGAATATCTTATCGGTCGCTTTGCAGCCGACTCAGGTAAAAAGGGTGGCGAATTCTACACCCCACCAGAAGTAGCCGAACTGCTCGCGAAGCTTGTTCATCCACATGACGGGGACCGAATTTGCGATCCCACCTGCGGCTCTGGATCGCTACTTATCAAAGTCGCCAAACAGATCGGCTCGTCGAATTTTGCGCTCTATGGCCAGGAGAGCAATGGTAGCACTTGGGCTCTTTCACGGATGAACATGGCCCTGCACGGCATCGACAATGCACGCATAGAATGGGGAGACACCATCAACAACCCGCTTCTTATCGAAGATAACGCCCTCATGCGCTTCGACGTTGTCGTGGCAAATCCTCCGTTTTCCCTCGATAAATGGGGACAGGAGAATGCTCTCAAAGATTCGTTCACGCGTTTCAAACGCGGTATCCCACCGAAAGGCCGCGGCGACTATGCCTTCATTAGTCACATGGTGCAGACCGCGCGCGAAGGCACAGGACGCGTTGGAGTTATTGCTCCTCACGGCGTACTTTTTCGAGGGGGCCAGGAAGAGGTCATTCGGCAAGCCCTGATTGATGAAAACCTGCTCGAAACCGTAATCGGCCTACCTGAGAAATTGTTTTATGGCACGGGCATACCTGCCGCGATACTGCTTTTCAACAAAGGCAAGAAAACCAAAGACATTCTCTTCATTGATGCCAGCCGCGGGTTCGACGAAGGCACCAACCAAAATACTCTTCGTACCGCCGATGTGACCAAGATTGTCGCAACGCACACGGCTTTCAAATCAGCCGATAAGTATGCACATCGCGCGACGCTCGATGAAGTCCGTTCAAACGACTACAATCTCAACATTCCTCGTTATGTTGACACCTCTGAGCCGGAGAAGGAAGTCGATCTCCCGGCGGTCCGGCAACGAATCCTTGTATTGGAGGAGCAACTCGCGACCAATAAAGTAAAAATGAACGCTTACTTGAAAGAGCTTGGGTTGAAATAGGATGTCATCCATCAGGCACAAGCCAAACGCCATTTTAATGCGAAAAGCCAATCCGCCGAGTAAAATTCCCACGGGTTGGCATCATGTCTTGTTGGATTCTCTTGCTAAGCGAGGAAGTGGCCACACGCCAGATCGCGATATCCCTTCCTACTGGGATGGAGGAATAAAATGGGTTTCGCTGGCTGATTGCGACCGGTTGGATCGGCTTTTCATTTCGGACACTATGTATAAAATTAGCTCTGATGGCATTGAAAATTCATCCGCAAACGTCTTTCCACCCGGGGTTGTAATCGTAAGCAGAGACGCAGGAGTCGGAAAGTCTGCTATTACGACCGAACCCATGGCGGTAAGTCAGCATTTCATCGCGTGGAAATGCGGCGATCATCTTTGCAATCTCTATCTCTACTACTGGCTCCAATGGAATAAGCCGCTATTTGAACGGATGGCCGTTGGTTCTACAATCAAGACGATTGGATTGAAGTTTTTCAAAAAACTCTCCGTCACATTGCCAATTGGCATAACTGAGCAGAACCGCATCGCAGGTGCCCTCAGAGCAACGGATGAAAGTTTATTTTCCGTGGAAAAGCTGATCGCAGCGAAGACCGATCTAAAGCGTGGATTGATGCAAAACATGCTTAATGGCAAACGCCGTTTCCGTAACTTCAAAGAGAAATCCTGGCGGTTGGTGAGATTGAGCGAACTCGTCACCGAAGTTTTCCGTCCCGTCGCCTGGAGAGAAAACCAAATTTATAGGTTGGCGAGCGTTCGCCGTTGGGGCGGTGGTGTTTTTGCGCGCGAGGAACTTATCGGAAGCAGTATTAAGGTAAAGAAGCTCCATACGGTCAGCGCAGGTGACCTGCTCATTTCTCACATACAAGCAGCATATGGAGCTATGGCGCTGGTTCCACCCGAATTTGATGGGGCAAAAGTTTCCGAGCTATACACAATTCTCCGCCCACGCGATCCTGGTAATTTCGATATCCGTTTTCTCGCTCATCTCGCTCTGACTCCACAACTCTGGCATATGGCGATGGTCGCCAGTAATGGCTTTAAGGCGGAACGACTACGGCTCAATTTCGACCCCGCCACTTTTCTGCACCTGCGAATCAACGTACCTTCCGACATAGAAGAACAACGGATTATTGCCGACACCCTCGACTCGTCTGATGCAGAGATCGCCACTTTGCGCCAGAACGCCGAGGCTTTAAGCGAGCAAAAGCGCGCGCTCATGCAAAAGCTCCTGACAGGACAGATTCGCTTGAGACCTTGATCTTATGAGCGACTTACCCCAGTCTCAAGAAGAGCACCTTTCAAAGGTTCCAGCGCTTCAAGTCCTCAGCAATCTGGGATGGCGTTTCTTATCCGCGGAGAACGTTGACCGCCAACGTCGCGGTCGTCGCGGCAATGTCATACTCGAAGGCATTTTAGAAGATCAACTAAGGCGCAACAATAGCGTCGCATATCGCGGCAACAAATATCCGTTCACGGATAGTGTTTACCCCGCTGCCATCAATGCTTTGAAACAGCCGGGAAACGAAGGCCTAGTTCGCGAAAACGAGAAGCTCTATGATTTACTTTCGCTTGGAAAGTCATTTGAACAGACGGTCGAGGGCAATACCCGCAGTTATTCACTCCATTATATCGACTGGGAACGGCCCGAAAGGAATGTCTTTCATGTCGCTGAAGAATTCTCAGTTGAGCGGACCGCGAGCACTGAAACACAGCGACCAGATCTCGTGCTTTTCGTCAATGGGTTACCGTTAGTCGTTATAGAATGCAAGAAGCCGGGTCGCGACCGGGCGCTCGAAATCACAATCGGACAGCAGCTCAGAAATCAGCATCCAGATGGCATTCCAGAGCTATTTCGCTTTGCCCAAGTGTTACTAGCGTTGGCCACCAACGAAGCTCGGTATGCCACGGTAGCCACAAAAAGAGAATATTGGTTCGAGTGGCGCGAAGAAAATGAAGATGCCGTGGCATTACATAATCTGGTGGATAGGTGGGGTTACACGGAAGATCGCACAGAGGTTTTTGCCGGCGCCCGAAGTCCGTTCGGGAGTTCTTCGATGCGCTTGAACAGGGAAAACGGGAAATCACCGCACAAGACCGGCTACTTTGCCACCTTTGCACGCCGATCCGCTTAATCGAATTGATTCGACAGTTTGTGCTCTTTGACGGCGGCGAGAAGAAGATCGCACGCTATCAGCAATATTTTGCAGTGCAGCACATCATGCGTCGTGTGCGTGAACGGGACGAGAAAGGAAATCGAGCGGGCGGAGTCGTTTGGCATACTCAGGGAAGCGGAAAGTCGCTGACAATGGTAATGCTGGCCAAGAGTCTTGCGCTCGCACCCGACATCATCGAGCCGCGTATCGTTCTCGTCAGTGACCGCGTCGATCTCGACGAACAGATTTGGGGCACATTTCGAAGCTGCGGAAGCGAGCCGGTGATGGCCCGGTCAGGCGCCCACCTGCTCGAACTCTTAGAGCGGGGTAAAGCGAGCGTCATCACTTCGATCATCCACAAATTTGACGCCGCACTAGGTCGTCGTGACAGTCTCTCTCGCTCCGACAACATCTTTGTCTTGGTAGACGAAGCTCATCGGACACAAGCCGGACGGGTTCGAGGATTCAGCGAATTTCACGGAGCAATGCGGCGGTTAATGCCCAACGCGTGCTACATCGGTTTCACCGGGACCCCGCTCATGAAGCGTGACCGCGCCACAGCCGAGCAATTTGGCGGTCTTATACACACTTACACCATTGACGATGCTGTAGCTGACAAGGCGGTCGTACCCCTCCTTTATGAAGGCCGCCATGCTCTTCAAGAAGTGAACAAGGAGGCCATCGACCAATGGTTTGACCGCGTATGCGAAGATTTGCCGGAGCGCCAGCAAGCCGATCTAAAGCGGAAATTTAGCGTCACCGGGGTGGTAAGCCAAGCCGAGCAGCGCCTTTTAGCTATCGCGTGGGATATCACCGATCATTTTGTGAAAACCTGGCAGGGCACACCTTTCAAGGCACAGCTTGTCACTCCCAACAAAATAACCGCCATTAAATTCAAGAAATTCTTCGACGACATTGGGAAGGTGTCCACCGAAGTTTTGATTTCCGCACCTGGCGAACCCGAGGGAGAACACGAGGATGCCTACGGAGAAACTCCAAACCTTGAGGTGCAGTTCTGGGACGAGATGAAGGCCCGTTTCGGAAACGAGCGGAACTACAATCAACAGCTCATTAATTCGTTCAAGTATGACGATCGCCCGGAGATAATCATTGTGGTTTCAAAGTTGATCACGGGCTTCGACGCGCCCCGCAATACGGTGCTCTATCTTGATCGCCGACTAGAAGGACACACGTTGCTTCAAGCTGTTGCGCGAGTGAACCGGGTTTATCCCGGGAAGGATTACGGTTTTATCATCGACTACGAAGGCGTACTACAAAACTTAGACGCCGCGCTCACCAGTTATCGTGCTTTCGCTGAATTCGATGACTCCGACCTTGGGCTGACGATCGTAAGTGTAAACGAAGAGGTGAAGAAGCTGCCCACAACACATCGGGAGCTTCTGGATATTTTTGCGGTACTGCCCAATCGATACGACAACGAAGCATACGAACAACACCTCGCTGATGATTCTCGGCGAGAACGTTTCTATCAAAAGCTGTCACGCTATTCCAGGACGTTATCGATTGCCCTCTCGACGTTGAGTTTTCAGGAAACAACGTCCGCAAAGACAGTCAAAGGCTACAAAGACGACCTGAAATACTTCCAAAATCTCAGGTCGTCGGTTCAGCAGCGCTATTCGGACAAAGTTGATTATGCCGACTACGAAAAAAAAATCCGTAAACTCATCGATACGCATATCGCCTCACAAGGGGTACAGCCCGTCACGGAGTTAGTAAGCATCTTCGATCAGGAAGCGTTTTCACGCGAGGTAGATAAACTCAAGACGCCCGCTTCGAAGGCCGACACGATCGCGCATCGCACTTTGAGAGCTATTTCGGAAAAGATGGGCGAAGATCCCGTATTCTATCAGCGATTCTCCGACCTTATCCGCGAGGCGATAGAGCAGTTTCACCTTCAGCGAATCGCAGATACGGAGTTTTTGAAGCGAGTCACAGATTATAACGAAGCCGTGCGGCTCCGCAAAAGTTCAGACGTGCCGGTAAAGCTCTCGGCGCGTCCCGTAGCCAGAGCGTTTTTCGGCGTCGTAGAGGAGGCACTTAAGGCGCTGCCAACTGTACCCAGCAATTTACGCGAGTTGATTGCGGACGTGGCGTTGAAAATGGACGACGAGGCTCGGGCTACCGCCAAGATCGTTGCGTGGACCGAGAACCTCGACATGCAAAACAAGTTCTTGAACCGAGTGGAAGACCACTTGCTTCAATTCAAAAAGGAAACCGACACCGAACTCAGTTTCGATGCGATCGATTCAATTCTGGAGCGCTCGCTAGCTGTGACAAAAAAGAACTACGGCAAGGGTTAATTGTCACATGAACTCAATTCGCTACGGAGAGACGACCATCCCTTACCTGCTCGTCAGGCGGCCTAAGAAAACGCTCTCCATCACGGTCCATCCTGATCGCTCTGTGATCGTCAGAGCGCCCGCGGACGCCGACATCGAGATTATCCAAACTCGGGTGCTTCGGCGTGCGCGGTGGATAATCCGGCAACAGGAGGACCTTGCACATTTTGTGCCAAGAGCACCATCACGCCAATACATCGGAGGGGAGACGCATCGTTACCTCGGGCGACAATATCTATTAAAGGTCGTCACAAACGGTGCCGCTCTCGTGAGGTTAGCGCGACCGCGACTCGAGGTGCACGTCCCTGGCCAACCCTCCGCAGCGGCCACACGTCGCCTCTTACTGCAATGGTATCGGAAACGCGCTGATGCAGTGTTTGCAGAACGCTGGCCGAGATGCCAAGCGAATGTTGAACGCTACGGCGTCTCGGCAACGCCGTTTCAGTTGCTCAACATGAAACGACGCTGGGGAAGTTGCACTCCCACACGCCGAGTTTTGCTGAACCCGGAATTGGTCAAGGCACCTAGTGAGTGCATCGACTACGTTATGCTGCACGAGCTTTGTCACCTGCGCTATCCAGCCCACGATTGGCGCTTCTATCGCTTTCTTTCGCAAGTCTGCCCTAATTGGCCGCGCCTCCAGAGCCGCTTGAATGCAGTGGAGCTATAGATGCGACTTTATTTTCACGAAGGGCTCGATCGATGAAATCTCCTAAGAACTGGAACATATTGCCTCAACCGGAGTTAAGCGCTAACGATCTCCGGAGCGTCTTGCGGGTTTTGGCCAAGAGCACACTTTGGCTGCCGGTCGGCTTCGTGCGGCATATACGGGAATGTAACATCCGACAAAAGGCCGATCTGATTGCAGTTCATCCGGCCCGGGCAACCCATCTCCATGATCTAGAAGGCTTCTTCGATTCGCCGCTGGCAATTGGTTATCCATTTGTCCGGCGGTTGATTGCGGCGGAGCGGAAGGGATTGAGAAGCTGGCTGCACCGTTACCACACCGAAGCGCGGGTCATCCTCGACGACAACCGGATACCCAAACGCTTGTGGAGCTACGCGTGGTGCGGGCAGAACTACAGCGAAGGCAAGACAGGGGCATGGAAGTCGCACGGCTTTCGTCGCTATGAAGCTTCCCATATTCTGCCGCACAAGAAAGAGATGCACGAAGGTCTATTCCGTGAGATTTTCGAAAAGGACATCCGGATCGATCCCAGTTTCCTATTCCTGGCCGCCGGGAATAAGCTTCTGGTCGACAAGCGGGTTGCCGGGCTCACCGACAACAGCCCCGTGGTTACCGCTGTGCTGCTCCACGAAATCGAACGACGCTATGATCTCGATCTCGGGTTCTTGGGACTGCGAAAGCGAGTGGTACTGGGCATAGAGGTTGCACCGCTGGTACGGGATCTTACTTGGTGGCCGGAACCCGCCGGATTCCGGCCCGTCTGGAACAAGTTCGAATCGGAGCGCTTGATCTGGCTAAGGTCACGATTGATAGAACCAAAATATCGAACTGTAGCGCCACTTCCGGTAGAGGTTGAAGCGAATTAAGTGTTTAGCTCTAGCGACCCACCGGTTTATCCGTGACGTCTGTCGGCCGTCGTATCAGAACCAGCATGGCGGCGTGCAACTCAGGCAACAGCTGCGGCCATGCATCGATCACCTCCCTGAGTACCGCGATTTTTTGTGTGCCTGTTTGTGCGTCGGCCGATTTCGTGATCTCGGAAGTCGCGGTTTCGACGCACGCTTGCAGAAATCCAAGCACTGGTTCGATCCCAGCCCGGGCAGCCATTTTAATCAACGAGTTGTGGAAGCTCGGCGTTTTCTCAGAAAATCCACTGTCCGGTTACTGTCCGGTTTTTGAAGCCCTAAAACGGCGCTTTTGTCCGCATCTTCGCTATCCCGGCAGCCCGGGCTGGAGAAAGGCAACCCAGCAATTTACGAGAGAAACCCGGAACCTGGGCCTTCGGGCGCCACCCCGTTCGCGCCCCTGACCGCCGGTCAGAACCGGATGAATGCGACCTTCAGATTATTTGGTCCACCGGCCGGTCGCTAACTGGTGGAAACTCGAATAAGCTCGTCAACGACGATTACACTGACCCATTGACGTCAATCATGGTAGGCCCGCGTGGGGCCCCGAGTATCAGCCGGCCGCAGACCAACGACCGATCAAAAATCCCAGTTATCCGTGGGGAGATCTAATTGTCGTCAGCGGGGAGGTGTAGTTGTCGCTGGGGGAATAAGCCGGTGACGCAAGGTACGGTTGATTGAAGCGGAGGAAAACACCAAGAGTTGTTTTCGCCTGACGCTAGCTATACCAGAGCATCAGCTAACGGGTCCCGGGCGGCTCTATTGCTATTTTCCCACCGACGTAGAGCTACCCCTTCCGTTGCTGGCGCATGCGACCGTCGAATTGGACGAGACCCGCAAGCATCTGAATGACACACCCCCGAATCGTTATATTCTCGGGGCGCTCGCGCGGCAAATCGCTGAACTGGCCGAAACGAGATTGGGTCGGGCCGGCGAAGACCGCTGGGCTGGTTGCCGGTTGGTTGCTCCCCGTGTACCGTGGAGCGGCGAGTTGGCTCGGCTGGGATTCGACTCCGCCCTCAAGGATGCGGCCAGGAGCAAGAAACTGATTCCCGTGCTCGGCGGAGGCCATCGCTTGGCATCCGAAGCAAAGTGGGTTCCGGGCGACGAGACCCGTTGGTGGCCGCGCCGGATTTTTCCCGAAATCACCGCGTTCACTTGTGCGGAAGAGCGAATATTGGCCCAGCATTTGGAGGTAGAGCGTCTCGCTCCGGCCGAGATCGTGCGCCGCCTCCTGGCAACCGACGACCTATCCATCGAAGAGAGCGCCAGCGTCATTGCGGGGGTGCTTCGGTCTGGAGACGCTGCATTCGGAGATGATTTGTCCGCGTTGCTTTGTGACGAAACCGGGACCTCTTTGCCCGCCGGGGCATCCGCGATTTTCCAACCCGTAGGGGAGCCGCCGAGCATTCCAACCTGGGCTACGCTGCGTTTCCTGCACCCAGAACTCAGGCAACGCTTGGCGGAGCTGCTCCGCACGAATGACGCCCGCGACCTACAACAGCGATTGCGGCGCTTTGGTGTGGTCGAATATTCGCTGGCAGCGCTGATTCGCCCGGTGCTTGCAGAGGCGACGCGTCGCGCGAGGGATTTTCCTGAGTCGGCCTTAGCAACTCGGTCGGATGTCATCCGGTTTCTCTGGAATCTTTACCAGAAACTAGGGGGTGAATCCGTGTTTCCTCCGGATACCTCCCTTCGGTTGCCGAATCAAAGCGGCGATTGGGTATGCGCGCAGTCGTGACGTTGGACTTGCCGATGTTGCGCAGCGCGGCGAAGACCGTCGCGCTCATTCGGTGAAGCCCGACAAGCTTACGAGGCGCGCGGTGGTGAAGTTCAATCGTGACCGGCCCTGCTTTGATGGTGTGACTGCGTCCGGGCGTCAGGTAGATGAGCCGCGCCGGCACCTGCTCGGTCAGGCCCAGCCGATTGGCGGCGTAAGCTTCGTGCTCATGAAACACGACACCTTCGCGCCGAGAGACAGCTACAAGGATGGCCTCCGGACGAGCATGCAGGAGACCCAACTCGGAATGCACCTTAGGCGCATCATAGAGGCCTCGACCCAGGCGGCGAATGATTCCGGTCCTCGCGAGGCGCAGAAGGGTCATTCCGACGGCTTGAGGGGTGCCGAGATCGAAGAAATCGGAGGGCGTGAAGGTCCAGCCAGGTCTTTTGCGTCGAATGCGATCGGCAATGGATCGACTCGTTGTCATGGCAGATCTCTCCTATCAGAGTTGTAAGAAAAACAGATCCATTTTATTAACAAAAATGAGGGGATTGGAAACGCCGTGGATCGCAATTGCATGTGTTCAAAGCCTTGGAAGGCTTTGAACGATGGTTTTAAAAGCTGTGGATAGCTTTTAACGATAAGCGAAATATTTTTAACACTTAGCTTGAAAACGGTATCTCAACCGACAATCATTGGTTAGCTTTTAACAATGAACCCGGACGATTTTAAAGACAAAGCGGCGGGGACGGTGATCAGACACCCGACGGGTTACCATGCCTTCATTCCGACACCACTGCCGCCGGTGCTGGCTTTCGATCAAGATTTGGCGGTCTACTTGTCGCGGGCCGATGCCACTCTCAGTGAGCTATCGGGTCTCGGGCGGGTCCTGCCCAATCCACATGTCCTGATCGGTCCCTTGGTCAGGCGCGAGGCGGTGTTGTCCTCCCAAATTGAAGGCACCCAGGCCAGTCTATCCGACCTGCTTTTGGATGAAGCGACTCCGACACCAGCGGCAAAATCCGCAAAGGCCGACGACCTGCGCGAGGTGCACAACTATGTCACAGCTCTGGAGTACGGCGTTACGCGCCTGACGGACCTTCCGCTCTCTCTTCGGCTGGTGCGGGAGCTGCACGGAAAACTAATGGAGGGGGTGCGGGGCGAGCATGCCACGCCGGGAGAGTTCCGCCGTTCACAAAACTGGATCGGCCCGGCCGGAAGCAACCTGATGAATGCCGCATACGTGCCGCCGCCGATCGATGAGATGACCGAGCTTCTGTCCAACTGGGAGCACTACCTTCATGTCCGGGGCTCGATGCCTGAGCTTGTTCAGTGCGCCATCCTGCATGAACAGTTTGAGGCCATTCACCCCTTTCTCGACGGCAATGGCCGTGTGGGTAGGTTGCTCATTACGCTATTTCTGATCGAGCGCGGCCGGCTGTCGCAACCACTGCTCTACCTCTCGGACTTCGTTGAGAGGCACAAATCAGACTACTACGACTTACTTCAGCGCGTCCGAACCCACGGAGAATGGCTCCCCTGGGTTCGATATTTTCTCACAGGCGTCCAGGAAACCGCGACGGATGCTGCTGTCCGAGCGCGACGGTTGCTGGACCTGCGCGAATCGCTCCTGCGCGAGACGAAGGGAGCACAAGCGCTGGTCAACCAGCTCCTGACCAATCCTTACATCACTATCGCGACCGCGGCAAAGGTGCTGAGAATCGCGGCGCCCACCGCCACTCGCCTGATTCGTGAACTGGAGACAAAGGGGCTTCTCCGCGAGACCACCGGGAAAAAATGGGGCAAGATCTACGTCGCCCCCGGAGTGCTTGCCGCGCTGGAGCAGCGAGCATCAACCTGAGCTGCCTGCGATCGCACTTTACTTGGCATGACCCGCTCCGAACTGCCAAGTTAAGAGCGGCACGCTGATCCAGGCTCTTCGCTACCTTGGACAGAACCAAGTGGACGAGACCGTTCGCACCGTCCTGCGTCGCCAGATCGCGGATGAAGAGCAGCCCGCGATTCGCAAGGACCTCGTGCACGCTCCTGCTTGGATTGCCGACTTCCCGCGCCCGCTCACAGAGCCGGCTTCCCGGCCATGAAGGCCTTTTTCAAACTCCCTGCTGAGGAACGACAGCTCGCTTTTCAGCAAGTCGTGGGGGAGATGGGCTTGCAGGCTGTCAGCGTGGAGAAGGACTTCTGGGTTTGCTGGACCTTGCGGGAGCTTTTCTCGATGCCCGGCGTCCGCGAACACCTCACTTTCAAGGGCGGCACGTCGCTTTCAAAGGTATGGAAGTTCATTGAACGCTTCTCGGAGGATATCGACATCATCGTGGACAAGGTCGCCCTCGGCTTCGGCGGCGATGCGGCCCCGGACCGGGCCCCCAGCAAGAAACAACGCAGGGAGCGTCTGGAGAAACTCATGGAAGCATGCCCCCTCGACGAACCGCATCGGTCATGAGGCGCCAATGATCGTGTTCACGTTCAGCGCCTTAGGGCGGTAGAAAGAATCCGAACAGCCGGCATTGCAGCCAAATCACCGTTTGGAAGACCGCAATGGCCGCCACTGCCCAGGCCAGGGCGCGAATGGCAGGTCCAAAGCGGGCCCGGATCCAGGTCCCGAGGTTGAGGCGTTCCTCGTCCCGGCCGAGCCAGAGGATGAGGTGGAAGTGGGGCGCGCCGCGTTCCTGAAACTCGAGCCGCCATACGCCGGCGGCCGACGGGTGCCGGCGCCGGACGGCGGTCAGGAAGCGGTTGAGGTGCCGTTTCCAAGTTTGGAAGTCCGGAGGCCAGTCCCCATAGCGCCGCCTCCGACGCTCCCGGCGCGCTGCTGGATTGGCGTGCGCGGCATTTGAATTGACCCGCCCCGACCGGCGGGCTGCGGTTCCCGAATGGTCAAACCGTCGGTGCC
>VFSW01006927.1_pt1 | contig 16571 bp, 13 predicted proteins | sample 5358111 | NCBI WGS metagenome assembly VFSW01 (sample SAMN11554181, study PRJNA540505) | mine drainage metagenome | isolation source: sediment from site ElyBrook_90M | place: USA: Ely Copper Mine, Vershire, VT | collected 2017
GGAGAATTACATCGATCTATGATTTTGCCCCCGATCTGCTCGATTTCCTTGGCAAAGGACATGCGTCAGGCGGCGCCCGCTCATAACCCTGTCAACCGCAGCGAACACCGCGGTGTTTATGCGTCATTTCACAGACCCGCATGCGTTGAGGCGAATGATGCTGGTGGCGTAATCCTGGAGACCGGCTTTCATATGGTTCGAAACATAGAGCCGCTCCTCCTGCAAAGACCTCTCCGGTACAAAAGCCACGACCGGCCCGTGGACGATGTGCTTTCCGCGCTGGTGAATCTTTGCTATCAGCCACAGGCGGCGGAGAAGGCCATCGAGAATGCGATTGCGAAGGACAAGCCGCTGGCCGGCGATTTCGACGGGCTGTTCCATGGGGCGTCGAAGGTGATCCGGTAGCCGAAGTAAAACAATCGGTCCAGAACCCTCAAAAACGCACTTCATTTCGGCTCAATGAGTGCGTCGGGCTGAAGTCGTCAGCCGAGATTTCAGAGCGCTAGCAATGAGTAAACAGAATCCGGTATCATTCTGATCGATTTACGCAGCCTAGCAAGCCGACTCCAATCCTGTGGTTCCCGGAGCACTGGATTGGTACCGCTGAGCCAAGGAGATTTACATGAACTTGCAGAAACAAATTAAGGAGTATATTGCCACTCAACCGGAGCCAAAACGTAGCGAAATGCAACAGTTGCATCACATTATTTTGGCGTTGATGCCAACATGTAAATTGTGGTTCTTAGATGGAAAAGACGAGAAAGGAAAAACCGTTTCCAACCCAAACATTGGATATGGATCTCAAACCATTAAATATGCCAATGGAAAAACCAAGGAATTCTATCAAATCGGTATAAGTGCGAATACAACAGGCATTTCCGTCTACATTATGGGAGTAAATGACAAGAAGTACCTAACCCAGACATTTGGGCAGGAACTCGGCAAGGCAAGCGTCACGGGGTATTGCATTAAATTCAAAACACTAGCAGATATAAAAATCGACATACTTAAAGCAGCACTACGATATGGAATTGAACAGACAAGCATTCAACATTGATTTCAACTTGAGTAAATGAACTGCCATTCCCAGCGGTAGATGTACTTCAGCCGTTCGCAGTCCGGCCCCGCTATTGCAGATCCGTCAGCGTTTGTTCACCTTGCCATGCATCGAATCGGCGCTGCCCGCTCTTTCATTGCGCGCCTTACTTGCAGCTGAAGCGGACGCCGGCAGGTAAGCTTGCCGGTCCCTTCGCTTCGCTCAGCGCCACTTAATCAGGCGTTCGACTGGTGTCGTCTAGCGCACTTTTCGCCGGGAATGATTCTGGATTGATGCCAAATCGCCAAGGTACTCATCGAAGAATGTCCAGACCGTCTCGATTCCGATTGAATCATCGCTATCCGGAAACTACCGCCTGATTACCTCCGTTTCTGTCCAACATCCACCTTTTCATGAATCCCTTCCATCGTGATTCATCGCGTGGCAGCAAATCCGTGGCAAACGCATCCGATAATAGAACTATGGATTTTCAGCGCTCCTCCGGAGTCTTGTTACACGTCAGTTCGCTGCCCTCCTACGGCGGCATCGGCGACCTTGGGCCCGCTGCCCACGACTTCCTGGCCTTCCTTGCCCAGGCCAAACAGCACGTCTGGCAGGTATTGCCGCTTTGCCCTACGGGCTATGGCAATTCCCCTTATGCCGGCTCATCGGCATTTGCCGGCAATCCGTACCTCATCAGCCTGGAGTTTCTCTCCAACTGGGGCTGGATAGACGGTGAGAGCATTGCCGGTCTCGCCGGTCGCGGCGGGCATGTGAACTTCGATGAAGTCGAGGGGCAAAAGCTCCCGCTGCTCCACGAGGCTGCGGCTAACTTCCTCGATCGCGGCCCCGGCGATCCGAAATTGGCCGAGCAATTCAAGCAGTTTGAAACGTTCTGCCAGGCGGAGTCCAACTGGCTCGGCGATTACGCCCTTTACGCCGTTCTTCGCCGCCAATACAACACTGGAGCGTGGACAGCCTGGCCCAGGCCGATACGGAACCGCGAGCCAAAAGCCTTGGCCGATAGTACCGCCAAATACGCCCGCGCATTGGCCCTTGAGCAGGTCTTGCAGTTCGCCTTTGCTCGCCAGTGGGATGACCTACGGAAAGCTGCTGCCCTGAGCGGAATCCGAATCCTTGGGGACGTGGCCATCTTCGTCAACATGGATTCATCCGATGTTTGGGTGCACCCCCACATCTTCGAGTTGGACGAAGATCTGCGCGCTACACGTGTCGCCGGAGTCCCGCCCGATTACTTCTCCGCCAGTGGACAGCGCTGGGGCAATCCGCTCTATCGCTGGGACGTGCTTAGCAGACTCAACTTCGATTGGTGGGTGCAGCGCATTCGCCGCTCCTGCCAGCTTTACGACATCGTGCGGCTCGATCACTTCCGCGGATTCGAAGCCTACTGGTCTATCCCCGCCGACGAAGAGACCGCAATCAACGGCGAATGGGTCAAGGCTCCGGGGCTCGCGTTGTTCCGCGCGCTTGAGAGTGCGTTAGGTCCATTGCCCCTCGTTGCAGAGGACCTTGGCCTCATCACCCCTGAAGTTGACGCGCTCCGCCTTGAAATGGGCATGCCCGGAATGCGCGTAATCCAGTTCGGCTTCAGCGACAAGGGAGCCCACATCCACCTGCCCCATCAATACACGCCATCCACCGTGGCCTACACCGGCACCCATGACAACGACACCACGTTGGGATGGTGGCAGAAGGCCGGAAAAGTGGAGCGAAGCGCCGTCGAGACTTACGTTGGCCCCATCCCCGTGAGCAACGGTGCGCAAAGCCCGGTCTGGCCGCTCAACCGGGCCACGGCCGCCAGCGTTGCCCAGTTGGCCATCTTCCCCGCGCAGGACCTGTTCGAACTTGGCTCGGAAGCGCGCATGAACACGCCCTCGGTTGCTGCAGGCAACTGGAGCTGGCGCGCACCCGAAGCAGGCTGGGCTCCCGAACTCGCAGCCCGTCTGGCCGAATTGGCCGAAGTCACGGACCGCGACAACGATCCCATGGCCAAACCGCAGCCAAAAGAGAAGAACACCACGCCTTAAGCGCTCCAGGTGCGATTGCGCGGTCTGCCATTAGTACTACAGTTGCAGATCGCGGATTCCGGTGGGAGCCAGGGCTTCAGCCCCCGGAAAGATCTCGAATTTGCAGGGCCTCCAGCCCCGGGCTTTTGACACTTTTCTGCGACCGGAAGCAAGTACAACTGTCGTATTCGGGAGCCCGGTCACTTTGTTCCGCAACACATCCTTGTTATGCTGACGGCACATGGAAATTGCGGCGATTCAAACTCACGGCCTCACGCGCCGCTTTGGCGCGCTGACTGCCGTTGATGACGTCACATTCAGCGTGGCGCCAGGCCAGTTTTTCGGCTTTCTCGGGCCAAATGGGGCAGGGAAGTCCACCACCATCAAGATGCTCACCGGCCTTCTCGAGCCCTCCTCCGGATCCATCCAGATCCTCGGCAAGACCTTCACCGCCGGATCGCTCGACCTCAAAAGCCAGATCGGCGTAGTGCCGGAAGGGATGGCCCTTCTCGGTCGCCTCACCGCGCCCGAATACCTGCGCTTCGTCGGCCGCATGTACGGTCTAGATCGCGTTACCACCAACCGGCGAACAGAAGAACTGCTTGACTTCATGCAACTCGCGAATGAGAGCAAGAAGCTGGTAACCGACTTCTCCCATGGAATGCAGAAGAAGCTTGCCCTGGCCGCGGCTGTCATTCATGGTCCCAAAGTGCTCTTTCTCGACGAGCCCTTTGAAGGAGTCGATGCCATCGCCGCCGGCATGCTGAAGGCGATGTTGCAAGGCATGATCGGCCGCGGAGCCACCATCTTCCTTACTACCCACGTGCTCGAAATCGTTGAGCGTCTCTGCAGCCACGTCGCCATCATCAGCCAGGGCCGCCTCGTGGCAAACGGCTCGCTGGAAGAGCTGCGCGCCGGCGTGGCGAGTGCGCTCCCCGGCTCCGAAACCGGCCAGCGCCTCACGCTGGAACAGATATTCCTCTCCATTGTCGGAGCCGACAACCAGGAGCCGGCGCAGGAACTCTCATGGCTCTCTTAGGCGAAATGGGTGATGTCAACCTGAGGGCAGGTGCGGGGCCTTTTGGTGCTCTTGCCCGCACGCAATACTCCGCGCTGGCATCCATGCGCTGGAGCATGTTCCGGAATGGCCTGCGCTCCAACAGGGGCGCCATGGAACTCGGCGCGCGCAGCCTCGCATACATCTTCTATGCCATCATGGGGCTCAGCCTGGGCGCGGGGCTGGGCGCAGGCGCTTACGCCATCGTGGTCAACGACAAATGGCAGATGCTGCCGATTGTCTTCTGGGTTGTCTTCGCTTTATGGCAGATCGTGCCGATTTCTCTGGCGTCTTTTCAGGAGCAGTTCGACATGGGCGGCGTGCTTCGCTTCCCGGTCGGGTTTGGCTCCTTTTATCTGCTGCATATCATCTTCGGCCTCATCGACGTTTCCAGCATTCTGGGCGGTCTTTGTTGCTTCGGAATCTGGGTGGGTATCACCGCGGCGCGCCCCGCCCTGTTTGCTTGGACCGCGGTGGGGCTGGCGGTCTTTGCCGTCTTCAACATCTTTTTGGTGCGGGCCGTCTTCGCGTGGATCGACCGCTGGCTGGCCCAGCGCCGCACGCGCGAAATCGTAAGCGCTGCATTTTTAGTAGCTCTGCTGAGTCTCCAGTTGTTGAATCCCGCATTCCATGAGCAGAAGAACGGACAATTCAGCGCCAAAACTCGTAACGTGAGCCTGCAGTGGATCAGGCGCGCAAATTCTGTCCAGCGCTGGTTGCCGCCGGGGCTTGCTGCGCTCGAAATCGACCGAGCGGCACAAAACCAACCACTCAAAGGGGTGGACGGCCTGGGGATCCTTGGACTCTACGTACTCGCCGCAGGCGCTGTCCTGGGTGTGCGCCTGCGCGCCGAGTACCGCGGCGAAAACCTCGGTGAGGCGCCCTCAAGAAAAAAAGCCGAGCGCCACAGCGGCCAATGGCTTCTCGACGGCTCAGGCCCCATCGCGGCGGTCATGGAAAAGGAACTGCGCATCCTCACTCGTGCGCTCCCCTTGCTCTATGGGCTCGGCGCGCCGCTGCTTATGGTCTTCGTCCTCTCCGGCCTCTATCGCCATGGAGGTACGGTAGGCGGACATCCTCTGCCCATCGCTCTGCTCATCAGCCTGGCCTACGCCATGCTCGGGTTCACGCAGTTGTTCTACAACAACCTGGGCGCCGAGGGTCCAGGTATTCAAATACTCTTTCTCTCTCCGACTCCCATTCGAACCGTGATGCTGGCTAAGAATCTCTTTCATGCCGTGCTTTTCATTGTCGACGCAGTATTGGTTTGCATCGTTGCGAGTCTGCGCATTGAGCGTCCTACTCTGGTTGCCGTGGCGGCTACCGCGGCATGGCTGTTGTTTGCGCTGCCTGTGCACCTGGCCGCTGGAAACGCGTTCTCGCTGACCATGCCCTACCGCATCAATCTGGGCCGCCTCGCGCGTCAACGTGGCTCGCAAGCCAGTGCGTTGCTCAGCATGTTAGTGCAACTAGTCGTGCTTGGCGTCGGTGCGGGCATCTTCGCGCTCTGCACTTTATTCGACAAACTCTGGCTGGCGGTTCCCGTCTTCCTCGTCCTTGCGGTGGTCGCGGGCTTTGTATGGATGCGTGTTCTCGCCAATGTCGACGCCATCGCCAATCAACGCCGCGACTCGTTGATCGCCGCGCTTGTCAAAACGGAATAACCTCCTCCGATTGACTCCGCGCACGATGTGATCAACCCATGTAGCATTTTCAATTTTGTGGCTTGGTTGCCGCCGGCGCCGTGGCGGGAGTCTGCGGCGGCGTCTTTGCGGGCGCAGCACGCTTCTTCTTGGCCTTTCGAGCTGGAACCGGACTTTCACAGGCCGGCGGCGGCGGAGCGGGTTTCACCGCGGCATTCGCTGCGATCTGTTTCTGCAAGTTGCTTTGAAGCTCGATGATCTGCTTTTCCTGGGCTGCCGCCGTCTCCTCCATGCGATCGTCCAACGTCAGGCGCGCCTTCGACAGTCCCACCAACGTTTGCTCCAGCGTTGCTACTTGATCGGCCGGCGCCGAAACTCGCGCAGCTTCCACCACGCGCAGAAGTACGTCGTACAGCGCGTCAACATGGCGCGACAAAGGCAGCGTTTTGCTGATCGTCTCCGGGGCTGCATCCGCCGATGTCAGAAGCGGCGGCAGGTTTGACTGCATATCGTGAAGGATGGAACTTATGTTGGCTCCCGCCTCATCTCGCACGCTGCCTCTCTTCCACTTGTCTACTTTCACCGCTTCCAGCGTCCGCTTCACAGAGTCGAGCGAGGGTTGCAGCAATCCAGACGGAGGTAGCGCCGCGGCGGGCGCGGCTTGAGTCGTCGCATCCTTCGCAGGCGATTGCACCCCATGGAGAGTGGACGCCGAAAAGGCCAGCGCCAGAATGAGAACTGCATGTTTAGTGCACATTTGCCGTCTTCCCCTGCCATCTTGTATCGAGCGCAAAAACTTCAGGAAAAAGAACCTGCGGACACATGAACCTGGAACAGGATGATCGGTCGCAGTGGCTGCCTCTTCCCTCGAACCACGCTGTCAGGCGACATCAGGATAGCCCAAGACTCCTTCCACGTTCCAATTCCCCTTTTGATTCCATGGCGCGGCAAGCTCAATTTTCTGTCGTGATAGCGAAAACGCAGGGAACCGCCTGCCGAGTCCTTAATCCGTGCTTAACGGCTCATATCGAATCGAGCGCAAACCGGAAACTCTGCCCTCCGCAGGACACTGGCATCTGGCCCGCACGCTCAATGCGTGTCCGCCAAAGTTGCCCTGGTCAAGTATGATGCTGCCTTGCCGCCATTTATGCATGGCGCTTGTTCCCCATGGAATCCGAACCTCAAAATCACGATCGTTCAAAGAGCTCTCCTGAGCGTCGCATGGTTGTGCTCTGGATAAGCGGGGCCTGGGTTCTGCCTTTCCTGGCGATTGCCTGGTCTCTCCAATCCCGGTTTCCCAATAGCTTCGTTCTCGTTGCGATTGCCTCGATGCTTGCCGCGCCGCTGCCTGCAATCGCGTATGCGCGCAAAGAGCGTCGCCGTCTCCAGGAACAGGTCGCGACTGCCGAAGAGAGTGCTGCTCAGACAAAGCTACAGTTGGATACGGTTCGCTATCGTACCTCACGTCTGCGCGAGGAGTTGCAGGCCGCCGACCGGCAAGCACGGTTGTCGCACCAGTTGACCCTTCTGGGCCAGTTCACCGCTGGATTCATGCACGAGTTCAACAATCCGTTGGCGATCGTGGCGGGCCGCCTTGAAGTTCTGCTCGAAGAGCGTAAAGAGGATGCCGCACTCTGCGCCGATATCGAGCAGATGCTCAAAGAGGCGCGCTACATGGGAAATATAGCCAGAACCCTGCTGCAGGCCCTGCGGCGCGAGCGCGGTAGTGAGGTGTTCGACGCCTCCGATCCGCAAAAGGCCCTGCAGGAAGCCATTGCGGCGGTTCGGCCCGCGGCGCTCGTCGAGGGTGTAATGCTGGTGGATGAGATCGCCGACGCACCGCGGCTCGACGTCCCCGAACACGTAGTGGGCGAAGTGGTGCGCGGTCTGCTGAACAATGCGCTCCAGGCCTTGAGAGGGCGAGAGGGCGGCGCCGTCTGGGTCCGCCTGGAGCCGTATCGAACTGCGGGCGCAAGGGTTGTGGCCCGAATCGAAGACAATGGACCGGGCGTGCCGGACAGCATTCGCGAACACCTCTTCGAGCCTTTCGTCTCGCAGAGCACGGGGCGCGAACGATTGGGACTGGGGTTGTTTTTGGCAGCCAGTCTTCTGGATATGTATGATGGCCGAATCCGATACGAAACAAGGAACGGCGGGGGCGCAAGCTTCGTAATCGAGTTGCCCCCAGCCCGCTTTACACGCGGCCAGCCATACCACTGGTTCGCGGGAGGATCAACGGAGTGAGCCGCATCCTGGTGATTGACGATGAAGCCGCGCTTGGCGAAAATATCCAGCGGATGCTGCGCTTGTCTGGGACCACGGTCTCCGTCTTTGTGGATCCCGTCAAGGCGTTGGCAGAGTGTCTTGCCTATCCACCCGATCTTGTCTTGTTAGACATGCGAATGCCCGGGATGTCGGGGGAAGAAGTGTTCGCGCGCATTCACCAGGCGTTTCCGGCCCTTCCCATCGTCTTCCTTACGGCCTTCGGGTCGGTCGAGGGTGCGGTGCTCGCTATGCGCAACGGTGCATTCGATTACCTGCAGAAGCCATTTAAACGAGACGACCTCTTGCTGGTTGTGAATCGCGCCCTGTCGCACGCCTCGCTCGAGCGCGAGGTTGCGCAACTCAAAGGCCGTCTTGAATCGCTCGGAGAAACCGAGGCGGCGCAGAGTCGCAGCCCTGCCATGTTGGACCAGACCGAGAAATGCCGTCGCGCCGCATCCACCGACGCCACGGTCATGATCCTCGGAGAGAGCGGCACGGGCAAAGAAGTAATGGCTCGTTTCATCCACAACCAGAGCCGCCGTAAAGATGGTCCCTTTGTCCCGGTAGAGTGCAGTGCCATGCCGGGATCGCTGATCGAGAGCGAACTTTTCGGCTATGAGCGCGGTGCTTTCACTGGCGCGGAACGCACCAAGAAGGGCCTGATCGAATCGGCGGATGGCGGCACGCTTTTTCTCGACGAGATCGGAGACCTCGGTGTCGAGCTCCAGACGCGTCTTTTTCGATTCGTCGAAGAGCGCGTCTTGCGACGCCTCGGCGGCCTCACCCCCGTTCGTGTGGAGTGCCGCATCCTGTGCGCTACAAATCAGGATCTTCTCGCCAAAATCAAGGCGGGCACCTTTCGTGAAGAACTCTACTATCGCCTGAGTGTCGTTACGGTAAAGCTGCCGCCGCTGCGTGAGAGGCCCGAGGACATTCCTCACCTTGCGCGCTACTTTCTCGAGCGATTCTCCCGCCGCTATGGTAAGAGTCTGTCGGGTTCGCCGCAGTTCTACGAGTCGCTGTTGCGGCAGCGTTGGCCGGGCAACGTGAGGCAGTTGAAGAACGTCATGGAGAGGCTGACTGCCCTGCATCCCGGCGGAGTGGTGGGGCCGGCAGATATTGAAGAGGATTGCCCAAAAGACCAACTGGCCGCGAGCTTCGCTGCGCTTCCGTGGAAGGAAGCCCGGGAGCAGTATCTGGCCAGCTTCGAGCACTCCTATGCGGAGTGCATGTTGTCTCGATGCCAGGGCAATGTGAGCGCCGCGGCGCGAGCGGCCGGCGTCGATCGCAAAACCTTCTACACTCTGCTCCGGCGAGACCGGGAACTGCAATCTGGGGAATCAGTTCCCCGCATCGACGCTGAAACCGGGGAATGAAATCCCCATTTCTCCTCCGCCGGTTGTGCTAAGTCATTGATACAAAAGGAAACTCGCTTTGGCTCCAGGAGTGCTAAATAAGACGCCAGGAGCCCTGTATATGAAACCCTGGACCTCGAGCCTGAAGGCTGCATTGTTGATGTTCGGCTTTTTTCTTTTCTTGCCGCAACCGGGCCATGCAATTCCCGCGTTTGCCCGCAAATACGGCGTCAAGTGCTATACCTGCCACACCGTGCCGCCCGCACTCAATAAGAACGGCTATATGTTCAAGCGACTCGGCTATCGCATGCCCCCGGACGAAATGGACGGGACCAAAGCAGCGCCCAAGATTACTGCGCTCGATAAAGACATCAAGTTCAGCCTCACAAACTCTTTCGCAGTTCTCTTTCAGGGAAGCGTAACCGAAGACAAGACTGTAAGCGACACCGGAGCCACTCCTCCCCAGACCACCTCCACCACGTCCAGCTTCAACCTGGACGAAGCGGCGTTCTTCGCCGCTGGAGCCATACCTGAATCCGGCTTTTCTTACTTTGGTCACTACGAAATGTACCAGGGTGGCAGCAATGGCCTCGAACAGGGCTTTGGGGTCTACACGGGCGGACGCGCAAACAGCAGCTACTTTGTGAAGGGCGGTGAAATGCACATGCAGGAGGGAGAGGGAACTCGCGCCTCCATGTTCTACAACCTCTTCCCTGATCCCGCTTACACTCTGACGAACACAGATCCCCTCGGCTTCTCACTCGATCAGCACCCGGTCGGCGTGGATGTGGGTTACACATGGGCCTCAAACTACTTCAAGAACATCTTCGCAATCTCCGCTAAGGTCACCAATGGTCTGGCTGCCGATGGCAGCACAATTCTTGACACCTCGACAAAGAATTCCAAGGACGTATGGGTCGATGCCGATTACTGGTTTGGCCCCGACGGCGGAGTAACCGTCATGGGGTATCGCGGGTCAAAGGACCAGGTACAAAACTCGGGCACCCCCGACCAATTCACTTACCGTCCCACCTATAGCCGCGCTGGCGCCTTTGGCAATTACTTGTTCTTCGATAAGTTGGATCTTCTCGGCGGTTACATTCATGGCCGGGACGATTGGCAGTTCGTACAGAACGGCCCGATGGGTAACTACACCCAGGATACTTATCGTGGAGAAGCGGACTACTACCTCAAGACCGGCACTGCGATCATGGCTCGCTTGGATCGCGGAACCGCATCCTTGCCCACCCAGCCCACCATGCATACGCGCGCCTGGGGCATTGGCGCCGAGCATGCACTTACTGACTTGGGCAACGTAGTCGTCCGTGCAAGTTACAACCAGGAACACGACGGTGATCCTGTGGCCCTCCTTGGTTCTACCGACAAACTTTTCAAACTCGATTTCCGGTTCATGTGGTAAGGAGAAGCTGATATGCACAAGGCAATTCGTTTCACGATTCTCGCTTGTATGACGTCGCCTTTGTTAGTTGTGGCGCAGAGCAGCAACGTAACCCTCCCTCAAGACAAGGGACCTAACACCATCAACGTATCGGCCTATCCGCCCGAACAGCAGAAGGCGTATAAGGTATTCACTGACAAGTGCTCCAAGTGCCACACCATTGCCCGCCCCATCAACACCATGATGACCACGTCGGAATGGGAACGTTATGTGAAGCGTATGATGCACAAGCCAAACTCCGGCATCAACGATAACCAGGGTAAAACGATCTTCGAGTTCCTGTCCTACGACCAGACCAATCGCAAGGACAAAAACCCGTCTGCCTTCTTCAAGGCTCTGAGCGATGATGAAATTGAGAAGTTGAAGGCTCAGCAGCACTAAACCGCACTGAGCGGTGACGGTGCTGCCTTCCGCCCCGGCGGGTAACTGGCCGCCTGCCGGGGACTCATTTCAAAAAGGGCCGCACCTCCAATCAAGTAGTTTGGCAACGTAGTAACTGAACTCGGTAAAAATGGGGAATGCATGCGCTATTCCATCACAGTTCCGGATAAGCAATACTTCGACCAAAACATTCCGTGCCAGTCCGCTTGCCCCATACACACCGAGTGCGGGCGCTACGTGCAGGCCATCGGAATCTCAAAGGACGAGGAAGCGTATCTCCTTGCCCGAGCGCCGAATCCATTCGCATACGTGCTGGGCCGCATCTGCGCGCATCCCTGTGAAGATAATTGCCGTCGCGGCAAGATTGACGAGCCGATCGCAATCTGCGCCCTCAAACGCTACGCTACTGATCGCCACAACCTCGGCATGGGCCATGACCCGGACCGCAAGAAATTACAACCCCCGGTGCGGCGCAACAAGAGCATCGCCATCGTTGGAGCTGGAGTCTGCGGCCTCACTTGCGCTCACGACCTTGCTTTGCTGGGATACGACGTGGAAGTCTTCGAGTCCGCTCCGGTCCCCGGTGGCATGCTCTACCTGGGCATTCCGCAATTCCGGCTGCCTCGCGAAATTATCAAGATGGAGGTGGATAACATCCTCTCCATGGGCGTCAAGCTGCATACGCGCGTGACGTTGGGCAAGGACATCTCCTTCGCAGATCTTCGCTCGAAGTTCGATTCGGTGTTACTCGCCACGGGCTTGAACAAAGGCCGCGAGCTTAACATCCCTGGGGCTCACCTGGCCGGCGTCTACAACGGCATCGACTTTCTTATCAATGTCAATCTTGGATTCGAGATCGAACTGGGAAAGCGAGTCGTCGTCGTGGGCGGAGGCAACGTGGCCATTGACGTGGCGCGCGCCGCGGTACGCCTGGTGCACGAGGCGGGCGACTTCGCCCAGGAGCCGGATGATGCGAAAAGTATGCAGCCAGCCATCGACGCTGCCCGCCTCGCGATGCGCTCGGGTGCTCAAGAAGTGGACATGGTAAGTCTCGAATCTCGCGCGCAAATGCCGGCATGGAAGGGAGAAGTGGATGAGGCCGAACATGAAGGCATCGTGGTCGATAACGGTTGGGGACCCAAAGAGATTGTCGGAGAAAACGGCGTAGTCACGGGCCTTCGTGTCCGCCGCTGCCTCAGCGTCTTCGATGAGAATGGCCGCTTCAGTCCCGCCTTCAGTGACGAAGAGAAAATCATTCCTTGTGAAAGTGTGATCTTGGCCATTGGTCAACAGGCTGACCTTTCCTTCCTTGGTGGCGAAGAAGGCATCACGGTCACGCCGCGCGGAATCCTCAAGATAGATGAGAACCTGATGACTACGGCCCCCGGCGTGTTTGCAGGCGGCGATGTCGCCTTTGGACCGCGCATCCTCGTCGAGGCCGTCGCCAATGGCCACAAGGCCGCACGCTCCATTCATGTCTATCTAACCGGTAAAACCAAGAAGACGATTTTGAGCCGCTTCCGGATCCTGCCCGACTGGGAGATGCCGCGCGGGTTCCTCACCACTCCTCGCCAGAAGATGCCGGTCCTTCCCGCGAACCGCCGCATTGGAATCGCCGAAGTGGAACTGGGCTTCGATGAGGAGCAAGGCCGCGCTGAAGGTCTGCGTTGCCTCAACTGCCAGGTCAATACCATCTTCGATGGTTCGAAGTGCATTTTGTGCAATGGCTGCGTGGACGTCTGTCCGGAAAGCTGCCTGCGTCTTGTCGACTTGGCGCAGGTCAGCGGAGACGAGCGCTACAACACGCTTATTCAACAGCGCTACGGAGTGCCCGCGGCAGATCTGAAGACCGGCCAGGCCGGCGCCATCATTAAAAACGAAGAGAAGTGCATTCGTTGTGGACTCTGCGCCAACCGGTGCCCCACCGGGGCCATCACCATGGAAGCGCTCGAACAGCAGGAACGCGAAGTCTTTGAATAAGGGAGATCGGTTTATGAATCGAAGAGCTTTTATCAGTTGGGGAACCGTCGGTGTGGGTGCCCTCGTTTCGGCCATGGGCGTAAGCCTGGCGGCAGTCGTCCGCTTCCTGATGCCGAGCGTCTATTACGAACCGCCGCAATCCTTCAAGATCGGCAACCCCGCTGATTTTCCCTTCGGCCCTCCAACGTTCCTGGTGGACGAAAAAATCTTCATCTTCCGCGATCGCGAAAAGGGCTTCGCCGCTGCCAGCGCGGTTTGCACGCATCTCGGTTGCACAGTTGCGCACTTCCAAAGCGATAACCGCTTTCATTGCCCGTGTCACGGCAGCGTGTTCGCCGCCGATGGGTCCGTGATCCATGGCCCAGCTCCCAAGGCGCTGCAATGGTTTGAGGTTACTCAAGCTCGTGACGGGCAGCTTCGCATCGACAAAGACAAGGTTGTTCCACCCACATACCGGCTCATGGTGTAACGATGAATCTAATCCGCGACATTTGGCAGTCGATCGTTCGACGGGATCCGCTCTCCACCGATAAGGGAAAGTCCGAACTGGTCTTTCTCAACGTGTGGCTGCACATCCATCCCGCCAAAGTAAAGAAAGAGAACCTCAAGTTCAGGCACACATTTTACCTGGGCTTTATCACCTTCTTTCTCTTTCTCATTTTGGTAACTACGGGCATTGCTCTCATGTGCTACTACCGCCCCTACCCACCGCATGCCTATCAGGACATGAAGGACCTCCAGTTTGTTGTCTTCATGGGCCCTTTCCTGCGTAACATGCACCGCTGGGCCGCGCACGGCATGGTAGTCTGCGTCTTCCTGCACATGTGCCGCGTGTTTTATACCGGCTCTTACAAGAAGCCGCGTCAGGTCAACTGGGGCATTGGCGTGGGCCTTTTGCTCCTGACATTGGGCCTGTCTTTCACGGGATATCTGTTGCCGTGGGATCAGTTAGCTTACTGGGCGATTACCGTAGGAACGAACATCGGAAGTTATGCTCCATTTGTCGGAGGCCAACTGCGCGAGTTACTGCTCGGCGGCCACACCGTAGGCGATGATGCGTTGCTGCGCTTCTACGTGCTTCACGTCGCCGTGTTGCCGGCGGCGATCATCCTGTTTACCATCGTTCACTTCTGGCGCGTTCGCAAAGATGGTGGCCTCTCGCGTCCCCTTTCGCAATTGAAACCGCAAAAGGCAGAGGCATTGGTGACCATTGGCGCTCCGGCAGGAGTCGCGGCACTGCAAACGGTTCCAGCCTCCACCAGCAAAACCTATGGCCTGATGGAAGTCGTCACCGGCAAGCCTATCTTTGAAACCATTACCCCTGAAGAGGAAGAAGATACGGTCTTCTCCTATCCGTACGCTTTTGTTCGCGAAGCCATCGCGTTAATGATGACCGTGACTGGCATCATGATGATCTCGCTCTTCTTCAACGCACCGCTCGAAGAGTTGGCTAACCCGGCCAAGACGCCGAATCCCGCCAAGGCTCCTTGGTACTTCCTGGGGCTGCAGGAACTGGTTAGCCATTCAGCCCTGCTTGGCGGCGTTGTCGCGCCTTCCCTCATGGTGCTCGCCCTCATCGCGATTCCATATCTCGACAGGAACCCGAGTCGACGGCCCAGCCAACGTAAGTGGGCGCTGTGGCTCTTCACATTCTTCGTAGTAGCCAACCTTGTATTGATTGTGGTCGGAACCTTCTTCCGTGGACCCGGCTGGGCGCTGGTTCCACCATGGGTACACGTCACGACGGGGGCTGAGTAATGGAACGGCGACTGCAACAGATATTCTTCGGTCTAAGTATTCTTGCTTTGGTGCTGATTCTGGCTGCGGCATGGAAGTCCAACACACCATCGTGGAAGACTTATCAACATAATTATCTGCAACTGGAAGCCCAGGGAGAACCGAATGCCGTGGCCAAAGCCGCGGTCCTGGCCACGCCGCCCGCGATCCACCAGGTCATGCTTACCGGCTTGCAGCGTGTTGATCGCTGCACCACCTGTCATCTCGGCGTAGATGACCCCACCATGGCCAATGCGCCTGAACCGTATCGCTACCACGCCGGCCTCGGGCCGCACGTGCCGTCGAAATTCGGTTGCACGATTTGTCATGGCGGACAGGGTCTCGCCACAGACAAGGAGAATGCCCACGGCAAGGTCGAATTCTGGGAAACCCCGCTGCTGACGAAGGAATACATTCGCGCTTCATGCGGACGATGCCACAAGGAAGGCGAAGTTCCCGGTGTTCCGGAACTCACCGAGGGGCGTCACCTCTTTGAGACCCAGGGTTGCCGCGGTTGCCACAAACTCAATGGAGTGGGCGGAAGCATCGGCCCCGATCTTACCGCGGAAGGCGCGCATCATCGCTCTCCCGATTGGCTCGAGCGCCATTTCCTCACCCCCAATGCCGTCTCTGCCGGTTCAGCGATGCCTAACTTCCATTTCACCCGGGAGCAGGCGCGCGAACTTACCTATTACATGCTCTCGCTTACCAATGAAGAAATGGGAACTTATTACGCGAGTGTCCGCTCGATTCCCGGGCCTGCGTATGGAAGGGAACTTTTCGTCGAAAAGAACTGCATCGCATGTCACAACATCGGCGGCGTCGGATCCAAGGCCGGACCCGATCTTCTAGGCGTAAGCAAACGGCATTCTGCTCAGTGGATCGACGAACAACTCGTCGACCCGCAATTCGTATATCCAGGCAGTTCCATGCCGATGTACGATCTCGAAACCAACGCCCGCAAGGCACTGGTCGCATACATGGATACGGCGACTCCTGAGGATGCGCAATTGATCCTCTCGCACAAAACGCGCGCCCTTTCGCCTGAGGATGTCGCTATCGAAGCGGGCAAACAGGAATTTGCACGCGTTGGATGCGTGGGCTGTCATGGAACGGAACTAAAGGGCGGCGTTCCCAATCCGAACGCGCAGGGTGGCGAAGTACCCTCGCTGCTGCACGTCTCCGACGACTACACGAAGGACGAAGTCATCGCCATCATCCGCAATGGCAGGGTACCGCCGATGGATAAGGCAGATGGTCCCACTCCGCCCCTCTACATGCCGCCGTGGAAGCATGTGTTGAGCGATGAGGACATTCATCGCATCGCAGACTACCTCTGGTCCATGCAGCAGAAGAAGGACGCATGGTAGCAATGCTGCCGCTGCGGTGAAAGCGGCAACAGCCCAATGGAGTATTCCCTTGAAGTCATCGTTTCAATCTTTGTGTTCTGGTGTCCTTGTTCTCGCGGTCGCAACAGCAATTGCTGTTTCGACCGTCGCCCAGTCCCCCCCCGCTGCAAGCTATTCTGCGTTTCCTTATGCGCGCGTCTATCCGCCTCCAACCCACCAGAAGGTATTTCCCAAAAACCAGAC